>Ga0114923_10001095_pt1 | contig 19109 bp, 20 predicted proteins | sample SumtaG_FD_89578 | JGI IMG/M metagenome (GOLD analysis project Ga0114923, IMG submission 89578) | Deep subsurface microbial communities from Indian Ocean to uncover new lineages of life (NeLLi) - Sumatra_00157 metaG | ecosystem: Environmental > Aquatic > Marine > Oceanic > Sediment | place: near...
ATGGCGGTGCAGCATTAACGGCATATACCAAGATGCAGTCTAAAGAGATGTCTGATTATGAGCGTAAAGAAATCAACAGGGCTCTTTTAAAATATTGTGAATTGGATACCATGGCTATGGTTATGCTTTATGAAGGCTGGAGAGAATTGTTAAAATCAGGATAGATTTAATTTGGTTGACTATTCCGCTGGTGATTTTTCATTTAGTAGTACCAATATTTTTGAGCTGTACGAAAAAATCGCACAGTTGAAATATAATAAAACAACTGCGATTGGTAAAATAACCGCTACATCAATGTTCCATTTCAACTTTAGTCGATGCGGTTCGATATTTTTTAATTTCCTGCAAATGATCGTCCATCGACCAGAGTGCATGAAAAATAGTATCTTGGTCAATATGATGGTCGCTATCCCATGCTGCTAATAAGCAGTTTAATATAGCGTGTGTTTTAGTTAGGTGTTCATCCATAATATCTTGTAGCTCAAGTTTTGCATCCATATTTATTTTCCGAATTATTGTTGTTATCAAGCAACCATTTATCGACTAGGTTTTGCAATTCTTCTGTTGGTAATGGTTTTACCGCAAAATCATCACCCCCAGCGGCAATACATTCATCTTTAAGCCCCTCCCCAAAGGCTGTTAGAAAAATCACGGGGGTGTACGAAAATTTTGGTAAAGTTCTAATCATTTCGCAAACCCTAATACCATCAATACCTGGAAGCCCCACATCAAGTAAAAATAAATCGTAATTATTTTTTAATAACTTAGTAGCTTGGCAACCGTTTTTTGCAAGAGTTACATCGTAACCAAGTTTATTTAAAAATGTTAAATTAATTTTGCTAATAAGCTCGTTATCTTCGACCAATAAGATTTTAAATTTTTCTTCTGCTTTATAAACTTTACGATCGTTATTGCCAAAAACAATCGAAGCATCCCCAATCCGAAAACCATTCGCGTTTTGATTTAACATAACATTTCTCCTTGAAAATTAAGATTCTTCCTGAGTTTGGTTTTCGATATTATTTTTTTCAGATGAATCAGTTAAAAATTTTTTATATGCTTCTTTGCGAAATACGGTAATTGAATTTGGCGCTTCAATACCAATAACTGCTCTGGATTTATTGCTGCTGAGCAATGACACAGTAATGTTATCGTCAATAATTATAGATTCGCCTTTGCTCCTGCTTAAAACTAACATATCCATATTTCCTTTAGTTGCTTTGATCTATATTATTATTTTGTTGTGATCAAAAAATGTTCGTTACATGATTAATATAGGACAGTTAAAACAAAGAAGGAATAGCAAAAAAGTATTGGAAAATTTACTTGTAAAATTTTAAGGTAAAATTGCGCTTATGTTTAGTTTTAGCGCAAATGGAGATCGGCAATTAAATTTGTTTAGAACACAATGTATATAAATCATGATAATTAGATGTAATTTGATCGGCAAATAAATCAACTTTTGGTTTTACAAAAACTGATTTTTGTTGTTCTATGGTTAAACCGCATTTTGCGAGCCAATTTAGAGCTTCCTGATCACTTTGCCACGCCATATAATGTCTAGGGAATATCGGGCCGATAGGCAAAGAGACGATGAATTTAGAAATCTTAGGTGACTTTTTTACCAGCATAGATAAATATGCGGTTGGGTCTTTGGTGTGTTCTATGGCGTCCTGAATAAGGTATAAATCGAAATCCCCCACATATTCTAAAGCATCCATGTTAGTTTGTTTAAAAGAAACTATATCTTGCCAGTTATCATCCCAGTGCGGCAATAAGGCTTTAGCAAAATCAAAAGCCGATTCATATAAATCACAAAAAACTAATTTTTTTCTTTGAGGAATAACGTAATCTTGCACGTACTTGCTTGGCACACCAAAACCAATATCAATCATGTTGGAAGGTTCAGCTTGTTTAATTAAATCTAAAATTGTTTGTTGCCGATCAATGTGCCAACTGCCATTAACAAGATTATGTATATATAAAACAGCTCTATTTGGCAAAGGACGATATACTTCATTGCCTTCTTTATTCAACATATCGAGGTTATAATGCAGAAATGAATCAACTACTTCTTGTTTGGTAAGGGATAAGGTATCTAAAATATTTTGAAATTGACTTTTGTAACGATCATTATCAATTATACTACTTAAAAATCTCAGTAGTTTTTCTTTTTTAAAAGCCATATGATCCTCAATATGGTTGCACTATTTATGCATAAATAGACATGGCACACCATATGTGATTTTGGCTTTTATTGCAAGTGGGGGATGTATTACAAGTGGCTAAATAACTATTCTAACGCAGCCGCGCAGGAAGTTACTGGTACAGCAAAAATTTCTCGTTTTATATTTTTCTGTTATATTGACCAATGACGGATCAGAGATTGGTAATTTGCTGCTGGTTTTTAAATGTCCTGATGAATCAGGTGCAGTATGAATAAACTCAAAATTAGCATTGTTAATCAAATAGTATATAGGGGTATTTTCGACTTTTAATGTATTGGTCATAACCTCATGTTTGAAAGATTCAAATAACTCTTTAATGTCTCTGGTGGCTTGCATAATACTTAATACCTCTCTAGTTTTTGGTACGCTTTCAATTAAGGTCGGTTCGTTAATTGAGTAATATCCAGAATTTTTTTCACCATTCATTGTTAAATGCTGTGGAAACATGATTGTTGGTATATATTCTAATTCGTAAATATCCAAGAAAACCTCCTGTAGTTTAGATATGGGAGCAACTAAGTCGTTTTTATTGTTGGCGCTAAAGCAAGGTAGGGCACCAACCCCCATAGAAATTAAATGTTTTAAGGTTTCTAGCTGATAAGCGCCGCATTTAATATTATCGCGTCGAGTAATTGCTGCAAATTGTTGCCAGATTAATTTTAATGTAATAGTAGAACGCCAATACATTGATTGATTCCAGCCAATCTCATAAAAATGATTTTTTAAACTTTGCCAAGATGCATCATTATTTAGCGTATCAAACCACTTTTTAGAAAAATATAATACTTCCGAACACCAAGAAGATGCAAAGCCAGGACTGTTAGCTATTTTTTTAAATACCAACCATTGGTCTTTTAATTGCTTGGGTGCATTTAATCTTATACCAAAAGTTTTTTGTAATCGTTTATATCCAGAAGCTTCAGCGATTTTGGGCAACATAAACATCGATTTTACGCCAGAGGACATATTCCATGATAGCTGAATAAAGTACGAATAAGTTGGGTCTAATGATTCCCAAAGACCGAATAACCGACCTTCGCTAATCACGGTTAGCGGAATTAAACGATGATCTAAATTAAAATGCACTTCGCCAGCTTTTTTCAGCATCAACCCCATAGGAATAGTACGATAAGTAAGGTCTTCACGTATTTCATTTGAAATAGTCGGGTGTGTTATTGGTACGATTTCACGTGATTTATTTGGGATATTGACGGTTCCTTCGGTAAAAATCATTGAACCAAATGGATAGCGCACACGATATAATTTATAACTATCGTCTGGGTCAATATTATCGATAATAGCGGCAAGTTTTGGATTTACCTGTTTTACGCCTTCTCTGGCATCCTGCCAAGTTAGGATTTCTAGGTCAGCTCGTATCATTTTGTGGCTCCTTTCAAGCACTTAAATTAGCGTCATCCTTGACCATAAATCCTTGAGCAATGCATAGTAATTATGGATGCTTGGACAACATTTAACCACCAAATAAAGTCTGATTATTGTGTAAGATTTGTACTATATAAGGAGTTGGCACTGCCAGAGGGTTCCTTTGCAATTTAAGCTATCTCACACAGTTACTCTTTTGGTGTCAGGTGCTTAGCAACCACTGCAAAGAATGGTTCGTTGTATTCCCCCAAAGGGTATTGTATTCCAACGATCACCCGACATATAGGCATAAAAAAACCGCGGTTGTCGGACGCAGTTTTACCGCTTTGCACGTGTTGCTAAACACAAATATAGTATCTCAAATTGACGGAAAAAATGCAAACAGATTAAAATGGCTTTGTTTTGCAAAAAAACTAATAAATCTCAATTTTAGGGGGCAATTCTGAAGGCAACAAATCAGAACCAATCATCAAAAGCTCGTATCCATGCGCCATACAGCAAAACGTTTAGTAATCACCACCCCCAATTAATCCTTTTATGTAAATACCGTAAAAAATACGCTGGTTTTTAATTTTTTTATTTGCGATAATTCGGCAGTTAACGATTTTTAAAATTTGGTGAACGTAGCCCTATCGAGCCGAAGACAAAAATACGGGCTGCGTTTACTATGGCTACAGGAATAATTTGCATAAATGCAGAGGTAAAAAATGAATGATTTAGAAAAAACACATCATCAAACATTTAAAAAAATCAAAAAAATTAATGAACAAAATCAAGAATTTTGGTATGCCAGAGATTTGCAAAATGTTTTGGCTTACAGTAGCTGGGAAAGATTCAAGAGCGTTATTCAAAAGGCTGTTGTGGCTTGCAATAATTCTAAGCAGCCAGCTCAAAACCATTTTCACCATGTGGTAAAAATGGTCAAAATTGGCTCAGACGCTAGGAGGAAAGTTGAGGATTTTGAGCTTTCTCGTTATGCATGCTATCTTATTGTGCAAAATGGTGATTCCTCCAAGCCTGTAATTGCTAATGGACAAACCTATTTTGCAATCCAAACTAGAAAGCAAGAGCTTGCTGATAATGAAGAATTTAAAAATTTACAGGCAGACGAAAAAAGATTGTTTTTACGAAATGAAATACGAGAACATAATAAACAATTGGTTGATACAGCAAATAAAGCAGGGGTAGCGACAAATTTAGATTTTGCAATCTTTCAAAATCATGGATACATGGGGCTTTATGGTGGGTTGGACGCTAAAGCAATTCATAAACAGAAAGAATTGAAAAAAAGCCAAAAAATTCTTGATCATATGGGGTCTACAGAATTGGCTGCTAATTTATTTCGAGCAACTCAAACAGAAGAAAAACTTCGACGCGACAACATTAAAGGCAAATCAAATGCAAATCAAACTCATTATGAAGTCGGAGCTAAGGTAAGAGATACTATAGAAGAACTTGGTGGAGCTATGCCGGAAGATTTACCAACACCGCCGGTAAGCATCAAGAAACTAGGAAATGAACAGAAGAAAAAATTAATTGATGGTGAAATAGATAATATGGAATGAATTTGTCGTAATAAAACCGTTAAAAGCCAGTATCCATGCGGTTTCAACTGTACGATTTTTTCGTACAGTTCAAAAACCATGCCGTTTTAGTTGTACGGAAAAATTGTACAACTGAATCCCTATATCGTTTTGCTGATGCCACCAAATTAAGGTTTCACGAGATTTCATAACATCTCAAAAACCCGATAAAACAAGCAAATTTCGGTTCTGTAAATAACTCTGTGTAAACGATCACGAGATTTATAAAATCCAGCCAAAATGTTTCAGCTGGATTTTCATTCTAAAGCATTTTTTAAAACTCAGTTTTGATAGAACCTCAAACCCTATTTTTCCGCCGTGAATCGCCTTTTTTGATTCGCTTAGCAGTTCTTTTTTCTTTTGCTGTCGTCTTTGCTTTCTTTTTTACGTCTTTTCTTTTCTTTTGTTCTTTTCCCATGTGTTGCACTCCTTCATTTGATTAATAGTAAATATTTGAACGGCTCGATTTCCCCAGCACCCTATTATAGCAGTACAATACCATAAAAGAGCTAGCAATTATTAGGTGGTTGGCTAGCAGGTGATTTAAATGCTACTGCTGTCCCTCTGATTTTTTTTTGCTTGGCTTACCTTCAAAGGGCGTCCCTGAAAGTTTTCTCCATCTAATTCTAAGGACTTTTCAGCATCCTCTTTGTTTGTATATTCAACAAAGCCAAATCCTTTTTCTTTTATAAAAAGTACGCTTTCAAGTTTTCCATATTGCGAGAATAGACTCCTAATCTCTTCTTCTGTAGCAGAGTATAGCAAATTACCAACATATAATTTTTTCATGTTAAATATCTCTCTAACAATAATGCTAAATAACTACTTAGCTGGATTGCTTTTCCTTCGTGGCCAGATTTGCTGTCATTATAGTCTGGCGTAGTTGTGATTGTAACTCACCCATCCCCCCAGGCGTATGTGGCATAAGGATGGTGTTACTCCTAGATGATGCACCAATCTCTTTCAATGTATCGAAATACTGAGTCATAAGCACTAGATTCATTACCTCTGATGCGGCAGTACCAGGAATGCTATCTTGAAACGCCTCAACTGATTTTTTCAAACCATCAATAATGGCCTTGCGCTGGTTAGCAATTCCCTCACCTTGTAGTCTTTTACTTTCAGCTTCGGCTTCTGCTGCTTTGATCATTTTAATTTTTTCTGCATCACCTAGATTAGCCGCAGCAACTTTTTTACGCTGTGAAGTATTTATCTCGTTCATTGCAGCCTTGACTGTTTCTGCAGGATTAACATCAGTTACTAAAGCTTTCAATATCCCATAACCAAAGTCTTGCATGGTTTCCGCTAGCTCTTCCTTTACCGCAATTGCAATATCGTCCTTGTTCTCAAATACATCATCTATCACCATCTTAGGGACCTTGGCTCTCACAACGTCGAACACATAAGATTTAATCTGGGTTTTAGGGTCACTTAGTTTGTAGAACGCTTTAAACACATCTGATGGCTCATTACCGATTACGTAGTATTGAACTGAAGAAGTGATATTAGTAAATACATTATCTTTTGTCTTAGTTTCAACTTCCACATCCAACTGTTGAATTCGCAAATCAAGTGTGCCAGCTACCCTATCTACCAGAGGAACCTTGAAGTTTAGACCGGCTGGAGAAACTTTAAGATATTTCCCAAACCGCTCTATTATCTTTACTGTCTGTTGATCAACAATATAAATAGAACGCAAAGCCATTATTACTATAAAAACAGTGATTATACCTATCACGATTAATGTTGGTTGCATCTGGTTTTCTCCTCGGTTATTTAAGCATTTAAGCAACTATACGTTAATATAGTAGGCATTACCCGTTATATCGTACATTTTGCAGTAATGGCAGGATGACGATAATCAACCTGTTGATAGAGCCTCAGAGATTCCCTCAATGACAGCACTGAATGCTTTCTCAGCCTTGCTCGATGGCACATCAATGATATCTGCAATTCTTGCTACTAAATCTGCCTTATTCACTTTTCGTCTCCTCTACCTTCGGTGAAACTTTCTTTGGAGCTTTTTTTTGCTTCTTAGCAGTGCTTGTCTTAGGTTTAGCTGGAGCAGCCTTTTTTGGTTTAGCAGCTTTTGCAGTAGGTTTCTTTTTGGCAACTGCCTTTTTTGGGGTCGCCTTCTTCGCTGGTTTGGTTTTTAGCTTTTTATGAAATTCTGTATCAGCTTTTGCCATGTGCTTATCATATGCAGCATGCAATTTTTCCATTAGCAATTAAAATATAATAACCCCATTTTTTATCATGATTTCTTTTAATTTCACGGTATATTGTTGAGCGATGCACTTTGAGCTGTTTTGCAATATCAGCTTTACTTATTCCGCGGTCTAGCATCCAAGCTATGGTAATTCTGTGTTCTATCTTTAAATGAGTGTATTTTTTACCCATGTTATTTTCCCTTTAGATTAAGGCAGATGCAAGCATCAAGTGCGACAAATTTTCAAGATTGAGTTAAGCGCCAAATCTTGACTTGACACTTTTTGTTTCTCATATTATAAGTTAACGTTGCAAACATATGAGGTATCGCAATGCCTAAACCGGTAAAAAAAAGTTATCATCATGGCAACTTATACAATGAGCTTTTATTTGAAGCCGCACAAACCATTAAAAAAGATGGTTTAGCCAAGCTGAGCTTAAGAAAGTTAGCAAAAAAATGCGGTGTTTCGGTAACTGCTTCGTATCGTCATTTTGCAGATAAAAATGCTCTGGTAGTTGCAGTCATACAAAGGGGTTACGAATTGTTATACAACCATTTAAATGCCATTCTTGATAAAAAATCCAATTATAACGTAATAACACGCCTTGAGTCACTAGGATATGGTTATATTGAATTTGCACAACAACATCAAAATTTTTTTTATATCATGTATGGTAATCATTTGTTGCCAAAAGATTACACGCAAGAATTAAAGAACATATCTGATAAAGTTCATGATTTATTAGGAACTCTTATCAAAGAGGGAATCAAAAACAAAATTATTAAAAAATATAATGTGGATTATGTTACTTTTTCGATGTGGGCATATTTGCATGGTATTACTTTACTAATTTTGCAAGGCAAAGCAAATAAGATAATTACTAAACCAAATGCAAATACTAAAAAATTCGTTAATCATCTTATGAAATTTTTACAAACTGGCATTGGTCAGAAGCATTGATTTTCTAAATTAATATCATTAAGCGCCAATCCTATTCCAATGGCATTGGTGCGATGATCAGCTTCTATTAAACTTTGACCATATCCTGTGAAATATTGCACATATCCTTTAATATTACGTACATGTGGAATCGGAAAACTCCAGGTAAATTGACCAGAAATAGGCTTAAAAAAACCATCCATAGTATTGTGTGTTTGCACTGCAAAAGTATTACCGTGTATCCGATATACAGCAATAAATCTACCGTTCCCAAGATAATGTTTCATATTATAGTGTTTATTTGTACTAGGAATGCGATAATATTTATCATGTTGTGCTAACCAAGGGCTAATCATGAAGCTTAAACGATGAAGTGAAAATACTGCTTCTATATAAAAACGATTCCAAGATCGTTCTAAATTTCCGCCACGGCCATTCGATTGATGCACACCGCCAATATTAATACATTTTAAGTGCAATGCGCCGATTAAAGTTCGATTTATTTTATAAGCAAGAAAAACTCTTGGTGTGTAGTTAGTTTCTCTAAACCAAGCTGAGCTAGCGTATGTTTGCCAAAAAGAAAGCTGCGTATAAGCTCCATATAAATTTAAAGGATAACCAAAAATATTTTTCCAGAAAAGCATTGCTAAACTAAATTGAAATTTTACCTCATGGTGTTCTACTTGTTGATTACCAGGTGTTGTATTGCCTTGATAAATAGCGTAATAAGGCTTAAAAACATAGTAGAATGGCAAAACATAATTTGCCTCATAAGCTGTAATGGGAAAGAAAAAAGTTCTTCCATTTTGCTTTTGCTGTTTCTGATCGTTATCCGTATCAGCTAAAAAACTTCCTTGTTGTTTAGTATTTGTTACAGAATTTGTTTTGGCTTGCGCAACTGATAAGCCACATAAAGTACAAATCAACAAAGTAGAAAATATATGTAATGTATGCTTTTTTACCATGCGCGAAGCTTAAAGCAAATTTTTGTTATTTTCCAGTATTTTTCATTTCTTTAGAATCGTTTTGTTCTGAAGTCTCCACAAGCCTTATTTGCTCCGATGCTTCTGAGCTTGATGTTCTATTTCTCCAAAAAACATCATATGCTTTTACAGCAGTATTACCAAGATCGACACAACCTTTAGCCACGCCACCAACCATAAGCAATACCCCGATACAAAATGAAAACGTATCATGTTCTGCAGAAACATCCTTTGCAATAACTGCTCCTGCAACCACTGAAAAAGCATCAGTTAGCACGTTGCAACAAGACCAACCGAGTGAGAAACTACGATTATAACGATCAAAATTATTATTTTCTTTTGGCATAATATACCCCCAATTATTGTTAAAAATATATGTGTGTGAAAATTCCTTTTGCTCTTTGCGCTCTCCATGTTTACAGCGCAAACATACAATAACAAAAAAATGTTAGCATTGCAAACATTTTTGTGGTTATTTGCCGAAAATGTCGTTAGATTGAAAGCTATGCGCTGTCTTGATCGGTATAATGGCGAATCAGTTAACTGAAGAACAAAGAAGTCTAGATCGCGAAGCATGGCTTATTGTCAGCGCAAAGCTTGCTCGGTATTTTTGGTATTTTAATCTAAATCAACATATGGTATTATAGAAAATAGGAGAGAAATTCGTACGTTTATCGGCAATCAAATTTTATATTTTTTATGGGAACAAGCAAAAAACAGATTATATTAATAGCTATTGTTATTTTGTTAGTAGCCATTTTTGCTTGGTTTTATGTAAATCAAGTTTCTAAAACTCAAACTGCCAGCCAAACTCCCCCAATTATTGTTACGGTGGCGCCAATAAAATACCATACCAGTGAGCTAACCATTAGAGCTTATGGTACGACAGTATCTCCTAAATCTATGGTTGTTCGAGTGCAGGATAACGTTGAAATTATTGCTCTCTATTTTAAACCAGGTCAGGCAGTGACAAAAGGGCAGTTATTGTTCAAATTGAAAGTCAGCGATATAGCGGAGCAGCAAAAAAAACTTGAAGCGCAGGTGCTACAGGCAAAAAGCTACTATTTACGATTACAGAAAATGCATCAAGAACTGCCTAGTTGTGTTGCTGGATACAATTTATTGAAGGCTCGTACCCAATACCAGCAGAATTTAGCAAGTTACCAACAGCTACTTAGCCTTGAAAATGTTCGAGCACCAATTAATGGGGTGATTTCTGATACAAATTACTCGGTGGGAGATACTGTGGCTACTGGAACGGAGCTAACTCAGATTACTGATCCACGTTCGCTGCAAGTTAAATACCAACTACCTAGTAAATATGTTAACCAAACACATATTGGACAAACTATACGATTTTATCCTGATGGTATAGAACGTGTGTATAGAGGGAAAATAAGCTATATTTCTCCGCAATTTGATAGTGACAGTTATGGGTTAACCATAAGAGCTGATTTAGAAGACTTTGCTGATCTAAAACCAAACCACTTTGGACAAATAGTACAGACTATCAACCCTCACTATAAAACATTAGCCGTTCCGCAATCGCTAGTTCATAACGATGCTCAAGGATTTTATATTTATATTATACAGGACAATAAAGTTGCTAAAAATTATTTTACCCCTGGTGCAATAAACAAAGAGGGTTTAATTCAAGTTTTATCAGGTATTAAACCTAATACTCCGGTTATTAATTCAGATCAATCGGTGCTTAGTTCGGGGCTCACTGTTAAGGTAGGTTCATAGTGAATTGGGTTGACGCATGTGTCAAAAATAAACTTGTTGTTTATGTTGCCGCTATAGCCTTGTGTATAGTTGGTATATTTTGTCTTTCTGTTATCCCAATTACGCCTTTTCAACCTGTATCCATTAATCATATTCATGTTAGTTTTAGCTATTCTGGAGCAAATGCAAATTCCGTGCAAGCCCAAGTAACAGGAAAAGTGGTTAATGCTCTTATAGGCACTAGCAATATTGATCATATAAATGCTTTCTCTTATTATGGCGGAGCAGATATAGATATAACATTAAATTCAAATGATAATGTGGCTCTACTGCAAACTCAATTGCAGATTATGCAGGCAATTTCAGCGAGCCATTTACCGCAATCTGTTCCACAACCAAAAATTACCGTAGAAACTGGTTCATCTAGCTTAATTAGTGTTGGAATTACTTCGGATAAATTGAGCTTGTTTAGAATACAAACATTTTTACAATCAACTATATATCCGGCGCTGAGCTCTTTGCCTGGAGTAACTGCATTACCTGTATTTCAAGACCCACCAACAGTAAAAATTAAACTTATTCCTGAAAAAATCGTCAAGTATCATCTTAATCTTGCTAATGTTTACAATATAATTAATAGTAGTTACAAAGTTAATCCGTTGGGCAATTTGTATCTTAATCAGCAAACTTACGGTTTAAATATTAATAATAATATTAATTCGTTACAAAAATTTGGTGATTTGGTTATAGGTTATGCGACTCACGCTGGTAACCCTATTTTCCTAAAAGATATTGCTGCTATTACTTTTTCTCCCAAAAGTGTTATTCCTTCATATTATATGAGTTATAATGGCAAGCCCACCAGTGCTGTGGAATTGGCAACTTACTCGCTTGCTAATCCATTTAAAATTTCCAAATTAACTCGTGCTTACATGCACAAACTAGAACAACACTTACCAAGTGGCATGAAAATAGATGTTGCTCATGATACTGCGCCTATAATGACTGCCGCTATTCATGATGTAATTTGGACTATTGTAATTGCTGCTATCTTAGTTTTGTTAGTTGTGTTGATGTTTTTAGGTCATTTTAAAACAACTTTAATACCAATAGCCACTATACCGATTTGTCTCTTAGGCAGTATTGTAGCTCTAACACTTTTTGGATATTCAGTAAATTTAATTACTTTGTTAGCTTTGGTGCTTGCGATAGGGTTGGTGGTTGATGATGCAATCGTTGTAATTGAAAATATTTCTCGCTATTTAGCACAAGGCATGCAAAAGCATGAAGCGGTTGTGCATGGAACTTATAATATCGCTCTCACTACTATTGGAATTACTTTAACCTTACTAGCAGTTTATTTGCCTATTGCTTTTTGTAGTGGAATGTTTATAACTTTTCTTAAAGCTTTTGCCATTCCCTTAGCTGCAGCAGTTTTTATATCTGGCATTGTTGCTTTAACATTAACGCCTGTAATGTCGATTTATCTAATAAGCGCGCAAAAAGCTAATGCTTACCAAAATAAATTTAATGACATCTTAACTTTTATTATTAAGCAATATCAAAAATTCCTTAAACATGTGCTTAATGTGCCTTATTTTTCTTTAATGATTGCTGCTATATTAATTGCTGTTTCAGGATATTTTGCACTGCGACTTCCAAAACGTTTCTTTCCTATTGATCCTAGCAGTTTTGTTGTAGTCCATTTATATAATAACGGCCAAGATAATGTGGCATCTTTACGCCAAAAAGCGCAACTTTTTAGACAATTTTTTACTGGAAATAAAATCGAATATTATACTGTTATAGTTAATCGTGATCAGGTTACAGGCCAAGTAAATGGCGTGATAGAAATTAAATATAAAGAGAAATATTTACACCAAACTATAGGTTTAACTGATCAAATCAATAAATATATTAAACAGAATCATTTAACTAGCATTAGAGCAAAAATGCGTAATTTTAGTAATGCTGGTTCTGAAGAGGATTTGAGCTTTTATTTATATGGAGATGATGTTAACTTGGTTGATCAAGCAGCGCGCCATTTAACTGATCTCATGAAACAATCAAAAATGTTTGCAACAGTTACTAATAATATAAATCTACCGCGCAAACAAATAAGTTTTAATATTAACACAATTAAAGCCGCAAAATTTGGTTTATATCAAAATCAAATTGCTACTATGTTATCCTGCCTTTATGGTGGCGCAACTTTAGATAATAACTTTAGTATTGCCGGGTTAAGTGTTCCCGTCGTGGTGCAACTGAATTACAAAAGCCTTAAAGATCCGCAATCAATTGAACAGTTACAGATTTTTAGTCCAACAACCAACAAATTTTATCCGCTTAGTGGATTTGTTGCCCTAAAAACTATTGCTAAGCCAAATATGGTTTCAACACTTAATGATAAGCCCACGGTAGAAATTAATGCTGATTTAGCTAAAGGTGCAGCATTATCGCAAGCTATCACCTATACCAATAAACTTATTCAAAAAAATGCTCCTTCGATGCAATATTTATATATTGGTAAGGCTAAAAATTATTTAGAAGGAAGCAAACTTACTCCGATGATTATTGGTATGGGCTCACTTTGTATATATTTATTATTGGTGGTGTTATTTGGCAGCTTAATTGATCCTTTTATTGTTTTATTTACAATACCTTTTTCGGTTATTGGCGGTGCAATATCGCTTTATTTAATTGGTGGAAGTATTAACCTATATAGCATCTTAGGACTAATTACTTTAGTTGGCTTGATAACTAAACATGGCGTGCTAATAGTTAGGTTTGCTAATCATGAGTTAGAAAAAGGTGCGAACATTATCGATGCAATTATGACAGCAACGCATCATAGATTTCGTCCCATTATTATGACTACTTTAGTTATGAGTTTAGGTGCTGTGCCATTAGTGTTTAGCCAAGGATATATGTACGTTGCCAGACGTGATTTGGGTATAACAGTGATCGGCGGCTTACTAATTGGAACTTTATTTTCCTTACTATTAGTGCCATTAATTTATTCTTTGGTAAAACGCGAGACTTCGGGGAAATATATATCGTAAAACAACATAAATATTGTTTTACGATATATTGATTTAATGTTGCCAAATATGGTTTTTAGATTTAAACCCATATTTCCCATTTAGAATTGTGAAGCTGGCCTATAAATATTAGTTCCAACCTATAAAATACGGTATAATGTCGTCAATTTGATTAACAAAATGGATAAATCGATGGGTGAAGGTAAAAAAAACAAAAAAGATGTTGTTTTTGAATTTAATTCAGCAATAAAATTAGAATTTTGCGGCGCTAAAATTACAAGCAATGCTGGGCTATTGCTGCATCGAGAATTAGATGAAACATTTAACTTTACCGCTGATCTTGCTAATGAACTAGCAGATTTTCGTACGGGAGATAACATAAGTCATAAATTACTTCCATTGTTACGCCAATCTATTTATTCAAGACTTGGTGGATACGAGGATGTTAATGATGCTGATTTGCTGAAAACAGACCCTGCTATGCGATATATTGTTGGCGGCAAAGCAGAAGATAATTTTGCAGCATCCAGCAGCGAACTAGGCAGATTTGAAACAAGCTGCTTAACTCAGCAAAATAATCTTGCTGTATTAAAAGCAATTTCCGGAAGCTGGATTCAGAAAGTAAACTGCAAAAGAAATTTCAAGAAAAGAATAAAACAAATAATTTTTGATATTGATAGTTCAGAAAGTGAAGTTTACGGTAAACAAGAAGGCAGCGCTTATAATGGACATTTTGAATGTAATTGCTATCATCCATTATTTTGTTTCAATCAATTTGGTGATTTAGAACAATCAATGCTGCGTGAGGGTAATGTTCATAGTGCTCATGACTGGCAAAAGATCATTTATCCTATTTTTGATCGTTACAAGAATATGAAAAACAAGTTGCCAATTTATTTGAGAGCAGACGCTGCTTTTGGTAATCCTGAATTTTATGAATACCTGGAAAACAACAACGCTCAATACGTAGTAAGATTCAAAAGTAATCCTAGATTAGAATCTTTTATAAAACACCTGTTAACAAGACCAGTAGGCAGACCATCGTACAAACCTAAAATAATCTATCACGATTTTTATTACCAAGCCAACAGTTGGAACAAGCCACGGAGGGTAATTGCCAAGATCGAATGGCACTGGGATCAGCTGTTTCCAAGAGTTAACTATGTCATTACTAATTTAAACTGGTCAGCCAAAAAAGCAGTCAAATTTTATAATAAACGTGGTACAGCAGAACAATGGATTAAAGAAGGCAAGAATGCTATAAGATGGACTAAGCTTTCTTGCAGAAGATTTACGGCTAATGAGGTTAGATTACAGTTATTTGGATTGGCGTATAATCTTGGCAATTTTCTTAGAACTCTAGCATTACCAAAAACAATTGCCAACTGGACACTAACAACGCTGCGTGAAAAATTAATCAAGTTAGGTGCCAAAGTAATCAAGCACGCTCGATACATCAGGTTTCAGATGGCTGAGTTTATTGTTACAGGTACCACAATTAAAAAAATCCTGAATAACATTAAGAGATTACGATTATGTCCTGGGTGATAACAGCAGATGATACGCATAATCAGCGTAATAAAACTAATGATACCAATGATATTTTGGTAGGTAATGATAAAGTAAACGATAAAGTGAAAGTGGAAGCCTGCAACCAAAAATCGGCAAAAATACGTGAGATTGTCAATTTTTGGAAGAAAATTGCAAAAAAGAAGAAAAAATAACAAAAAAACCAGCTATTTTTTGATTCCTTAAGGTTGCCTTAAGAATCAATGGCTATACTTGAAACAAAATGGTGACATTTGTCGCTTAAATGGGAAATGTCGGATAATTGTAGCTGAAATGGCTATGAGTTGAGGTTTTATAAATTAGCCGTGAATAAAAAATTGAGGAATGGTGTATGTTTACCACAAAACTAGAAGAAGGCAAAAAGCTATTAGAAGAAGGGAAATTTCAATCTGCGCTACTGTGCTTTCAGGCAGCAAATAAAGATCAACCAAATCATGTGGATACTCTTTGCAAGATAGGCTTTTGCTATACATGCTTGAGGAAGTATGAAAAAGCGATAGATTATTTCTTACTAGCAAATAAAATCCGCCCAGATCATGCGGATACTCTTTGCAAGATAAGCTTTTGCTATATATGCTTGAGGAAGTATGAAAAAGCGCTAGAATATTTATTACAAGCAAATAAAATCCGCCCAGATCATGCGGGCACTCTTTTAAATATAGGTGTTTGCTATGAACACTTGGGGGAGTATAAAAAAGCGCTAGAATATTACTCACAAGCAAATAAAATCCGCCCAGATCATGCGGATACTCTTTGCAAGATAGGTATTTGCTATAATAATTTGAAAAATCATGGAGAAGGACTAAAATATTTCTCACAAGCGAATAAAATCCGCCCAGATCATGCGGGCACCCTTTGCAATATAGGCACTTGCTATATATTCTTGGGGAAGCATGAAAAAGCGCTAGAATATTTATTACAAGCGAATAAAATCCGCCCAGATCATGCGGGCATCCTTTGCAATATAGGCGTTTGCTATACATGCTTGGGGGAGTATGAAAAAGCGCTAGAATATTTATTACAAGAGAATAAAATCCGCCCAGATCATGCGGGCACCCTTTTCAATATAGGCGTTTGCTATGAACACTTGGGGGAGTATAAAAAAGCGCTAGAATATTACTCACAAGCGAATAAAATCCGCCCAGATCATGCGGATACTCTTTGCAAGATAGGTGTTTGCTATACACACTTGGGGGAGTATGAAGAAGCGCTAGATTGCGGCAATAAGCAACTCTTTCTTATTTCACCCGAAAACGAAAAAAAATATAAAAAACGAGAACAAATCAGCAAATTTACATGTGAAATGTATGAAAAAATAAAACCCATAAAAACCCCAGATAAACTACTAGAAGATATTATAACTATCTACGAAATTAAAGGAGTAAAAGCTGCCATACAAAAAGCCCAGGAATATGAAAAACAGTATCCCAAGCCACCGCAACTATTTTTGGTTCAATTAGGCAATAAGCTTCTCAAAAACCCTCTTTATGTCAAGGATGTAGTACGGATTTTCGAAAAATCTTCTCTCCAGTTAATTGACTTTCTTAAGCTAGGAGAAAGTATTCTTTGCATCGAAAATTTCAAGAATTTAGATACAAAAAAAAGATATTGGTTGGCACTACGCTGTTTTTGCAAAGCAGGTGCTGTCGAAGGCGCTCAACGTGCCAGAAATGTTTGCTTCAAAGGTCTGGTTTATGGAGATCAATTAGGTGAATTTATGAGCCACCGGAGCGATAGGGATCTTATAGGGCCGGAAGTTAATTTCAAAACTGCTGAAGGTATTATTAAAACCATACGCGAACAACATCAAAAAAATAAAAAATTACAAGTACGCAACGAACAATTAGAGAAAAAATTAGCATTCTTTGCGCAACAAGGAAACCGCGGAAAAACATTCTTTACAGTTCCGCAGAGACAAGAACGAGAAACACAAACACCAGAATGCATACGCAATTCTAAGTGACGAAAAACCTAGGATTTCTTTGTAATCCCCTGTAAGGTTAAACGCTATTTTTTTTGAATCAATAACTAAAACCCACTTAGACAAAAAATCAAACAGCTAGATTTATAATCGCTGATTTAAGTCGTGCTAATAATGGAGCTTATTGGGAAGCGGGTTTTGCAGATTAAACATAAGCACGTTGTTTGTTACATGTGGCAGATAACACGCTTACGATTGAAAGTTATACGCTGTCTTGATCATTATTTCTTCTATATGCTTCATATGGTGTTTGATACTCAAGACATTTCATAGGCCTGGCATTTATATTTTCAGTTGCTTGTTCTATTGAGAATTGTGAAAGCTGATCAACCGGATAATTTCTTGGAAAAAATTCCCGCAATATTTTATTCGCATTTTCTATTGCGTCTTTTTGATATGATTTATAAGGGTCACAAAAATATGTTTCTATTCCAAGTTTGTTTTTGATTAATTCATGCTCGGCGAATTCAAATCCGTTGTCAAAAGTTATTGATTTAACATTGCTATCAAACATTTGCTGCATGTAAGAAATAATATTTGTCGCTGTTTCTACAGATTTTTTAGATTCATTTTTAATTGCGATAAGATACCTTGATTTACGTTCCCGTAAAGTTATTAAATTAATTTTCGTTGGTTTTTTAAACATAATTAAATCACATTCCCAATGGCCAAAATCAGATCGGTTATTAATATATTCAGGTCGTTCGCTTATAGAAACGCGGTTGCGAATGTGTGGCGCTTTCCTGCGAGAAATTTTTGGATATCGTTTTTTTCTTTTACGTTTTAAGAATTTATATAATTGTAACTTAATTCCAGCTTTGCTATATATGTAAGCATAAATAGTTTCGTGACAAATTAAAGCTTTACCACCAATTCTTTTCATGCGACCAACGATTTGTTCAGGAGACCAGCCTAATTTAAGGCTGTCAATAACGTAGTCTAAAAGAGCGGAGTTACGATCTAATTTACGTTCTTTTTGATGTATTTGTCGTCTTGCTGCTTTTGCATCTGCGACCAAACTATAATAACCCCATTTTTTATCATAATTTCTTTTTATTTCACGATATATTGTTGAACGATGTACTTTAAGCTGTTTTGCAATCTCGGCTTTGCTCACTTTGCGGGCTAACAACCAAGCTATACCAACTCTTTGTTCAACTGTTAAATGAGTATATTTTTTGCCCATATCCCTGCCTTAAAATTAACCATTATTTTATATCTTATTGAAAAATAACAAATTTACTTAGATTTGTCGCACTCTAGTATAGATGTCAGTCTCTAGTATAGAGCGTCAGATTTTCCTGACATCAGGAAAATGGTTGGTTTGAATTTAGACAGCCAGCATAAACTGTCAACAGTTGGCACGAGAATTCTGGCCTACCTAGGAACAAATTGTCCCCTGGTAGAGATGATGGTTAAACTGGCAACAAAAGAAAGTATACTTTACAAGCAATTATTCCCTTAATC
>Ga0114923_10001096_pt1 | contig 19106 bp, 15 predicted proteins | sample SumtaG_FD_89578 | JGI IMG/M metagenome (GOLD analysis project Ga0114923, IMG submission 89578) | Deep subsurface microbial communities from Indian Ocean to uncover new lineages of life (NeLLi) - Sumatra_00157 metaG | ecosystem: Environmental > Aquatic > Marine > Oceanic > Sediment | place: near...
ATTTCAAATATAAGCGTGAAAAAAGTAGATAGTACCGCGGGAACAGCCAGGGCGATCAAGGTCTTGCCTATGGACTGGCCGGCAATCTTGTCTCTATCTTGCCACATCGTGCTCATATCATATCATACAACAGTTTTAGAAAAAGTCCACTATATTTTATGTTTTATTGACTGTTCTTGAAATTTTCTTTATAATGGTTTGGCAATGAAAAATTACAAAAAAAACACGGTCGTTTTATTTTCCGGCCTCATTTTAATGGCATTGATTTTTATGCTGTCCGCTTGTTCCGGGGTGAGAGTCATCCCTGAAGTCTCTTACTCCCTCTCTGATGAAGATGTATTGGACCTGACCTATAAAAAAATCGCAAAAAAAATTATAAAAAACAAATCGGAATTTGTGTTTATCACGCTGATGGGGGAGATATTCCGGTGGAATCCTGGGGAAAAAATAGTCGATTTCCTGTACAACCTCAACACAACTATCGATCCGGAAGTCTTTAACCAGGGCAATTATGTTGTCCTGAAAAAGTTTGAATCCGGGGCATATATGATCTTTGATCTCAATGAAATGAAAGAAACTGGCCTACTGGAAAACATTAAAATAGAAAAAATAGTGGCAGTAGACCGGGAACATATCGTTTACCTGGCCAATACCAATGAATTAACTTTTTTTAATTACCGCTCCAAGACCCCGTTAAAAACCCTGGAATTAGATGATAAGCGTGTTTATAACAGCGCCTTTAAAGATAATAAAATCTTGATTTTATCCGGCAGCAGCTTAATCATCTATAGCAAGGGGGGAAATAGCGTAAGAATTTTAAAGCTAAAACATAAAGCCGGTTCCGGCTTTTTATTGGACGGCCGTTGGATTTATTACGGTTCCGACAAGCGGGAATTGATCAAATTTTCCACCACCTCCGGGAAAACCCGCTGGCGATTCAAAATTGCCAGGACACTAAAAATAACACCCCTGAAAATCGGGCCTTATATTTCTGTCATACCGGGAGATAATAACATTTATTTTTTCAATAAAAACGGCACCCTCTACTGGTGGGAAAAACTGGATTCAGCCCTCTTGCTGCCGCCGGAGTCGATGAAAGAAAATATTGTCGTGCTTTTGTGGAATAAAAAAATAAAATTTTTCAATTACAAAAAGAAACGGGTCATCACCTATCCATTGAACCGCGTGGTTAAAAGTAACCCTGTAAATATCGGTGAATACATCTATCTTGTATTGCAAGATGACATCTCCGAAAAGAGCGAAGAAGATGGTAAACCTCCTTACACCCGTCTGTCAAAATTAGGAAATCATTATGGCGTTAATATCAAAACAGACCCGGAATATATAAAACCAATGGGGAAATCCGTAACCTTTTATATAAACAGCATCAACCTTATCGATCCCCAATACAAAATAAAAATCTTTAATAATTCCAGGCAACATGGGGACGGGGAAAACGGGCCCGTTGTCTTTGATAAAATAATCACGAAAAAGGATAAACCCTATTTTATATGGATTCCAAAGGAAGCAGTGGAATACCGCATCGTCGTAGACGTAAATGCAGTGAATAAAAGAGATTTAAAATTAGAAGAAACCTTTAGAGCGGTTGATATCGATAAAATCTTACAAAATTATTACTATCAACTGCAAACGCAATACGATACCCACTCTTTAGAGTAGAATTTTGAAATTGAAAATCGATCGTTTAAAAAAATACCTGGAAGAGAAAAAAATCCAATACGTCGTGAACCACAGCATTAAACCTTATGTAACAATGGAAATCGGTGGGAAGGTCCGGTTAATTACTGTTATTTACAAGGATTTTCATTTAAAAGAATTATTGCTGTATCTTCATAACAACCGTTACATCTTTTTACTTTTGGGCGGTGGCAGCAATGTTATATTTACCGACCGGTTTTCTCAATTAATCGTCATCATTAATCGAACCTCGGACATTTGCCGGGAAGAGGATCATACGCTAAAGGTGAATTCAGGGACCTTTAATAAAGATTTAATGGATTGGAACATCCGCGGCAATATCGGCGGTATGGATTTTTTGGCGGGAATTCCCGGCACGGTTGGCGGTGCTGCCGCGGTAAATGCCGGTGCCTTTGGGAAGTCCATTTCTACTATTTTGCAAAGGGCAGAGATTTTTAATCGAAACGGTGAAATTGAAACCGTAGACAATGATTACTTCCGGTTCAGCTACCGGGATTCGGCCTTTAAATACGGCAGTGAAATCATCTTGAATGTTTTTTTGAAATTCATGGACGCAGATAGTGATGACGTTAAAAAGAAAGTGGAAGCAAATGTTAAATACAGGGAAGAGAATCATCCCTGTTCCAGCTACCGGTCAGCCGGATGTTTTTTTAAGAACCCTATAATAGATGGTAAAAAGATTTCTGCCGGAAAATTGATCGAACACTCGGGATTCAAAGGTACGGCATATAACACACTGCAAGTTTCTCACCTCCATGCCAATTTTGTTATCAACAGCGGCAGTGCCACTTTTGATGACATTAAAGACCTTGAAGCAAAAATTGCGCAAAAAGTGTTTCAAGAAAAAAACATAAAACTTGAACGAGAGATAATTTACATCTCTCCCGAAGGTAAAAAATATTGAAAGAAAGGAGGAGGAGGAACCTGGACAAAGTTCCTGGAAAGGGCGCGTTAATTCTCATAGGGTTTGCCAAGCCTGAAGGCTTCTTTAAACGGTCCGAAACGTTAGAAGGTGAAATAAAATGATTAATGATATAAAATACCTTTGTCGTTGCTTCTAAAACAGGTTTAGAAGCCTTCAACCTCATCTTCTTAACTTCTTATCTTCTCAACTTCTTTCTTTTAACTGTCAACCGGTTGAGGCGAAGCCGCGAAAATAGTCAGCATGAGTTCCGTATCATCGATTAGCTTGTAAACAGGGGGGGTTCCGGAGAGTTTTTCGCTTTCATCGAGAATGATAGGAACCCCTTCGCCGCGCTTATCCATAAGGAACTGTCGGCCGAACTCCTTGTTCTCTTCCTCAACCGGGCATTTTGCCAGCAGGCTGGTAACCAGTTCGTTCCGGGTTGCCTGGCGCAGCGGCAGGCTTTCTATAGTCAGGGTATTTGGCAAAGCCCCCGGCGAATACAATTCCAAACGGTCTTCGAACATATACAGGCGAATTTTTGAACCGTGAATGGAGTAATCGCGGTGGGCAGCGGCATTCACCACAGCCTCAAATACAGCCCGCAAACTGAACTGCGGGATTTCAATTCTCCCCGGCCGTTTAATCGCTCCAATCTTCATATTTTTTCCTACAAAAAAAACCGCGCCCGTGATCTGATGATCCAGCGGCCCGGTAATTCTTCGGGAGTCTATCTGGTAATTGGCATCCCGTTTCTTGCCCCGGTAATTCACCGCCTCGATAAAAGCACCAGGCAGCCAATCGTGCGGGTTCCCGGAACACATGAGTACACCCGCCACCGTCGCCTTTTCTTTTCCATCGCTGTCCGGGGCGATCAAGCGCAGCTTTCTCAAAACGGTGATTGGATCATCTATATTGGAACGGGTAAATCGCGACCACAACTGTTCATCAAAACTTTCCATCGAGGTATTGGGAACTAGTTGTTCATCAAAATGTGAAATTTTCATTTTCTTACCTCCTGGAAACGGTTAATTTCAAATATTTATTTCTCATCATGAATTTTAATTGAAATAAAGATACATTTCAATACCTCCACCCGAATTAATTTAATCGCATAGGAATTTTCATTTTCTTTATGCATGTTTCACGGTTTCCAGGGTTTCAATGGGAACAAATAGTTAAAGCGAGGCACAGCAGAGCCTCCGCATATAGGTCCCCCGCGCCGCGGGGTAATTTAAATATATCCAGTCTATATTAAATTTTAACTGACAAAATAAGATTTTATCCTTGATACCAGTAGATTTCTAACCTATAATAAGAATATGACTGGTTTCAAAGATGTTAATGGGATGGAATTATTATCACTACAGGACACGTAATGGCGCTGAGATCGATTTAATCCTGGAAGGTGCTTTTGGCATCTCACCCATTGAAATCAAACATGGACTAAAGACGGATAAAAGTAAGTCAACTTTTTTTAGAAAATTTATCAAAGATAACTTTATCCGCCTGTCCCTTTCTCCTACCTGTTTTATCGAGTTCAAACTGAGTGATAGTAAATGCGCCCTCTTTCAAGCGAAGCAGTTCAAAACCTTTTGCGGAACCATCTATTATTGTGGTGCCGCCCAGCCAGACAAAAAATTACGATCGTTTCAGAAGATCAACGCGTCGGTGGGGCATTGCTTTGGCATCTTTCGATCCCTTTACTGGTGTTTTTTTCGTCCTTTTAAAGTGCCCCAGGAAAACGAGGCTCTTTTCCCGGCAGCACCAGGTGTATGCCATATCCCATATCTTTGCTTCCCATAGAAAATAGTGAAAGGTATAGAAACCCAATCACAATGAGTTGAAACATAGGGCATCTTTTCTCACTCAATCATTAATGCCCAAATGCTGGAAGTTATTTAAAAGTCCTTAGCTCACACCGGTCTTAATCAGTTTTTTGCTCCCTACCAGCTTTTTACAAATTCTACAATGAAATACCTGTATCTGTTCAGATGTAAAAAAAATAAAAAAAATAATGCGGCTATTGAAATACTAAAATTTTTTTTATATAATACAATCGGTAAGATTAGATGATGGCAAAAACGGGAAAAAAAAATTCGAGAGTGCAAGCAACAGGCCAGGCAAAAGAAGGGTTAGTAGATACAACCCTTAAGATGGCATTCACACGTTTCCAGCCTCTTTATATTATTTATTTGGTTGTACTGTTTTATTTTGAAATCGAATACAGGGGATTTGAGTTGTTTAAGTTTACTCCTTATGAGGAGGCTTTGAGGGGAGGTGCTTATTTCTTCATAGCAATTTGTGTTTTTGTAATTTATCTTTTTTCTGCAGAAATATTGAGAAAAACTGCGTTTCATCTAATTATTGAAAAAACAAAAATTAAAAGATTAATTATTTCCGCTTTGTTTTGTTTAATTTTACTTTTCCTTGGGAAAGGCTCCCATGAAATTTTTCTTCTTTTTGTACCCTGGATCATGCTTGGAGCAATCTATTCAGAGACGAAAATTAAACAATTTTGTATTACGACTTTCATGGTTTTATGTTTTGCTGTACCTGTAGCTATTCTTGAATACCCTGATCTTTTTTGGGGAAGACTTTTATTTTGTATGTTTTTTACGTATGGAATTGCTTATGTAACTGGTTATTCATGGAATAAACTTACCGATGCTGAAACACGATTTTCTAATCTTGATAATATTGTCCGCCAAATTAACGACTGTAATGATCTTGACAGTTTGCTAAAGTACACACTCAAAAGCTGCATTCAAATTACCAAATCAAAAAATGGTTGGATATTGCTTTATGATCAGATCAGCAAAAAATTAATAATTAAAGCAAATATAGAAAAAGGAGAATTTATAGAAAATCCGAATCGGGAATTCAGCCTGGATAAAGGTATAATCGGATTTGTTGCCAGGGAAAAAGAGCCATATCTCTGTAACGATGTCTTTAAGGATAAACATTATGAGGAGCATTATCCTGATGTTAAATCAGAGATCTGTGTTCCGATGTTATGGTCAGATGAACTAATAGGAATAATTGATGTTGATAGCCCTGATTATAATGGATTCGATGGATTTGATAAAAATAATCTTTTAATTATCTCTATGGCTGCTGCCAGTTCAATAAAGAGGATTAATTATTTAGGAAAGTTAGACACAGTTATGCAAATAAATGGATTAATAGCTAGAAACCTTAACCTAGATAGGGTTCTTGAAACATTTATAAATGAAAGTATAAGGTTATTAAAAGGTAATTATGGACTTATCTTATTTATTGACTCCTCCTTGAACCTCATTCGATCAAAAGTTAGCGATAACTTACATATTTTAGCAACGGAAGAGATAAAAGAAAGACTTGGGAAAAAAGATAAAATATATGAATCCAATGCTAGTGGGCTCCAGATGATGACCAAACTCTGCAGCGTAATTACTAGAGGTAGGAAATACGTACATAAAGATATAAATGAGGAAGTTGGAAATGAAAATTTCATCCTGCACTGGTTCTTCAAAGAGACATTTGGCTCAGTGATAGCAATGCCATTAGAATATGAAGGAAAAGTTATTGGAGAATTGACAATAGGATATACCGAACCTAATTCGTTTTCAAGCGATCAGGTTAGGTTACTTGAAATGATAGGGGAACAAACTTCAATTGCAATAAAAAATGCTTATGATTTTGAAAAGGCCGATATTGACCTGGAAATGAAGAACAGAGAAATTGAAACAATTAACAGGATAGTAAATATTATTAGGACTGCTGAGAATGTTGATGAAGTAATAGAATTAATTCTTTCAGAAGCTGTGAACTTAGTGAATGCTTTTTCCGGGCATGTACGTTTATTTGATGGAGAGACCGAAAGTCTTATTTTAAAAGCCTGTATTGGTGATTATAAGAAAATTGCTGAAAGTAGAAAAGAATTGGGAAATGATTCTGCCAGCCAAGCATTTCTTAAAGAAGAATCTAAATGCATAGCACACTTTAAAAATGATAAATATTATAAAAAAATGTTAAAACGCTATAGAGGAACGCAGAAATACACTGATTTCATAAAGTTTTTTGAAAAGTATAAACGTGCGTTGGTCGTGCCTTTTAAAGGGGATGCCGATTTGAAAGGATACATTGTTGTTTTTTCCAAACTTAAAGAATCTGAGACGAAAATACATATGAATCTATTAAAAAGGTTTTCCGGCTTAATGGTAAATGCTCTAAATATGGCACGATTAAATGAAATTACCAAAAAACAAGCCCAGGAAAGACAGGCAAAACTAAAACTATTATCAAAAATTGGATTGAGCTTAAGAGAAGCTGGAAATTTTGAAGAATTAATGGAATTGATCGTAAAATATACCTTTGAAACATTAAATTCAGAGAGCTGCTCCTTGTTTTTGCTAAATAAGAAAACTTTTAAGTTGGAGAGGAAAGAGAACATAGCAGAAGTAGAACTCAATTTTGACGAAGAGTATGGCATCGATGAAGGAATAACCGGCAAACTGCTCAATAAAGATAAAGGGGAAACACTACTATTCAAAAGGGAAAAAGAAATTGAAGAAGAGGCAGTTCCTAAATATCATGAGGAATATAAAAGCGCATTACCATCAGGGAAAATTGAACATTTACTTGCTGTTCCTCTCATTGGTGAGAACAAAAAAGTTTTTGGTGTATTACGAATTATGAATAAAAAGAGTCAAAAATATATCACCGCTGATAAAGTAAATAAATTACAAAAAAGTGGATTTTCCCTTGAAGATAAAGAACTTATGGAAACTATAGGAAGCACGGTTTCAGTGGCAATTTCAGATGATAGGAAAGCAGAAAAATTGAAAATTATTACAAAAACAAGCGAAATAATCGCCCCTTTAGTTGATGTTAAGAGAATTTCAGAAGAAATTGTGAAAACAATCACATCGGAAGAACTTGGTTACCCTGCTTGCGTTTTAAGCCTTATTGAAAATGAGGAGTTAGTTCCAATAGCCTGGGAGGGAATTTCCTATGAAAATATTAAAAATTGTGTAGTTCCTTTAAGTAAAGGCATAGGAGGCAAAGCTGTTACAGAAAATAGGATTCAATACATAGAAGATGTTTGCAGTGATGATGCAAATATCAATGGAGGTTATCTCTTTAAAGATTTTGCACTTCATGAGAAATTTAAGTCCCTACTTGTTATACCTCTTTCAGTAGGAGATTTTCCTATTGGAAAGATCTCTGTATATACCAGGCAAACATACAATTTTTTCCCTTACGAGAAAGAACTTTTAGAAACACTTTCAAGCCAGGTTGCAATTACAATAAGCAATTCTAGATATATGTTAGAAAAATCGCTTTTCGATGAAAAAATGAAAAATATAATGAATATTTCAATGGTTGAACAAATATCTTCTACTATCATCCACGATGTCAACAGCCTTTTTAATAATTTTGGAACTCAATTGGAACTTGTAGATAATGATTTAGATAACAGAGATTTTGAAGAAGCCAAAAAGAATCTTGAAATAGCCTTTAATGATATAAAAAAAACAGCAGGCTACACTGATAGCCTTCAATTTTATCGAAAAGCTAGACCAGGAGAAACAGAAAAAGATGTAAGAGAGATTATCAAAACGGCTTGTGACATGTACAGCGGGACTGCCCAAAGGCGTAAAATTAAATTGGCAACGACTTTTACAGACATACCTCCTAGAATACTCGTTAATGAGAACAAGCTCTCAACCGTCCTGTTAAATCTCATCTTCAATGCGGTTGATTTCTCTCGTGACAGACAAACAGTACATGTGAAAGCTTTATATAGTGGAAAGAATAAATGTGTACAAATTGAAGTTCAAGATTATGGCAGGGGTATGGATGAGAAAACACAAAAACATATTTTTGAACTTTTTTATACTAATAGAGATGGTTGCATAAAAAATGAAGGTACAGGACTCGGGCTTTACATTGTAAAAAATATTTGTACAACGATGCACTGGGAATTAACTTTTGAATCAAAAAAGTTTAAAGGCACAACTTTTAAAATTAAAATACCCGTGGAGGAAAAAAATGAAAATCGTAAGCAATTCAGCGCAGGCTGAAATAAGTTTTTGTGATGATGATGAGGAATGTTTAAAAAGAACAGCCAAACTTTTGGAGAGATGTACCAATTATGACGTAGAGGAGTTTCATGTCACTGAGAATTTTAGAAATGATGAATTTATGGAACATTTTTATGAAAAAGATTTTGATTTGACTATTCTTGATCTAAAAATGCCTGTAAATTGGTACGCAATTTTCATTAGTATCAGAAAAAAAGACCCTGAACATCCTATTGTTATCTATACAGCACATAAAGAAGATTTTGAAGTAGAGATGGTTGAACATCATGTAAATGAGGCGGAGGATCCTTTACTCAAGATAATTCGTAAGAGTGGAGGCATCAGGAGCAAAGATGAGTTAATACCTTCAGTCGAGCGTTTTGCAAAAATTTCAATGATAAGAAAGCTTGACAGACATAAATCATTAATGATAAAGGACTGCAATGAGGATATTGATCTTCGTGATAAATTAATTACCTTTTTAGACCATGTCCCGGATAAAATCAATCACTATGCAAAAATAATTGAAGAGGTACCCGCACACAAGCATACGACAGATCAGATAATTGATGATTTAAAAATTTATTTGTATTCAAAAGATGTTTGGGAATACTTTAAGGAAAAAGAAACTGGAGAACGGTTAAGTCTCCTGTTTCTCTTAAAAAAGTTTTTGATTTCCATTTCATCATCAGACCTGACTAATGATGACCTGGATTTGATATGCAATACGTTGTACGCATTACATCCGGCTTCCGATAATGAAATTCTAAATAATATAATTAACGATTTAAGGAGATTAATGAGCCTAAAGGGAGTATCGATAATCCCACCAATTAAAAATATTGACTCCTTATTAAAAAGTTACGACGATGAATTATTGGAGGAGGTATGATTGAGAAAATTTTCCTGGAGACCTCTATCCAGATAAGAAGAATATGGGGACTGCCTGATGAGAGAATTAAAATCGGGGCTAACTTAAGAAATTCCGATCAAATTTATACTTCATCATATTGCTTTGCGGAATACAATAGAACGATTCTTCAAGATCTGAAATGCTTACTGGAAATCGTTGAGAGTAATTCAAAAGATAATGAAACAATACGTTTTGCAGATTTATTCTACCAGATAAAAAAGACGCAAGAGGAGGAAAGGATACACTTAACTCAAAGACGATTTGAAAGACTGCTGCAAATTGGCGCCGCCTTTTTCTTAGGTTCTAATCGAGCCATTTATCATAGGGATGAGTTCCTGGTATATTTGAAGCTGCTAATCTCCAGTGAAGGAATTAGAATGTTTTTTTGCGTAGAAGTAGTTGCTCCTAATGGAGCAGGAAACTTAGAGATACAAATTAAACCTGTGCAATATATAGAAAAAATAAAATGTGATTTAATCCCTTCAGATACTAAATCTCCAGGTCAAAAGGAAAATCATAAGGTGTGTGAACGATTATCATGCAATAGAGAAACCGCGGAATGCAATTTAAAGGACTTTGTAAAACAGCATGAGGCGAAATTTTCGAAAATGGAAGCCAATTTACGCAGTGAGCTTAAAAATATTGAGAAATCAAAGGGGAAAAATAATCCGACTTACCGTCATTTTAAAGTAATTGAAGAAGTTTTTGATGATCTAAGAAATCCGGGAGGTAATTACAATTTGTCCAAAATACATGGGCAAAAAAATTGTTGGAGATTGGGTGATTTTTTAATTGTTTTGGAAGCCTATAAAATTGCACCAATCTATACAAAAGACAAAATATATAAGGTAATATGTGAACCTGGTGAGCTCTACTCAGAGGAATAGTGTTATTCTGTCCTTTGCCAACTCAACTATAGAAAAGGGGATGCTCAATTTTTTATACCTCACCGAACGACTAAAGAACCCCAGACCGGATTTTTTTGGACTGGCACCTTTTCCAGTTTGCAAAGTAGCAAAGGGGCATATCGATCATGAAAATATTTATGCAGCCTACGCTCAAGCCCATAACGGACGCTATTTGATAGTTTTTTTCATTAACAAAAAGGGAAATAGAGCATTACCTATTTCTGCTCGTGATATGGATAACAAGGAGAGGAGATACTATGAAAACCACAAAAAAAGCAAGAAAAAGTATTGAACCGCTGCCTGAAACTTTTTCATCTGCGGAAGAGGCAGGGGAATTCTGGGACACTCATAGTACGAGTGATTATGAAGACCAACTGGAACCGGTTGATATGACAATTGATATAAAAAGACGTCACTTTGAGATTGAGATTGACAGAGAGAGTTTTTTTGCACTCAATGCTTACGCTAAAAAAGTAAATAAACCTGTAAATATCCTGGCAAGCAGTATACTAAAGGAAAAACTAGTTTCGTAACTCCTGGCAGGACAAAAAAGGGACAGGCAAATTTTTTGCTTTCAATGGGAATAACTGGTTAAAGCCTGGCACAACAGAGCCTCCGCATATAGGTCCCCCATGCCATGGGGTAATTTATTTTTTTGCAACTTTTTTTGTTGTCTGTGCATCTTAACAGGTGTAAAATGTAAGACGTTAAAACGGAAAACAACACAAGAACATTTGAAGCGTTATTGAAATTCAAGAACGGATGAAAGAATTAATCGACAGACTTAAAAAGAAAGACGAAGCAGCGTTAAAAGAGGTAATGTCTATGTATAAAAACCAGATTTTTAATTATTTGAATGTGATGCTCAGCGACAAAGGACTGGCAGAAGAGTTGACCCAGGACACCTTTGTTAAAGTCTACTTTAAAGCCGGTTCCCTGAGAACCGAAAGCCTGAAAGCCTGGATATACAAAATAGCAACGAACCTGGCCCGTTCCGAATTCAGGAAAATGAAAATCAAACATTTACTTTCATTGTCCGATGTCAGCGAGACCCATTTTTCCTATGAGTCCTCTCAAGAAAACGAGATCGAACTCGAACAAATGCTCTCGGGACTGCCGGAAAAATACCGCATTCCCATCATTATGAAAGAAATTAACAATTTTTCCTTTGAAGAGATGGCCGATATTCTAAAAAAACCGGTGGGTACAGTTAAATCACTGGTTTTCCGGGGTCGTCAACAAATGAAATTCCAACTGGCCCCGCAAAAGGGAGGTATCCATGGATAACCTTGATTTTGAAAATAAATTCGATCGATTTAAACAGGATTCTCATTTATTGAATGTAAACGAGGATTTTGAGAGCCGGGTCTTTTACAAAATAAAAAAGAAAAAAAAGCAGCGAAAAGTGACCGCGTCTGCGGTGTTGGGCATCGCAGTCTTTGCCTTTATTTTTATCGGCCAGGCGGCGTTGTTTCATAAAAAACCCGAACAGACAATAATTGCCCGGCCGGAATCAACGGTCAAAGAAGAAATCCCGGTAACGGAAGATGTTGTCTTCGCGTCTTCCGATTCCAGGAGCGATTATGCCATCGAACAAGTACAGGTGGCCTATTACGAAGATGAAAATACAATTTAGGAGGTAAGATTAGCCATGAAAAGATTAATAATAATCCTATTCATTATTTTGTTTCTCTTTTTTACGCTCAGCGTAAATGCCAGGGGAAAAGCCGAAGCACCCGGTGATATCTCAACGGTTGAAAAGGACGTGAAAAGAATATTAAAAATAGCTTCCCCTTCCATCGTAAAAGTGGTGTCCCGGAATCATAAGATACATTTTGCCACCGGTATTGCCATCGATCGCAACCATATCATCAGCAATTTGATTGTTGTCCGGTATCCCTATGACAGCATTTATATCAAAACCGTCGATGGTAAAAAATTTCCTGCGAAAGTGGTCGGGAAGGACAAAGGGTCTTCCATCATATTGTTAAGAATCGACAAAAACACATTGACCCCGATAAAACGAGCCGCTACTTGTGAAGTGGGTGACTGGACGGCGCTGGTGGGTGCATTTTATAATCAATTCCCCGCCATATTCCAGGGTATTGTCAGCAGTGTATCCGATGAAATATTGATTCTCAATGCACCGGTGGCACCAGGTGCATCCGGGGGGGCAGTGGTTAATAAAAAGGGCGAATTAATGGGAGTTATTCGCGGTTCCTTTGGGTATGCTTCCAGCCCTGATTACACCTACAAAGACCATTCCGGTGAATTCCATATCCTGAGCACCAGGAGCAAAAGTAAAGACCTGTGTATCGCTGTCCCGGTAGGGAAGGTGGTGAGCATTGCCCATGACCTGAAAAAATACGGCAAAGTCAAACGGGGATGGTTGGGCGTTAATATCACCTCCTCGAAACACGGGGTCAATGTCACGTATGTGGTTAGTAATTCCCCGGCAAAAAAAGCCGGTATCCGAAAAGGTGATCTTATTTTAAGGGTAAATGGCAAACCCATAAAAGAGGCCGGGGATTTATCCGGGATGATCCAATCCTTCAAACCGGAACAAAAAGTAAAATTGGAATACCTCAGGGGAAAAGGAAAAGAGTCGGCCCTTGTTATTCTCGGAGAGCTCAAAGATAAAAAAAAGTACGATTTTCCTTTCTCCCCGGACTCGGGAGTCATCATACCGGAATTACCGGAATCCCTGCCCAACATTGAAAATTACGTTTTCAGGTTCGCGAGTTCCCGGGTACTGGGAGTGGAAATAACAACGTTGACACCTGAATTGGCAAAGGAGTTTAAGGTCAAAGAGGGAACCGGCTTAATGATCTCAAAGGTGTACAAAGATACCGCTGCTGAGAAAGCAGGATTCCGGGCGGCGGATATTATCGTTAAAGCAGGCAATAAAACCATCGAGAAAAACGCTGATCTTCGGCGAGCGTTGAGCAGCTTGAAAGATAACGAACCCATCGTTATCAATGTGTACCGGAAAGGGGCGCTGAAAAAAATCAAAGTCGTACCTGATAAAAATAAAATATACGGCGTGACGTTGGAACGGCTTCAAGATAAACTTAAGGATATCAAGATCAGGATCGATGCTGAAAGACTGGAAGCAATTGAAGTCCGACAATTGCGTAAAGAGAAAGAATATTTGCGTAAAATCCAGGAAAAATACGCGAAAGAAAAGGCGAAAGAGTTAAAAAAATACAAAATAGAAACGGAAAAGCAGTTGCGCAAAGAGAGAGAATATTTGCGTAAAATCCAGGAAAAGTACGCTAAAGAAGTACAATTAATTAAAAAGAATGAGATTGAAAAATATAAAGAAGCAGTGGAAAAGATGCGAGAAGAACAGGAAAAAATGAAAAAAGAAATGGAGAAAATGAAGGAAATGCTGGAAAAAGAAAAGGAAAAAGAAGAAAAAAAGAAAACATCCAAGACATAAAGGTTTGATTTAGAACGAATTACCCAAGGTTTTTTAACCTCCTGGTGTGGATGGGGGGCCAGGTTAAGCTGGCCCCCTTTTTTTATCAAAATTATTGCAAGGAAATAATATCCAAAGCCGCTTTGATGCCGTCGGCGGCGGAACTGACAATACCCCCGGCATAACCGCTGCCTTCACCGGAAATGTATAGATTCTCAATAGCTGCGCACTTTCCACTCCTTTCCCGGACAGCCTGTACCGGCGAAGAAGTCTTGCTCTCAAGGCCCAACATAACCCCTTCTTCAAACCCTTTTATTTTTCGACAGAAATCTTTTAGGCCTGCCTTTAAAGAGGTCACAACAATTCCCGGGAAAAAAGCGCACAAATCCGCGGGGGTCAGCCCAAAGGGATAGCTGGACGGGTTAAAGGAACCGGTGGTTTTTCCCGCCAGGAAATCACCGATCTTGCAAGCCGGGGCCGCGTAACTGTTGGAAAAATCAAAAAATTTTTGTTCCAAAGTCCTTAACCATTCAATGGCTTCCAGGGGCTCCAACTCCCGGTTAAGCAGCCGGTTGAGATGGATACCGGCTACGATCCCGGCATTGGCAAAGGGTGCATTCCTGGGATAATTGCTCATCCCGTTCACAATGTTGGTGTCTTTACAGGCAGTGGCCGGAACCACTTTACCCCCGGGACACATGCAGAAGGAATAAACCGGCAGGAGTTCTTGCCGGTTGAAAGTCAACCGGTATTGAGCAGCTTTTACACCGGCAAGGGATGTCCGGCCCCACTGGGCACGGTTAATGAGCTCCTGGGCATGTTCTGCCCGGCTGCCGATGGCAAAGGCTTTTACTTTAAAAGGAACACCGCGGCGTATCAGCATCCGGTAAGTATCATAAGACGAATGCCCGATGGCAAAAATAAAATAATCGGCATCTATTTTTCCTTTATTCGTTTCAACCGTTTTTACTTGGCTTTCAGCCAGGTTTATATTTTCTACCCTGGTATTAAAATAGAGATTCCCACCTCTTCCGGTAAATTTCCCCCTTAAATTTTTTATGATTTTTCTCAGGTTATCTGATCCCAGGTGAGGCTGGGCCATCCAGGCAATTTCCGGCGGCGCACCGGCTTCCAGGTAAGAATCGAAAATAAATCTACGTTCTTTTTCGATAGCTTTTGTTCGCGAGGTCAATTTCCCATCGGAAAAGGTCCCCGCGCCTCCCTCGCCAAAAGCGTAATTGCTTCTTTCGTTAAGTGTCCCGGTGCGTTCAAAGGTAATAATATCTTTGCACCGTTTATTCACCTCCGCTCCCTGTTCCAGTATTGTCACATCGAACCCGGCCAGCAAAAGTGTATAGCCGGCAAAGAATCCCGCCGGGCCACTTCCCACCACCACTACTTTTCCCCCCCGTTTTTTATAGGGAATAAAAAGCCTTTCTCCCGGGACCGGTTCCGGGCCGGTCAGACCCAGGGAGGAAACCCCCACCTGGATTCCCCAGTGAATATTACGTTTCTTGCGGGCATCCAGGCTTTGTTTCTCCAGGGTATAGGAGAAATCATTTATCTTTATACGAATATTTTTGGCAATTTTTTTTTCCAGTTCCTCCACTGTAAAATCCGTGGGCATTTTCAATTCCAAGCGTTTAAATCCCATCTTCAAAACCCGAATATTAAATTTTATCCCTCATTTCATACATGATGATGCAGGCAGCGACGCCTACATTTAAGGATTCCACCGCATCCGCCTGGGGGATTCTAATGGATGGACAGCGATCAAATAATTTCCTTTCCAGCCCTTTTCCTTCATTGCCGAATAGAATTAAACAAGGTTGTTTGATTTGATGGGGCGCGAGAGTATCTTTCGAGGAATGGGACGACGTTAAATAGATATTGAGGTTTGCTTCTTTTGCTTTCTTAATCAATGGTTCCACATCGGGAAACCCCTGGTAATTGAGATCAAAGAGCGAGTTCTGGGCAGCTCTTAAAAACTTGCTGTTGGTCAGGTTAACAGAGGCGCCGGTAAGGGCAATGGCGTCGATACCAAAGGCGGCGGCACAGCGGAATACGGTCCCTGCATTGGCCGGGTCCTGGAGGTTGTCCAGGGCGATGATAACTCGTGCCTCCCGGAAGTCAATGGTTTTCTCTTGTAATTTTATTACCGTAATAAAACCCGGTTTTTCTTTTAGAGAGGATATTTTCTCCAGGATAGTCTCTGAAACATACCAGGTTTCTCTAACAATGGTTTTTCCGGGGATAATCAAATGGTTTTCTTTTTTTTCATTCACCACCAGGATAGAGATTTCAATGCCTCTTTTAAGGATATCTTTGACCAGTTTTTCTCCCTCGAAAAAGAAATAGTGGTCTTTTTTCTTTACCAGTTCTTTTACTTTCCGGTTTGAACGGGAACGAATTCGATAGATCATGTAAAGATTATACCATAAAAAAAGTCCACAGATTACACAGATTTACACAGATTAAAAAAGATTAATGTAATCAGTGGGCATCTTTTTTTCCTCGTCTCAGGGTGAGGCTGCTCAGCATCACGATTGACTGCCCTGAAAAACTAAATGTCTAATTACAATTATCCTCTAAACTTCACATATGTCCGGGTCAAGTGCATGGTGCGTGTCCTCTCAGGGTCGATGATCTTGTATATCTTAGCAAATCGTTCCTGGCCCTGCTTTGAATAATCCATCTTTAAAATCAACCGGTCATGGGAATAAGAAGCATAGTCTGTGTCTCCCAGGTGTTGGGCAATGGCGTCGATACAGTGTGGAAGGTTTTCCACGATGATTTCAAAGTCCAGGAAATGGATATCCCTGGACAGGGGACGCGCATTGCTGCATTCGATGACCTCTTTAAATTTAAATCCCGCTGCGGCTGCGCTGCTGTTTAATAAATCCAGGATTTCCTTTTCCTTAAAGGAAGCATCCACAAACAACTCCACCACCTCGTCAAGACCGGTGGCAAACACAGGAAGAGGAGGAAGCGATGTGATCTTCATGCGGGGGGTAAAACCTTCGGAACATTTAAAAGCAATTCCCGATTTCCGGATCAACCGTTCGATATACTTCATCATGGCCAACTGTGAAAAGAAAATAAAATCACCGTTTTTTTCATAGAAGATTCTTATTTTATTGTATTCAATATCCTTTCTTATTATATCCGCAGCTTCGTCTGCCGGTTTGACTTCCGGTACTTGCGGTTCCTCCCGTTTCATTTTATATATGCAGCCTTTACAGGCCTTGCATTCCATCTGATCACAGGAAGGCGTCGGGGTGCCGGATAGCGCTTTTTTATATTCCTCCTTCATGTAATCTTTTTTAAAATTCACTTGCAGAAAATCCCACGGCAGGGATTCATCCGGGGAGAGACCCTTTAAAAACTCTTCATAAACAGGGCTATCAATCAATTTTACCCATACAGGATAATGAAAATCCATGTCCCAGGCGGAAAAGATTTCACCTTTTGCAAAGGCTTGTAAAAGCAGTTCGCCCACCCGGTAATCACCGCGGGCCAGGACAGTTTCGACAATTCCATTGCGGGGATTATGGAAATCAAGGTCCAGGTAACGGGACTTGATGTGTTTTAATTTTTCTTTAATGTACCCTATCTTTTCTAAAATTTCATTTAAACCTTCTCTTTTGGCCCACTGCAGCGGGGTCTGGGGTTTAGGTACAAAAGAAGAAAAAGAGGCGTGTATTTTTACTTTCTGCTTTGCTGATTTTGCCGTGTCCAGCATCTTTTGGATCAGTTGAACAATACCGTCAATATCCTCCATTGTCTCGGTGGGAAGCCCCAGCATAAAGTACAACTTTATTTTCTGCCATTTGTTCCGCAGGGCCAGTTCCACGGCGTGAAATATCTCTTCATCGGTAACATCCTTATTGATAACATTGCGCAGCCGTTGGGTCCCGGCTTCGGGAACAATGGTGATACCGGTTCGTTTAAAAAGGGCAATGGTTGACAGCAGGTGATCCGAAAGGGTAGAGGGCCTTAAAGATGAGAGGGAGAAAGAGACACCCGGGGTGATGACATCAGGGATCAATTGCAGCAGCTCCTTCAAATGGGGGTAGTCGCCGGTACTCAAGGTTGACAGGGAAAAGGATCCAAACCCGGTGGCTTTCAGGCCATTGGCTATATGACGGATATTGTCTCCCGGGGAACGTGACCGGTAAGGTGCGTAGTAAGATTTGGCCTGGCAAAACCTGCAATTCTGCGGGCATCCCCTGGCTATTTCAACGGTCAACCGGTTAAACACTACATTGGTTATAGGGACAATCAAACGGTCCTCCCGGGAGGTCTGATCGAAGTTTTTCAGCACCCGTTTTTTTATTGCCCCGGCTTCCAGGTCCGGCCCATAAAACCGACCTTTTTTTACGGGTGGATACAAAGAAGGAACATAGAGGCCCTCAATTTTATCAAACCGCTCTAAAAGAGCGTTTCTATCCAACGTCTTTTGCCTGGATTCAGCCAGGGCTGCAATGATGTCCGGGAAGATTTCTTCCCCGTCTCCAATGCCAAAGATATCGATAAATTCCCGCAGCGGTTCGGGATTGACCGTGGAAATACCACCGGCTGCAATGATAGGAAATGTTTCATCCCGCTCCCGGCTGCGCAAAGGTATCCCGGCTAAGTCAAGAACCTGCAGCACATTGGTATAATTCATCTCGCTTAACAGGGAAAAACCGATCACATCAAAATGCCTCAAAGGGATTTTGTTCTCCAGGGAAAATAAGGGGACGTTGTGCGTTTTAAACATCTCAATTGATTTTTTCCCCGGCAGAAAACACCGTTCCGCATTCACATTGAATCGCGTCATGTTATTCAAGGTGTGGTACAGGATGATCAGCCCATAATGACTCATGCCGATTTCATATTTATCGGGAAAAACCAGGCATACATTGATAAAGTCTTTATTATTAGTAATATCCTTGCGAACGGCATTGATTTCCCTGCCGGTATACACTTGCGGGTTCTCCAGTTTAAAAATAAAGTTATTTATATCCATTATTTCTTATGCCTCCGGCGGCCCGCTTTTTGTAAAAAGCGGGGCAAAAACTTTTCACTTGCACGGCATGGCTATTGTGCTTTGCTAAAATCATTTGTTCCCATTGAAACAATCTCTTATTACAGACCTGCCCTGCAAAACAAGGGTTTTGCGGGGGGTCCA
>Ga0114923_10001098_pt1 | contig 19091 bp, 17 predicted proteins | sample SumtaG_FD_89578 | JGI IMG/M metagenome (GOLD analysis project Ga0114923, IMG submission 89578) | Deep subsurface microbial communities from Indian Ocean to uncover new lineages of life (NeLLi) - Sumatra_00157 metaG | ecosystem: Environmental > Aquatic > Marine > Oceanic > Sediment | place: near...
AAAAAGGCTTCTAAAGCGGGAGATGCCTGTAATGTTGCTGGTGGCTCTTTTGCTATGGCCTTTTCTGCACAATTTACACCTGTCCCGCCTTGAAGGTGTTGTTTTATTGTCCATATTCATATCTCTTATTTTGCTCACAGTGCATATTGCACGCCGGGAGAGTGTCGCTGAGCAGGAGATAACAGGCAAGCAGGAAAGTTCGAAAACCGACCAAAGCAACCTTAAGAGGAGTTTGTTTTTTGTGATTATCGGCTTAGCGGGGCTGGCTTTTGGTGCTGATATAACTGTTCACGGAGCCGTTTATGTCGGCCAGCGAGTCGGACTTAGCAAGGCGGTCATTGGTTTGACAATTATCGCCATCGGCACTTCCCTTCCTGAACTTGTAACGTGTGTTGTCGCAGCTCTCAAGGGACACAATGATATTTTAATCGGTAATCTTGTAGGCTCGAACATTTTTAACACACTGTTAGTGACGGGAACCGCGGGTGCGGTTCGCCCTTTCTCGCTGGAAAGTCCCCGCCTTGTAGGTCTCGACTATTGGATTATGGTCGCTGTCAGCGCCGTCTTTGTCGTAATGGGGCTTTTGTTTCGTCGCAGGATAAACCGCCCATGTGGTATAGTTTTGCTTTTGGGCTATATATGCTATATGGTGTACCTGCTTTATTACACAGCCGGCGTGTAGGAGTGGGTTATTGTTTCTTGCTTTGGTATATTTCCAGCTTTTTGCGCAGGTATTCCGCCAGCTTGTCATTTCCTGTATCGGCTTTATGGTCGGTTGTGTGTATCTAAAACGACATACATTCCGCGTAAACATCCGTGAAGTCTTTCTCATGGGCTATTTCGACATACTCGATTTGCTGTGCAAGCTTACGGGCCTTTTCTCTGGCCTGACGGCTTAGCAGTATCATCTGAGCTCCGCTACTGGCTGCATTGCCGACAAAATGAATCTTCTCAACCGCTACGTTGGGCAGCAGCCCAATTCGCAGCGCACTTTCTGCCCGTATGTAATTGCCAAACGCTCCTGCCAGTAAAATCTGTTTTATATCAGGGTCCTCAAGTCCCACCTTTTTTTGCAAAAGTTTGATCCCCGCACAAATTGCTGCTTTTGCAAGCTGTACCTGTCGGATATCTTTTTGCGTCAGGAACACCTGTTCTGTGAGCCGAAAGGCAGGTTGTCTGTTATGTTCGATGATTCGGGCCAAAATCGGCTCACTTAGTTTTTCATTTCTGACAAAACGACCGCTTTTTTCAATCAATCCCAAATCCAGCAAAACGGCCACCACATCGATTAGTCCGCTGCCACATATCGAGCGGGCCGGCCCCTTGCTGATTACGTCAAAGTCTATATCATTGTCGTTGCAAAGGACAGCCTCTATCGCTCCTTCCCCCGCCCTGCTTCCGCAGCTTATTCTCGCACCCTCGAACGCAGGCCCTGCCGCGCAGCTTGCCGCATATAGCTTGTCGCCTGTCCCGAGTACAATTTCGCCATTTGTGCCGATATCAACCACTAAAGTCTGCTCTTGGACCGAATCCATCTCAACCGCCAAAGCCGCCGCTATAATATCCGAACCAACAAACCCGGCTATGTTTGCCACAGTATGAATGTTAGCCTCCGGGTTTATTCTGACAGACAACTCCTTTGCGGGGATGTTCTTCGGCTCTAATGAAAAAGCTTTATATGGAGCCTGCCCAAGTTGTGTCACGGGCAGTTTAAGAAAGATATGGTTCATCGTCGTGTTGCCGACAGCACAAACCTCCCCTATTTGTTTATTGTCAATCGAAGCCTTCTTACACAGCTGAGCAATCAGTTTGTTCAGGCACTCTATGATTACCTTATGCAGTTCGTCTAATGTGTCGTCGCTTTGCGCATAGTTAATTCTGCTTATTACGTCGTCACCATATCGTGTTTGTGGATTTATAACAGCTTCTGTAGCAAGGCAATCGCCGTCTGCCATATTGATTAACTTGGCGACAACGGTGGTTGTGCCGATATCAACCGCCACGCCGAAAACTTTTTCTCCCCCCTTTTCACGGCGCACTTTGGTTTTTATGTCGATTCCATGAGAGAGGATTTTGGGTTCGAAGTATCTGCTGGCCGGTGGAATCGTGACTGTAACGTCACTTTGGATGTGGTATTGACAGGCAAGTACCTCGCTCTTCTCCGGTTCAACTTCTATCACGCATTTCCCGCATATGCCTTTCTCCCCGCAGACGGTATTTAATATTATTCCCGCCTGACCTGCAGCCTCAACCAGGGTTGCGCCTGCGTGAATCGAAATTTGCCTGCCGTCGGGCTCAAAAATTACCTTAAAGTGTTTCATTTATCGTGTTGCGTATTGCACATTGCGTATAGATGCCACCTTATGTTATACGCAATACGCACGACGCAAATCTGTAATTAGCTGATTTTATGCCGCACTTTCCAGCGGGCACGTCTCTTCTTGCTTCCCACTTTGCGCCTGCGCCTCGGTTTTGCCATTTAATTCTCCATAAAATAAACCAAATCTTCTGTTCAAAATACCTTTAAGCCTTTAGAATATATGGTATTATAGGGGAAATGTAAAGTAGATAAAAGCTTAATTTCTTGATGTACCTGATTAGGGAATTCCGGTGTCGAAATGATAGAGTGTAAGGATTGTGAATTTTGTGAAATTGGTTCCGATGGACGCAGAACTTTCAAGTGTGACCCATTCGTGAATATAAAGGAGCCTGAGTGCATTGCAAAATGGCAGCTAATCCGTCTGGATATGCTCGCAGCCACCTATCAGGCCATGCTCAAGTTCCAGGAGAAAATGGCGCCATTACAGGACAAGGTCCTGAAATACATGCAGCGGGAAATCGAGGGCATGGACGAATCCGATCGTTGGAAACTCGAAGATGAGGATGAAGACCAAGACAGGGACGAAAAAGAGCCACTCTGAAAGCTGCTCCGGAAAAGCGGCCCCTAACCGCAAAAAACATGGAATTTTTTCACATTTATGCAATAAAACAACCCCTGTACCCGTCTTTATTTGTGTAAAGAGCGCTTAAATATGGCAGAAAGCGAAGAATTGGCCCAGATAATCGCCGGTTGCAAAAAAAGCGAAACTGACAGTTTTTCGCGGTTAATAGATATATACTCGACACGCTGCTACGGATATTTTTACCGATTGACGGGTAATCGTGATGTCAGTGACGAATTACTCAGCAGGCTCTTTGTCAAACTGGTTGAGAAAATACACTCCTTCAGGGGTGGTTCCTTTGAAGGTTGGCTGTTCAAAGTGGCCTCAAACATCTTCCATGACCATTTGCGCGACAAGCAGCGACAGAAAAAACTACTTCAGGCTCGAATAGAACGGCTTCAGGAACAAACAGAACCGGCAAAAGATTCCGTTGACAACAGGATTGACCAACTGCAGATACAGCTTGAAAAGCTCGACCAAGACACAAGAGAGCTTATATTGTTGCGATTTTATTCACAGTTGAGTTTTAAGGAGATAGCCCGAATGAGGTCCGAGCCGATTGGAACAACACTCTCAAAACTCCATCGGGCGCTTGAGAAATTGCGAAAGCTCATGGAGCGGAAATGCACATGAAAAATAACAAAAAAGAAAATCTCAGAGAATTGTTTGAAAAATTCCTTGATTCGCACAAGGCACAGCAGGCCGCAGAAGACATTAAAAATGCCGGGGAAATACTCCAACAACACCCTGCACCTGGGCCTTCTGCACAATTGCTGGAAGGTATAAAAGCTCAGGTTGCCATCAAGGCTGCAGCTCGTAGAAAAGCGATAGCCTTTAGGCGCATTGCTTATAGGGTAGCAGCAACTGCGGCGGTAGTTATTATCACGATTTCTGTCGGAGTCAAATTATTTGAAAAAGAAGCACCTGCGCCTAAGGCGCTCGCTTTAGACCTGGCTATACCGGCGACGACCTGGGACAGCAACAACCTGGCTGAAGATGACGACTATTCCGCCACCCTCGTCGCTGAAATCGAACAAATTGAAAGAGACCTCCTTGCACTGCAACTGGATGAAAATGGCAGCAACGGCCTGTCCGTTGTTGAAGTGCTTGAAATGGAACTGAATGAAATTAACGAAAATTTCTGGAAAGGATAAGAAAATGAAAACTAAAAACTTAACAATTCCCTTCGCTTTGTTGTTCGCAGCAGCTTTTACGCTTACTGTTTTATCGATTGGTCTGGCCAATGCTGATGAGCAGGAGCGGGAAGATATCTGGACTGAAGGTAGAGCTGGATGGGAAGGAGGGCACCCCGCCAAAGCTTCACCTGAAAAAATCGAACGCATCCTTGACCGAATTGCGGAAAATGACCCCGAAAGAGCGAAAGAATTAAGAAGGCTCAAAGAAGAAAGCCCCGAACAGTTCAGGACGGAACTCAGAAAGTTAATGCACCAGTGGTTCGAAGAAAGGTCAGGCTCTCGTTCGAAGGCACGTCCGCGTCGTGAGGGCGGTGGCGGTCGCGGTGGTTTTGACGAAGGTGGCCTTTTTGAAAGGGGCGGTAGGTCGAACATGAGGAAAAGATCGGTCGCCAGGCGCGCCGAATATATTGAGTGGCTTGAACAAAATTATCCTGAGGAGGCCGAAAAGCTCCAGCAATTGCGGGATAAAGACCCGGACCTTTACAGGCGGCAGCTCATGCTTAGCGTGAAAAAATATGGCAGGATAGCAGAAGCATCCCGGGGAAATCCCGGATTAGCCGAACTGCTTAAAAAAGATTTCGAACTCAAACGGGCGCGTAATGAACTTGTGGAACAGATTGCTGATTCCAAAGAAACTGAACGCCAAGAGCTTGTGAAAGAACTGGAAGAAATAATCAGCCAACGATTCGATTTAATCGTTGAACGTAAGCAGATTGAGTACGACCAGCTTCGCGAAAAACTTGAGGAACTGAAAAAGAAGGTCGAAGAAAGTGAAAGTAAGGCTGAAAAGTGGAAAGACCCCGAATTTAAGCAGCAGAATATAAAAACGAGAGTTGAAAAGCTTATAGACGACGCTCAAGAGTTCCGGTGGCATTAAAAAGAGTTGACCGGATAAAAGCATATTGAAAAATGAGGCCTTGTGGATTTTCCGCAGGGCCCTTTTTTTATAACTTATCTCGCATTTGCTCGGTCTTGGTTGCCTCTTTTAGAATCTTTTTTTCCTTTCTTGTAAGACTGCTAATGCCTTTCTCGTGCACCTTTTCCAAAATGCGGTCTAATTCCACTTGGAGATTTTGTTGGTTCCGCATTTGTTGTTGCCCTCGACTTGAATCAGCTTTTGATTTTAGTTTGTTCCTCCATTTAGGCCAGAACACATAAACCGCTCCGGCAGCCATACCCGCCAAATGCGCAGCATCACCGCCTGCATTAGCTGCACGTCCGATGACTGCAAAAAGATAGAAAATTGTAAAAGCAACTGCCGCCACTCTTATTGGTATCGGGAAGAAAAGAAGAAAAACAACAAAGTGCGGAAAAAGTATTGCACACGCAGCCAGCATTCCGAGTATCGCTCCTGAAGCACCTACCATTACCCCCGCCGGCAAAAATCCAACCGCCACCAACAGAAGATAAAATATCCCCCCTGCTGCACCACAACCCAGGTAAAACTTCAGAAACCTCTTGCTGCCCCAGTGACGCTCAAGAGTAGGACCTAAAAAATACAGACCAAGCATATTGAAAAGAATATGTGTCAGCGAGGCATGGAGAAACTGATATGTTATTAATCTCCAAAGCTGAAGAGCACGCGGTACCGAATTGGCATCAAGCTCGAACAGGCCGTAAATCACGGCCCCGAGCGGTTTCACTATTAATGCGATTGCAAAAATCGCCAAGTTAATAATCAACAGATATCTGACTACTGACGAAGGCCTGGGAAAGCCTATCCGCATTTGTGGCGCGTGCCGAAACTGCGACTGAAAATTCTCCTGCGTATAGTCTCTGTCGTAAAGGCCCATATCAACATTCGTAAAAACAACACGTGTTTCTGATTATCGACGAACTAATCTTTATATCGTCAATTTAAATAAATGTTCAACTGGAAAAATAAATTTCTCCACCAATCTGAGGGGGATTTGTTATAAAACACCCCTGGGCTAACGGCTTACGACTTCCGGCCTGATTTTCTCGATTATTATCATCAAAACCGCCCCCCAAATAAATAAACCAACGCTGATGTTTTGAGATACCGTCAGACCGTTGAACTCGAAAGGATTGTCATCGCGAACAAACTCCATAAAGAACCGCATCGTACCATACAATACAAACATCAACCCGAAAGTACTGCCCGGTTTTGTAAAAAGTTTTCTAGCCCTTTTCGGGTCGCTGATATGGAGCCACCGTGTTCGACTGTATCTCTGTGACCGACGCCAGAATAAATAAAGTATCAGACAACACACTGCCGCACTTGCCGAAGAGTACAATTGAGTCGGATGAACAGGCACGCACCTGTAAGAGCCGCTCAGTACATCTTTTTTTTGTTCCTCGGTTAGAAGAGAAAAAGGTTTTAAATCCTGAATCCATTGTTCTGCTTCATTGTAGTAGCCGAAAAAATCAGTGGGCAAATTCAAATGCGGCTGGTGGCGGCCCCTTTCCAAATCAGGATACACCTGACTCCGGTATGGTCGTGAGCCGTATGGGAAGCGAACGCCCCACGCTACATTCGTCGGCTTGCCGAAACAGCACCCGCTTAAAAAACAACCGACCCGTCCGAACATAAGTGCCAGCATAAGCGCAATCGCAAGGATGTCGAGATAATGGCGTATCGGCAGCTTGTGGTACTTGAGGTAAAAGAAGATAACCAGTATGGCTGCGACAACACCGCCCAAAAGTTCGCCGCTGCCTTCCCATATCGCGAAAACCGAAAGCATATTCCCTCGGAACTGGTCAAAGTAGTGAATTACATAAAAAAACCTCGCTCCAAGCAGACCCGCAACAAGAGAGTATAACGCCGCGTTCGTAATCAAATTCGGATTCGACGTGATGTTTTTGCTCAGACGTCTTATCAGGTAAACCGCTGAAAGAAAGCCTATAACCATCATCAGGCCGTAGCTCCATACGGTCAGGTGTACAAATGGTATCTCGAAAAGTTTAGGATACATTTATTTTTTGAGCCGAAGCGTTAACTCACTCGACCAGTTTTGATGTAAAAACCCTACGAAATCTTCTTTACAATATTATTATTTTCGTCGAGTGCGACTATTTTCGGTTTAATTTCTTTCACTTGCTCCGGTGTATAATAACCGAAGCTGAATATGATAACGGTATCTTTGGGTTTTATAAGCTGGGCGGCAGCCCCCATTACGACGATTTGTCTTGAGCCTGCTTCAGCCGGCACCGCGTATGTTTCAAGCCTGTTACCATTGTCTAAATCCGCAATTACAACGGCCTCGTAGGGCAAAATTCCAACCGTCTCCATCAACTCGGAATCAATCGCTATACTCCCGGCATAGTGCAGCTTTGTCTCCGTTACCCTTGCAAGGTGAAGCTTACTTTTTAGTATTTTCACAAACATAACAAGTTAACCTCAATATCGGCCAGGAAACTCCGAACAGCTTTCTGACTCGTTTGAAAAAATCAACACGCTATACTATTATACATTACTGTTTGCCCACGTCTACCACAATGTTGTCGATAAGTCTCGCGGGGCCGAGTCTGACTGCTACTGCGGCAAGAACACGCCCCCTGATTTTTTCAAGACTTTGTAATGTCTCGGCATCGACGATGCTCACATAATCAATCTCTATCGCGGGGCACCGGCTTAGCATCTCGCGCATTTGAGCAATTATTGACGCCGTGCCGATCTCGCCCGATTCAATCATCTCATAGCACTTCTGGAGTGACTTGTATATTAACAGAGCGTCTTTCTTCTCTTGGCCGCTAAGGTATTCGTTTCTGCTGCTCACTGCCAAACCACCTGCTTCACGAACCGTCGGACAGACCACGATTTCTAAGGGCATATTTAAATCGGCAACCATTCGCTTAATAACTACCGCCTGCTGGGCGTCTTTCTGCCCGAAGAATGCTGCATCCGGCATAACAATATTAAACAGCTTCGTGCAAACCGTCGTAACACCACGGAAATATACCGGCCGAGAACGCCCGCAAAGACCTTCGGTCAGCTTCTCAACGCTTGCCCATGTCAAATTTTCGGTCTTGTACATCTCTTCTGATGTTGGGGCGAAAACCAAATCTGCCCCGGCTTTTTTGCAGATTTCCAAATCAGCTTTCAGCGGACGCGGATACTTCTCAAAATCTTCACTTGGCCCGAACTGCGCCGGGTTTACAAAAATGCTCACCACAACAAAATCACATTCCCGCACCGCTGCCTCAATCAGTGAAATATGACCGATATGAAGCGCCCCCATCGTAGGGACAAAGCCTACTTTTTTACCCTTCTCACGGGCAGCTTTTACTTCTTCTCTGACCGATTGTATTGTTTCTGCGATTTCCATTACACTGCAATATAACTTTTTATCTGATTGGCTAAATTATCAACATCACTTTCCTTTGTACAGTCGAATTTTGAGATGCTGATACGTATCAGCGGACAAATCTTCCACTCGGCGAAAAGCCGCTTGTAATCACAGTTGAGATTTTCGAGAAACTGCGGTTCGATTTTTTGCTCATATGGCCGGTTCCGGCTGTGGATTCGCTCCAGGCAGCTTTCAACTGTATCTGTCATGTATATTACCAATACCGGCTGAGAAACTTTCGCACAAAGGAGTTGGTAAATCTTTCGGTAAAGCGGCAGCTGTTCCTCATCGAGCAAACGCTTTGCATAGATAAGCTCCTTGTCGAAGATATAGTCACTGATTGCAAGTTCCCCCGGCTTTAAGATATTGTGGTTTAACTGTCCTACCCTGCTGGTCAGAAAATATAATTGTGAGTCCAGTGCCATTTCGATGTCGCCCGCATAAACAGCCGGCATGAAAGGATTGGTATCATAAGCTTCGAGCAGTGTTTTGCCTTCGAGTACTTCGGTCAGTTTCTCCGTAAGGGTGGTTTTACCAACGCCAATAATCCCTGCGATACTTACAAGTTGTGCCTGATTGACATCAACGACAAAGTCCGCTCCTCCGAGCCTTGAAACCAATTCTTCCATCGATTCTTTTATTACAGGGTGTATCAATTTGGGACATAGTTCACACAGCCCCTGCATAACAAACGAGCGCAGATGCATTTGCGGATGAGGCACAGTTAGCTCTGAACTATTTATCACTTCTTCACCAAACAGCAGAAGGTCAAGGTCAATCGTACGGGAACCCCATTTTTCCTCTCTTGTTCTGCCAAGTGATTTTTCAATTTCGGCCGTTTTTTTGTGAAGCCTTTCAGCACTTAGCGTGGTTTTTATTTCAACTACGCCGTTTAGATATTTGGGCTGACTGGTCTGGCCAAGTGGAGTGGTTTCGATTATTTCGCTTACGCGGGCAAGTTCAATCTCCGGGACCTCCCCCAGCATTTTAAGCGACTCTTGGATAGCACTATCTCTGCCCCCCAGATTGCTGCCTAGACTGATATATGCCGTTGTTAGCTTAGCCATCAAAACACAACCCTAATCGCGACTGCTAAACAGCCGCAAAACGCTTCATTGCCTCTTTTACATTCTCGGGTTGAGCAAAGGCTGTCAGACGCAGATAGCCTTCACCGGATGGACCAAATCCTGCTCCGGGGGTCCCAACTATGTTGGCCTTCTTCAGCAGAACGTCGAAAAATTCCCATGACCCCGACCCCTCAGGCGTTTTCATCCATATGTAAGGTGCGTTTATTCCACCGTAGACTGTATAACCCAGGTCGGTTAGTGACTTGCGAATCAATGCCGCATTCGACATATATATATCAATAATCCGCCGGCATTGCTCCTTACCTTCCGGACTGTACACCGCCGCTGCTCCTGCCTGTGAAATGTATGACACACCGTTGAACTTTGTACAGTGCCGTCTGGCCCATATCGGTCCGACTTCGACTGCACTGCCGTCTTTCCGGTAAGCGTTCAGTTTTTTTGGAACAATGCTGAACGCACATCGAACACCCGTAAATCCTGCCGTCTTTGAGAAACTCCTGAATTCAATAGCTACTTCTTTCGCACCGGCAATTTCGTAAATGCTGTGTGGTATCTGCTCATCGGATATAAACGCCTCATAAGCTGCATCGAATAGTATAATCGCTTTGTTCTCTTTCGCGTAATCCACCCATTTTTTTAGTTGCTCTTTTGTTGCCACCGCGCCGGTGGGATTGTTCGGAAAGCAAAGATAAATCAAATCAACGTGGCTTTCGGGAAGAGCCGGCACAAAATCGTTCTCGGCCGTACACGGCATATATACGATTTTTTCATACTGACCGTTTTGTCCGGCCGCCCCGGTCCTGCCCGCCATCACGTTAGTATCGACATATACGGGATAGACCGGGTCCGTCACCGCTACGATGTTGTCCAACCCGAATATCTCCTGCATGTTGCTGGTGTCGCACTTTGCGCCGTCACTGACAAAAATCTCATCTGTGTCTATTTTTACCCCACGGGCCTCGTAATCGTTTTTCTGTATCGCTTCTCTGAGAAAATCATACCCGACCCCGCTGTCGTCATAACCTCTAAAGGTTTCCTTACTGCCCATCTGCTCCACTGCTTCTTTCATCGCCTTGATAACAGCCGGTGCCAGCGGCTGGGTGATATCGCCGATGCCCATACTGATTATATCCGCTTTGGGGTTTGCTTCTTTGAAGGCTCGAATGCGTCGGCCGATTTCCGGAAACAGATAACCGGCCTGAAGCTTAAGAAAATTCTCGTTAATCGTTGCCATAGCCTCTTGTCTTTCTCTTAAAAAACACCTTCTTGGTTAGGGCTTCGAAACAATCGGTCGTAAGTCAAGGTCAGTCATTCTATGGGCTTAAGCGACCTCCGTCAAGTCTGTTGCTGCCAACGCAGGAAAATCCATTCTCTGTGGGCATAATTCAGCTGCAGGTTTATGAGAATTGCGGTTATAAATAGCCCCCTTTGCAGTGTCTCTTTGGCTGCCTGAACTCTCGTCCGGCCGTTCAGTCCGTGCAACGGTCACAAATGCCTTCGAAATAAACCGTTTTTCTCAGTATGATAAATTTTTCCTCAAGTTCCGGCGGAACGAGGATGTCGTCAAACGGTTTGTGGTGAAAGTCGACAATCCTTTTGCACTTTATGCATTTGAAGTGCTGATGATTATGCATGCCTCCATCAAACCTTTTAACATCACCCGAACCTTCCACGATAAATGCTGCACCGATTTCTGCCAAAGTTAAAAGCGTCCGGTTGACCGTGTCCAGTGAGATGTTGGGTAGTATCTTTTTTACTTTTTGGTGAAGCATGTCTGCCGATGGGTGCTCTTTTGATTCCACAAGCGCCTTATAAACTGCTATGCGCTGGGGAGTAATTTTAAGCCCCGCCTGGTGACATTGACTTCGAAAAGTATCCATCTTTTTTTCCATTTGGAGTTCTCTTACATTATCATTGATGTCTGTCATAAGCTACTCCCGGCTCATTGTCCTTGTTGAGTTTAACGTCAGTTCTTACAAAAGCCACTCCTCTCAAAGCGAAAATGATTATATCCACTTCTTAGCGGGTTGGGTAGACAATTTTATCTTTACAGCGGCTTTAGTGTCACTTAAATACTATATCGTATAAATTACTATTTGCTATTGAAAAGTGGAGCACCCGAAGCTTTAAAAAAAAACGGGACCGCCTCCTCCGACGACCCCGCATTACGGAAACAAAACCGGTATCGCAGAAATAAAAAAACGCAATACCAACTTCAATTAGCAAAAGATTTGGCGGGTAAATGCCCTTTTTTATTAAATACTTTACTGTTTAGGGCGCCCTGCCTGTATCTATTGCCTAATTTCACAGGACGGTCTGTTTGGCAGAAGGCAAACAGATTTTAACTTGCTCGCGCATCTGCTTCTGCATCCCTTGCTCCTAATCACTACAATATAGTAGCGAGTACTATTTGTCAAGAACTTTTTCTTGGAATTATTAGGAAATTCCTGAAAAGTTATAAAAATTTTTTAGGTGATGTTAACTGAATTGATGTTTGAAGCGCTCCACGGAATTTATTCGTGCCTCAGCGATTCAATCGGGTCCATATTGGCTGCGCGATAAGCAGGATAAATTCCAAAAGCCAAACCCACCCCCGCACTGATTCCAAAGGCAAGAATTAACGAAACGCCCGTAATCACCGTAGGCTGATTGCTGAAGTAGGTGACCAGAGACGGTATCGCCGAGCCCAGAATAATCCCCAGCACCCCCCCCGCCAAAGTAAGCAAAAGGGTCTCTGAGAGGAATTGAATTACAATATCTCGCTTCTTTGCACCCAGCGCGCGACGTATACCTATCTCACGCGTACGTTCGCTTACTGTCGCAAGCATGATATTCATAATACCTATGCCACCTACCAAAAGTGAAATAGCCGCGATAGAACCGAGCACTATGCTGAAAATACGCGCAATTGCTTTCGCCTGCCGCAGAAGCTCCAGCGGTACGGTTATCTGGTAGTCCTCCTTCTTGTGGAATCGCTTCATCAATGTCTCCAGGACATCGCGCGTCGGCAGAACCCTGTCTATTGAAGAGACTTTTACAATAATCTCCTGTAACTCAACCTTTTCTATGTTCGCGCCGCTGCCTCCGCTGATCTGCAGAGAGATCTCGCCAAAACGACTCTTGGCCGTAGTCAAGGGAATATAAATATTTCCTGCATTTGCGCCGCCCTGAACTTGTCTCAGAGAAGTTCCACCGTTAACAGCTTTTGCTGTTTGGTAGGGCTCGTGTGTACTGACAATACCTATTACTCGGTAATAGTCACCTGCTATTTTCACATCCTGGCCTAATGGATAATCAAACATGAAAAGGTCCGTAACCACCTTCTCGTCAACAACACAAACACTCTGCATGTAGTGTGTGTCAACGCTGCTAAGAAACCGCCCTTGGCGTATTTGAATCGGCGACATCTCGGGATACCACGGCACTGTCCCAACTACTTCTATAGGTAACTTTCGGTTGCGATACCAGACCTGTTGAGACATAAGACGATTTGGGACCACAACTTCAACGTCAGGGATACTGTTGCGAAAACGCTCGGCATCTGAGTATGTCAAGCCATATTCGAGTAGGCCTTGCTGTTGTCCGGTGATACTTTGATCCTCGGGCGGTTTTATTGTTTTTATAATAATATTGCGGCTGCCGAGCCGGGCTATCTGCTCCTGAGCCTGCTGACTGGCACCTTCACCTATGGCCAGCATGGCGATTACAGAGGCCACACCGAAAATGATGCCTAATGCCGTCAGAGTAGAACGTAACCGATGCATCCATAGGCTTTTTATACCTAATTTAACTGTGCGTTTTAAACGGAACAAAAGCATAACGTATCACTGCCTATTTGTCTTTGTATCGTTCGTGTTTTATCCAGCCGTCAAAAAGCTCTATTGTTCGTTCAGCGTGCTCGGCAATGTTGGTATCATGTGTTACTACGATTATAGTTTTACCTTCGTCGTGCAGACGGACAAGAATGTTTAAAATCTCGGTGCCGCTTTCCGAATCGAGATTACCGGTCGGCTCGTCGGCTAAGATAATAAGAGGGTCGTTTGCCAGCGACCGCGCAATAGCGACTCTCTGCTGCTGACCTCCGCTTAATTCCGAGGGCCGATGGTTGAACCTGTCGCCAAGCCCTACCATTGTCGCTAACTCCTTTGCACGCTCGGCGCTTTCGTGTTCGGAAAAACCCTGATAATACATTGGAATCTCTATGTTCTCTATGACGTTGAGCTGGTCAATCAGATTGAACGATTGAAATATAAAACCAATGTGGGCGCCACGAATCAGAGATAATCGGTCGTCGTCGAGAAGGAAAACATTTTCTCCACCGAGCCAGTAATCTCCACTGGTAGGATGGTCCAGGCAGCCTATCATATTGAGCAGCGTGGATTTCCCTGAACCGCTTGGGCCCATAATGGCCACATATTCACCTGACCTGATGGTCAGGTTGACATCACGCAAAACCTTCAGTTCCACTGTGCCAAGCTGATAACTCTTACATAACTGTTCCATTACCAGTATTGGCGTATCGCTTTTGAACTCGAGGGTTTTATTGACCTGTTGCATTGCCGGGGCCCCTGTTTTCATCACCTCTATCCCGTTTGGATCTTCCGAATTGCTCACGCATGACTTTTCTAAGTTCTGCTTTGAACTTTTCCAGGTCGCTTTTGCGAAGCTGTTCCAGTTCCTGTGCTTTTTCCGGGTTCGTTTTGTTCAGGTGGGCCATCGTCGCTTCAATAATTTCATCTGTAAGTTCGAACTGCTTGCCCTTTGGTCTTCTTCCGTCCTTTGCCGGCTGTTGCTGCTCTACTGCTTCTGGTTTTGATTCAGACTCGACCTGTGGTTCCGATTCATCCTCGGGTTCTGCCTCAATCAACCGTGGCGGACTTAACAGCACCTCTTCGCCGACTTCCAGACCATCGGTGACTTGAACAAACGTATCGTTAAACGAGCCCGTCTGCACCACTCGTTGTTCGACTCCGTGAGAGGTTAGACAATAGCAAACTTTCTTACCTCCCTGGTTCCCTACTACCTGGACAGGAACAATTATGACGTCCTCCAGCCGCTCAACTAAAATCTCAACCTTTGCCGACATCCCAGGCTTGAGAAAATCGTGCGTTCCTTCTATGGGGACTTGAGTTGTATAAACCTTAAGGTCCGGACTGAACCAGCTGCGGTCCTGGTTGGGAAGTGGTGCAACTTTCAGAACTTCGCCCTCCAGCGTTTTATCGGGAAAAGCATCCATAACTATCTTGGCACGCTGACCCGGACGAACCTTATCCACCGAGGACTCGTGGACATCGATTTCAGCTATCATTTCCGCCGTGTCGGGCAATGATATAATCGTCTGACGCTCATAAACCATTTCTCCTTCCGCAATGATTCCACTGCCACGCATTCTCCTCCAGTGTTCACCACTTTTACCTGAACCATATGTTACCAAACCTGGTGCCGGTGCCGTAATTATACAGAACTCGATATTTCTTTTTGTTCTATTCAGACGCTCTTTTCGCGACTCGTATCTTGATTGTGCGCTTTTTAGGTTGGCCTGGGCCTGCGCCAGCTTTGAACGAGCACGGGCATAAGTCCGAACCAGCTCACGCTTGGCCTCTTCGTAATCGCTTAGAAGTTTCACCGCCTCTTTCGGAAACTCATAAAGCTTAAACAGCTCAAGGGCAATCTTCGCCTTTTTTTTGTTAATCTCGAGGCTTTGCTTTTCCAACCGGTCACTCCTCAGTTCCGTCTCGGCTACATATTTCTTTTCATAGAGCTTCTCCGTCCATTCCAGCGTATTGATGGCCCTTTCAAGGTTTGCCATAGAAAGTGTTATGTTATCGTTCAGTTCACGAAGCTTTTGTGAGGCCTCCCCACCCAACTCCGGGTCCTCCAGTAGTGATACCATGTTAATGTTTGCACCGGATTCTGATTCTTTCCTATTGACAATTTCGTCAGCCAATATCCCGCCGAGATACTTCCTGAAATCCATCAAAGTAAACTTCACTTCTAGCTCAGCTGCGGTAATATCACTCTCATTTTGTTTTACCTGAATGTCGTTCGCCTCTTTTGCCTGGGTAAAGCTTGCCTCGGAACTGGCAAAATCAATATCTCTTTGTGTTAATTCTTCCTCTAAGGAGGCAGAATCTAACCGCACAAGTAATTTACCGTTGTTGACATCTTCCTGGGTAATATAAGTGCCTTCAGGCACGATACTGGTTATTCTTACACCCTCGCGGTGGGCATCGACCTGACATTTAACCTCTATTGTTTTGCGGGCCCTGATACTGCCCCCCTCGGTAACTGTGACGAGTAAATCATCTCGCCGGACGGTGAAAGTACTTGGATTGTTACCCGGCGTAGCTGAGTGGACGCTTCTCATTGAGGACAGAAATATTAGTACTATTACTATCCCAACGCATATTAATGCTGCCACTAACCATTTCCCGACAAATCTCTTTTTACCGGCAACCGGTTCTTGTGTGCTTTGCTGATTTATTCCTTTGTTATTGCTCATTGTACGCTTTGCTCCCACATCCCGTCAGGCCTGACCTGCAGGATACCAACATCCTGGTATAAACTCAACTTTGCTACCAAATGGTCCACCAGAGCCTTTGTAACATTATCCTGAGCCTCTAATAAATCATCCTGAGATTCCAGCAAAACTCGAACCGAAACTCTTCCCGCGTCAAGCAACAATTTATTGCTTTCTACCCGCTGCTCTGCCAGCTGAAGACTGTTTTTTTGGATATTGTACCGGTCCGATGTCTCCTGAAGTTGGCGATAAGCCCGGCGAACGGCAAGTTTCATCTTGTCCACATCCTCTTCATATTGTCGCTGTTGCTGCATCAGAGTTATCAAACTCCTGCGGTAGGCATTCCTTTCGGATTTCCGGTCAAAAGGCAAATCACTTTCAATACCTAACTCGTAACTGCCGTCCTGAAACTGTAACGTTCCAAAATCGGTTTTGCCTTTCGAACCCACAGATGTGCTTCCTACTAAATTTAGCTCTGCCCGAAGATTGTCTTCTGCAACCGCTATCTTGCGAACGGCATCGTCAACTTTATCCCGGCTGTTGGCTAAATCAAGACGTCGAAGTGACGCTGTTTCAACCGCCGATTCTAATGTATAATCAGGCTGACCTATACCGAGCTTCTCCAGCGCCTTCAATTCATTCTGGTCCAGCTCTATATCAGCATCGGTTGGTAAAGCTAAATCTATCTTAAACCCATCAAGGCCCCGCTCATAACTTTCTTTCGCTTTCACGAGGGTATTTTCTGCCCTGAGTGCATTTTGCCCGGCCTCGTCAACATCGATTCGGCTTCTGCGGCCGGCTTCTGCCTCCATCTCCAAACGCTCTTTAGACTCAAGCACCCTTCGATGATTACTCTCAGCGTTAGTTACCGCATCCTTTTGCTGCAAAACACGGTAGTAAGCGCTCACGATGGATACCACAAAACCCTTCCTGAATCGGTTAAAGGAGCGTATCCGATAGAGTGCCCCTCGCTCTGCCTGTGTAAGCTCTTCCTGGACTATCCTGCGCCCAGCACCCCGCAAGAGAGGCTGTGTTATCGTGCTGCTCAGAACCGATGTCAGCGAAGTGCCCGGGCTGCCTGTAAGAAACCGTGCCCAGTCAAGCCCGATATTCATGCTCACTATCGCTCCGTCCGCCAGAAGCTGACTAAAGCCCGTGTCCGCATCATAGCTTATTTCCTCGTCTTCGGCGCCGCGAGCATATTGACCGTCAAACGTCCCGAGCCATTGACGTGCAAAATTATGACGCTTAATTGTCAAAGCAAGTGCTATAAGATAAAGCTGTTCTTTCTCAGTTTTGTATTCTCGGTTATTGGCTGTGGCTATCGCAACCGCATCTACCAAACTTAGAACATTTGACTCTGGAATAATCTCTTCCAATTGTATGTCGTTCGGGCTCGGTTCAACATCACCGATTTTATAGTTGGCCTTTTCGCCGTAGCCCTCCTGCCATTTACTGTCTATGATTGAATACACCTCTTCATCTGCGTCGGACTTGTAATGCTCCGGGCTGTGACAACCTGCCACGCCCAAAACAACTATGGCACCCAACCACAGGTATACAACTACCTTTGGCCTGATTATGCTCGACATAAAGACCCTACTCCTGCAATTCAAAGATTGCCTTATCATCTCTCTACCTACGCTTATCTTATTGTACAATAAAAGGTTACAAAAGAAAAGCCTAAAGTTGGCGTCCTTGTTGCTTAGCTTAAGATCTTTGCTGCTTTAGACCTGAATTACAGCATGCAGGTTCCGATAAAATCTCAAAATTCAATAGCTTACATACGAAAACATCTCAAAGGAGTTCTCTGTCGACAATGTGCTTGTATATTTCCAGTAATTTAAGACGTTTCTGCCGGGGAAAATATTGCGGAAAAACTGATTATTATTGAAAAACTTTAAAAACTTGGCTAAGCAACTGACCTGAATTCTGTTGCAAAAACTATTATTTGTCGTTAAAATAAACAATCTGTTCGATTGGCGGCGTAGCCAAGTGGTCTAAGGCGACGGTTTGCAAAACCGTTATTCGCCGGTTCGAATCCGGCCGCCGCCTGTCCCTCCCACTCGGGGATTTCGCCTTCAAGCTGCCAAAGTCCATTAAAGAGTTGACTAAGAGGCTATATTTATGTTAAAATGGGAGAGATTTGTTTGATTGCATAGTCTTATTCTTCATTTCCTGCAGTTTTAACAAAGAACTGTGTATCTGGAGGTGGCTTTCACCGGGCGGAAAAGGAGAGAGGATACTTGAAGTTATGAAAACCTTGTTTTTGTCACTGATACTGGTTGTATCTTTGGTTGCTCAGGCTCAGGCAGTTGGTCTGCCTGAGGGTGATTTGACCGGTGATACATTTGTTGGTTTGGATGACCTGATGCTGTTTACAAGCCAGTGGCTGGACGCCGCGACTTGCTCAGGCCTCGGTTGCGCCGATTTGGACAGCGACAGGGACGTTGATATGACGGATTTTGCCCTCCTTGCCGACCACTGGTCCCAGCAGGGTCACCCTCTGGTTATTAATGAATTCATGGCCTCGAATACTAGTACCCCAGCTGACCCCTGCGGCGATTTCCCTGACTGGATTGAAATTCACAATGTTAGTTCGCTGCAAGTTAATCTGAAGAATTGGTGCCTTACCGATAACTCCAGTGACCTGAACAAATGGGAGTTCCCGGACGTTCAACTTGAACCCGGCGAGTTTCTGCTTGTCTTCGCTACTGGAGACGACATCCGAGACCCTGCCGGGCCTTTGCATACAAATTTTAAGCTAAGCGCGGCCGGAGAGTACCTGACCCTTGTAAGGCCGGACCTCACCATTGCTCACGAGTACACCCCAAAGTATCCCCAGCAGTTGACCGACATCTCATACGGCCTCGACGTCGAGCTGGACATCGCCATCTTCTTCATCAACCCCACCCCCGGGGCCGAAAACGACCTTGGCGTCGAAGAGCTCGGCCCGATTATTACAGACATCCAGTACGCCCCCGCCGCTCCCCAGGACGCCGACGACATAACAGTTACCGCCAAAATCACCGACG
>Ga0114923_10001099_pt1 | contig 19088 bp, 17 predicted proteins | sample SumtaG_FD_89578 | JGI IMG/M metagenome (GOLD analysis project Ga0114923, IMG submission 89578) | Deep subsurface microbial communities from Indian Ocean to uncover new lineages of life (NeLLi) - Sumatra_00157 metaG | ecosystem: Environmental > Aquatic > Marine > Oceanic > Sediment | place: near...
CATTGGACCAGGAGGTATGGGTTCAGGAGAGGCGTTTGTTGAGTTGCTTTTCATGCTTTTTGGTTCCAGAAACGGCGGTGAAGTTACCGCTGTCTTCCATATAGTCCTGGTATTATTCAGTGTGATTGGCTTTTTGCTTTATGCCAGGGGAAGAGGAAGTTTGCGGAGTAATGCAACAGCCTGAACATGAACATCATAAATAAAAAGATCGAAACTATTATGAAAGGCACAGGAAAAAATGATCTTTTTTCTTCTGGATCTATTCTGTTCATGGTATCTCTTGGTTATGGAGTTCTTGTAAAGTTAAGAGAAATTTTTTACCGGAATGGAGTTTTATCTGCAAAGAGGCTGCCGTGTATTGTTATATCAATAGGTAACATAACAGTGGGAGGAACCGGAAAGACTCCTATGACGACCTATGTAGCCAGGCTTGTTAAGCGATTGGGTTATAAAGTTGCGATTCTCAGCAGAGGTTATAGAGGATTATCGGAAAAGACAGGGGGGATCGTAAGTGATGGACAAAAAATTTTCATGGGGCCTGATGCTGCGGGTGATGAGCCATACATGATGGCTTCCAGGCTGAAAGACATACCTGTAGTTGTAGGGAAAAATAGATATATGGCCGGTATTAGCGCTATCAAAGAATATGAACCGGATGTGCTTGTGCTCGATGACGCTTTTCAGCATTTAAAGCTTATGCGTGATATTGATCTGGTACTTTTAGATGAAAGTAACCCCTTTGGCAATATGCATCTTTTTCCGAGGGGCACTTTGAGGGAACCGATTTCCTCCCTTTCGCGCGGCGATGCATATGTATTTACCAGGTCTGATTTTTCGTCAGGTTTTACAGAGGAGAGTGCTTTAATTAAGCTTAAACGCTTTACAAATGGTGGGCCGATTTATAAATCCTCTCACGATCCATATATTTTTAAAGTAGTAAAAGGAAAGAAAATTTCTACAAAAAAAGAAAAAGAGAGTTCATTTTCACTCAATTTTGGATTCTTGAAAGGGAGCAAAGTATTTGCCTTTTCCGGTATTGCCAGAAACGCTGATTTTAGGCGGACACTTGAAAACTTAAAATGTGATGTAAGAGGATTCTTGGAGTTTGCGGATCACCACCGGTATTCGACCAAGGATTTTGACGGCATCTTTCGATTAGCTAAGGATGCACAGGCCGACTTTCTTGTCACCACGGAAAAGGATTATGTTCGGATCTCAAGCAAAATCAAATGGCCAATAGACCTTGTGGTTGTTGGTATTAAAATCTCTTTTGGAGATGACGAAGATGCGTTTAATTCATTTATTAAGAATAGGCTTGAGAAATTTGTATCAATTTAGCTTATTAAAAGTAATTTTAACCATCAAACTTCAATGAAAAATTGCTGCACTGAATTTTGAGGTTGAACCAATAATCCGTTTAGGTCGTTATCAATAATTTCCGGTATGCCTCTAATAAGTTTGGATAATCTTTATGATCAGCCATTGCGGCAACGATACCAATGAATAAATGGTGTTCGGGAATCCATAATTTGCTTTTAAAATTCTTAGTGTGATTCTTCACATTATTTAATTAATTCAAGTAATTCTTGCAAATTTCTATTTTGATCGAATAAATTCTTGACTCTTATTCTTCCTGCTTTTCCAAATTGTTCCCTTCGTTTTTCATTTCGCATTAAGAAAATAGTTTTTTCAGTAAAATCCTTTATATCAGGAAAATTAACTAAAAAACCAGTTTTTCCGTTTTCGATTATTTCAGGATTACTGCTTATATTAAATGCAACTATCGGCTTTTGATAAGCCATTACTTCAATCAGAATATTTGCACTACCTTCGTGTAGCGATGACAGTAAAAAGACATCTATGCTATCTATAAAAGTTTTTATATCCTTTACAAAACCAATAAATTGTACATGCTCATTTACTTCCAGTCTATCAGCAAGTTGTTTTAATACACTTTCCAGTTTCCCATTTCCAGCTATTAGCATTTTGAAATTAGTACCAGCCTCTTTAAGCATCCGGGCAATTTCAATTAAATATTTTTGTCCCTTTTGTTCAACAAGCCTACCGACATTGCCTAATACAATTTCATTACTCCTTTTAGTGTAGATTTTCTTTCCAGGAACAGGATTATAGTTCTTCGGTTCAATACCATTATAAATAACACATATCTTATCTTCAGGTACCAATTCAGGATAATGAAGTATAGTTCGTTTTATCTCCTTCGAATTTGCAATGATAGTTGTAATTATTTTCCTAAATAAAAATCGATTAATAAATGTATTTCTCACCGGAACAGCTAATCCCCTACGATAGATAATTTTTTTAACTCTCGCAATCTTTGCAGCAATTCCAGCGGATTTTACATCTGAAGGAAGATTTAAAATAATACAATCAACATTATTAGTTTTAAGAAGTCGAGAAATCTTTATAATTTTGAATATGTTTAATAAGCTGAGATTGCCAATTTTTATTTGGTAAGCACTTATACCTGTCTTTTTTATGCGTTCAAACAACTCACTCTTTTTATTGGTAGCTACCAGGACTTTGTAGCCCTCTTTTCTGAAAAACAGGGCAGTGTCATAGTGCCATTTTTCACCGCCACCCCAAACTTTATTACTGTTAAAGAAACAAACTGTTTTATTTTTCATGTATGCTTTCTTTTGCTAATTGCTTAAGTTTAACGTATTTTAAAAATTTGGAATGTGCTGCAATGATACAAATTACAAAGCCGCAAAATCCGTCTAAAAATCCAAGTTTAAAAAAGTAATCGCGAACAAATTTAAATAACGGACTCAAAAGAATTTTAAACCAGCCACATTTTTGTCCACGCTCAAACGCTCCTTGAGCTTTTATATCTGAAAATTTATTGGCCTGTATCATGTGTTGTGATATAGAATAAAATGAATAATGCAGCAAGTCGCCTTTAAGAAATTTTTTAGGAGCTACTTTTTGCATAATAAATTTGTCATGTGGATTTATGCCACCCCATTTCCCTTTTTTACTATTCCAAAGCCGTAATTTGCGGTCGGGATACCAGTTTGAATGCTTTATCCATTTTCCGCAATAATTTGCAAAACGATTGAAGTAATAGCCATCATATGTCCAATTGTTTTTCACTTCGAGTATGGATTGTTTTAACTCCTCGGATAATGCTTCATCGGCATCTAAAGAAAGGATATGCGGGTATTTTGCCTGGGTTACTGCATAGTTTTTTTGTTGAATATGACCTTCAAATGGATGTTTTATAAATCGGACCCCGAATTGCCTGCAAATTTCCTCGGTACGGTCAGTCGAAAAAGAGTCTACAACCACAATGTCATCGGCAATTCCGTGCACTGATTTCAAGCATCTTTCAATGTTTTTCTCTTCATTAAATGTTATTATCACAACTGATAATTTAACTGCCGCGGTTTTATCTATTCTGTTTTTCAAAATTGCCTCCCCGACTCAATTTCGCTTAATATTAATTTCACTTTTTCAAATGCCGTTTCCGGTGATATGCCGAATGAATTGTCTTTAGAAGAATTAAAATTTTCATTGAATAGATAATAGTGTCCGAAAAAATTATGGGGAGACCAATTCAATGGGTTTGTGTTGCCGAAAATTGCCAAGGATGCCGTCCCGACAGCCACTGATAAATGATTTAAACCACCGTCATTACAAATTAAAAGTTCACATTTGTTAAGCATGGCAGCTGCTTCATTGAAATTTGTCGGGAGGGCAACGATCGGCTTCTTTTCCATTGCATTTGAAACGTTTATAACATCATCCTTTTCATCAGGGCCCCATAATAAAACAACTTTCCGGTCAGTATTTTTTAATATGAAATCCGCTAATTTTGCATAATTTTCAGCTTTCCACTTTTTTCTATTGCGGGGACTTCCCGGAGACATACAAATGAACTTTTGTCCTGTGAGATTTGCTTTTGTCATCCATTTGTCGATGTAAGTGATAGATTCCGGCTTTATATAATAATAAAGTTGGTATGGGCTTACTTCAATTCCTAGCGGTTTCAACAAATAGAATTTCATGGATGCACTGTATTGCTGTTTTTTTGGAATCACCCTGATATTATAAAGGAATTTCCACCGTGTATGAGAGTAAGCGATCCGGTATTTGGCTTTACTGAACAGTGTAATTAGAGCTGAAGAGGTGCCTTGGAGCTGGTCGATTATACAGTCATATTTTCGATGATTTATTCGAGCAAGAAGTTTTACTCTTTCAAAGAGGTTAAGAACTCCTTTTCTCTTTTTAAATACTATCATCTCATCAATATATGGATTATTTTCTAAAATTTTATGATAGGGATGGCAAACAAGAAAATCAATTTTTGCATTTGGAAGTTTTTTTCGCAGAAAGGGAAAATATGGCGTATTTAGAAGAACATCACCAAATGGTCTGATCTGGATAATTAAAACTTTTTTTATTTGATTTAAATCTATGTTCATTGATTATATTTGCATTTTTATGGATTAAAACTGATGAATTAGTAAAAAGTCTAGTTCATCATCATACAATATTATAATGTTGTTTAAATCATTTCAATTGATTATTCAATTTATTTCTATTATGAAATTCAAGGATGCAGTTTGGTTTCCTAAACAGAGACATTGAAAAGGGGTAGGACAGATATTTTAATGTTTAAAAATCACGAAAACACCCCGGTACGATATTTCATACCCACGGGGCAGGCGAAAGATGGAAAGCACGAAATAAAATTGTGGTGATATGACAACTTATACGATCCTAATATTAATCAATGTTCGATGGTGGAATGCGACCGCTTTTTATGCATTAAACATAGGTCGTATTTTGCATAAGAAAGGGCATAAAGTTATTATCGGCTGTAACAAAACCTATCCTGCGTATAAGATTGCACGATCATACGGTTTAAAAACCGTCCCTTTGAATTTTTATGGATTCAATCCTTTTGAGCTGGTGAACAATTTCTTCAAACTACTGAGCCTTATTAAAAAAGAGAAAATTCAAATTATTAACTCGCATCGGCCTGAAGACCACACCTTTGCTTTACTTGCAAAATTGATAACAGGGGTTAAGTTCGTGACAACACGTGGAGACAGGCGTTTAATCTCGGACAATATTTTATCCACTCTGCGCTACCGGCTCTGTGATGCCGTTATATTGACCTGCCGGAGCATATACGAGCAGAATAAGCATATCTTCCTTTCTATCAAAAATAAGGTGAAGATAATTTACGGCAGTGTTGATGAAGATCACTTTAAAATTATCAATAAAAAGAGCATATTTTAAACAAATACGACATTAATTCGGAAAAAAGAATCATAGGAATTGTAGGTCGGCTGAGCCCTGTTAAAGACCATTATACCTTTATTAAAGCCGCTGCTTCTGTTTTGAAAATTTATAAGGATGTGTCCTTCATTATTGCAGGGCAGGAAGTAGAAGTCAAAACAGAGGACCTGGTAAGAATGCTGAAGGAATTAAATATTGAGAATAGTTTTATCCTCCTGCCACAAATAGATGATATAGTTGATGTAATGGATCTTTTTGACATCGGAGTAGTAACTTCTGTCAGCTCGGAGACTATAAGTCGCGTGCTGCTGGAGTATATGTTTTTACACAAACCGGTTATCGGGACAAGAGTGAATGCTATCGGTGAAATCATCCAGTCAGGAGTTAATGGTGAACTGGTAAAGGCCAAAGATCATATGGAATTATCGAAGAAAATAATTAAGATTTTAATAGATCAGTCTTTGGGAAAAGCATATGGAGAAAATTCCTATCGTTTATATAAAAAATACTATTCCGAAGAAGTATTTTACAAAAATTACATCCAGATATTTGAAGAAATTACTGCATAGAATCTGAACAATTCGGTACCGCCGTCATTTGATTATTTAACCTCATATCTAAAATCTTCCAACAGGTCGCCAAGCAAGGCATTCAGCAACTCAATGTCGGTCTGATCAAAATTAGCAGACCATTTGTAGTTGCGATTCTCCAACCCCTCAGCCACTTGATCCAAAACTTTATCGCTCCATTTAAGACCGCACTTTTCTCCAATGGCCAGCATCGTCTCTCTTGGCCGGATAATGAAATCCTCATAACGCACTTGCATAAAACGATCCGCTGACAGTATTTTCACGGAATTCAATATATATTCCAGCGTACGTTTCCACTGTAAACCGCATGACTCAACAATTGGCTTGTCCATAATTTCCTGCCACCCCGGAAATCTTGCACCTGAGAAGCGCCCATGCTTTCGGCGCCCACGCAATATGGAGTGCGAAACTGCGCGTCCGTCACGCACCAAATGAATAAAGAAGGCATCCGGAAATATTTCATTTAGAAATCCCAATTTCACTGAGTTCGATGGGCTCTTGTTCAAAAAACGTTTCTTGTTGAACAGGATTAAATGGTTTTGGACAACCTTTTGGTAATATCTGCGAATTTGCGGCGTCACGTTTTTTGCATCAAGCGCATGCTCGTTGTGTGGTGCGAATTTATTCCATACTTCTCCGCCTATAGGCGTGTAATTCTTCTCCTGCGAACGAAAAAGCATAAACAATCTCATAAGTAAAAGAGAATTTGGTACTTTCCTGGTTGTTCTGGTGATGGATGCCAGGTCCGGATGAAGAGCAAATTTGCGATAAAAAATGCTCGTACCGCTGCGATGACAACCGACGATAAAGACGGGAGCTATGATTTCAGGTGCCATAATTCTATTTTCCCTCATCATCATGCAGTGTGTTCTGCATCTGATGTCGTCTTATATTTATAAGCATTCTCGGAATCAAAATCAATCCTCGAATTCTACTCTTTCATTGAAAAATAAAAAGGTTGTCGTCTTTTTAGCACGTATTTTCCCAGTAGTAGCCGGAAAAAGTTTTTTCGTCCGGCGACATGCAGCCTACCCTCTATTTATAAATTGTTGCCCGTGTTTTATCAGTCTATACTCTGTTCGTCGTTTTATAGCTTCAAACAGCTGACGGAACTGTCTCTTTTCTTTTGTGTATGTTCTCAAGTAATGTTTGAGAAATTTTGCCCGGTCATAAATTCCAATTACATTTAAATCAAGAAAATTCCGACCGAGTTCATCAAGGTTTTTTAACCGTCGCCTGGTTGATATCCGGCGTGTGGATCGTATGGAGTCAAGATCGATGAGATGAACGCAAACTTGGCCAGGTCCGTTAATGCGTTCAATTAAAATATTACTTCCTGTCAAGTCACCGTGATAAATTCCTGCCAGATGCAGATTTCCTAAAAATTCAGCCACACTCTTTATAAACCGCCTCTTTTCAGACAATTTCTGCTTATAAGATTGGAAATGATTGTGCACATAGTCACGCAGCGACATGCTGTTTGCAATTCCCTCAGTAACAATGATGTGTTCGCTTTTTAGGAAAGATTTTTTATGCCTTATGTAAAGGATGGGAAGCGGGGTATGAATCCCCTTTGCAATAAGAATTCTTCCAATACGGCATGACTTTTGTGCCTTATTGACATCCAGCAGAGTTTGTAAATACTGTTTTAGTCTGTAAAAAAAATATCGCTTTATATATATATCCCCCCCGTCTTTGCTCAGGCGGTAGACTTCACAGTCTTTAGATGTTTTAAATGCCGCCTGAGACTTAAGTTTTGATGCAAGGAATACTCTCATGCAATCAAAAAAATCAGTAGTATCATATTTCTGGATCAGCCAACCTTGATACCCTGGGATACGAACAGAAACCGGCCGACTTTCCATATTCTTTTCGTTTAAATGGGAAGATGCTCTTGACATGGGTCCTTCCTGAAAAAGATCATTTTCACCGTTGATTACTTCTTTTTCTTATATTTAAAATAAGAATGAATATCAAGCTGAAAGATTTAACTTAAACTGGCTATTATATTATGATCTTGACCTGCCAGCCAAAGCAAAATATAATTTTCAATTTGGTAATTTGTAACAGTTCAGCCACTAAGACACAAAGGCACAAAGAAGAACTATCAATTTAAACCTTTATCAAAAAGAAAAGAATCCGTTGCTAAAAAAGTTATAGATGCGGCATGTACCGTGAATAAGAAGGAAACGCGAATACCCATGCATCGAAAATTGACTGACAAGCGTCTTGGTTTTCTAATCAATTACCTAAAAGAATTATACTATAATCTTTGTGTCTTCGTGACTTTGTGGCTGAACTATTACGATGATTTTTGTCTTTGTGGTCAAATAATTTAACAGGGATATACTTTTGAAGATTTTAATCATACGGCTGAGTTCCATTGGGGACATCATACTTACAACACCGGTATTGGATGCAATTAAATCCAGGTTTCCGGATGCTGTCATAGACTTTCTGGTGATGGATCGGTTCAAGGAGGCGATTAGCGGGACGCCCTGGATTGATAATTTAATCCTTTTTGAAAAGGAAAAACATATAAGTGTTACAGATCTTGTCCGCTTTTCCAAAAAGCTGAATAAAAACAACTACGACATTGTGATAGATCTTCATGCAAAAATCAGGTCGATTGTAATTGCTAGCATGCTTAAAGCTAAAGTGCTCAGGTATAAAAAGAGAGCCTGGTGGAAATCTGTCTTAGTTCCGCTACGGCTGATTAAGTATCATGTGGATGATACTATCGTAGGCAACTATTTTATGCCTTTAAAAAAGATAGGGATTCATCACACTGGGGGAAAGCTTAAATTTTATTTCAGCAAAAATGATTTAAAAAGAGTATCGGAATTTAATGACTTTATTGTCATGGCCCCCGGTGCAACCAATTATACCAAACAATGGCCGAAAGAGTACTTTGCCCAACTTGGGAAAATATTATCTGAGAAAATCATTCTCATCGGCGGGAAAAGCGAATATGGTACTTTCGAGGATATCAGGATAATACTCGGTGATAGATGTGAAAACCTGGCTGGAAAATTGAGCTTAAAAGAGAGCGGAGCGCTTATTTCAAAATCAAAATATATCATAACAAACGATTCAGGGACGTTTCATATTGCCAGAGGTGTTTCTAAAAAAGCCTTTGTGATATTCGGTCCTACCGATCCCGGTATGTTTGAATATGATGCAGATTCGATCTTGCTGTATGATGGAGCAGATTGTTCACCATGCTCTCTACATGGAGATAAAAAATGTCCTAAAAAACATTTTTCATGTATGATGGCTTTAACACCTGAAAGGGTCTATAAAATCATAATCGATTCAGTATAGTTGTCACTGTTGTTAATATACTTAAAACGGTTTTGTTTTAAGCTTTTTAATTCTGTGCCAGACTGGTAGTTGGTCATTCAATGGAAATTCGATAGAAATTCGATGGTTATTCTGTGGTTATTTGCTTTAATTACATACAATCCATCGCAAATAGCAAAAACCAAAAGTGCAGATTGTGGCCATTTGCAGTATACTTCGTTTTAATTGTTATCTTACAAACCTTTTGTATATAGCCATCGTCTGACGTGCCATTTTTTCAGCGGTGAATCTCTGAGCGTGTTTATAGCCTCTTTGAATAAGATCTTCTCGAAGAGATTCGTCATTGATAAGTTTTTCGAGCCCGGAAGCGATGTCGTCTATACTCTCAGGTTCGATTAGAAAAGCAGCATCACCTCCGGCCTCCGGCAAGGAAGAAACCCGGGAAGTTAAAACAGGCGCTCCCAATCGCATGGCTTCCAGCACCGGGTAGCCGAAACCCTCAAACATGGATGGATACGCCATTACCCTAGCCATTTGATATATTCCGGCAAGATTTTGGCCAAAAACAGGCCCCATAAAAGTTATTTTCTCTCTGTTGGGCAAAGCGTTGATCCCCGCGAATATATCTTTGTAAAACCATCCTTTTTGCCCGACAATCAGAAGCTGTACTTCTTCACTTATTCTACCTGAAGAAACAAGATAATCAAAAGCCTGCGCCAGGCGCAGGATGTTTTTCCGTGGCTCAATATTGCCTACATAGAGGATATAATATTCCGGCAAGCCAAATTTGGCTTTAACTTCTTCCAGTTGATGCTCAACAAGGGGAGTAAAAAGATCATCAAGGGCCGGATAAACCACGGAAACCTTATCTTCATCAACCCCAAAAAAATTTATCAAATCAGCCTTGGTTACTTTAGAAATACTGATTATATGGTCGGCCCTGTGGGCCGATTTTTTAAACATTATTTTATAATAATTCCTGTCCCACATCGGGAAATAACGGGGAAACCGTAAAAAAATAAGATCGAGCATTGTGACAATCGTCGGGCACTTTACTCTCCCCGGTAACACATGACTCGGGCCGTGAAATAATGAATATCTCTTTGCATTGATCAATTTGGGCAATTTGACAAAACGCCAAAATCCGTTACCTATATCACCAGGTAAAAAATATTTTGCTGTGATTAATTTTAATTGAGGATATGATGAAGCATCGAATTTGACCCTTCCCTTTGGCCTGAAAAGGGTAATAAAGAATTCTTCTTTATGCTCCAAAGAGAGGAGACTGTTGACAAGATTTCTGCTATATCTCCCAAGCCCTGATGAATTGAGAAAATATCGCTTACCATCAATCGCAATATGCATAACCAGTTTTCCGCTTATTGGGTAAATAACCTCTTGCTTTTGTGTCACTCATGCCGTTAGCAACTGTCGAAGCAAATCTTTATGAGCCTGAACCCATTTCATAAGTCTTCTTATTCCCGTGCTGGGAGACACCTTGGGTCTCCAATTCAACTTCTCCCATGCTTTGCTGCTGTCGCTGATATAAACTTTCTGATCTCCCGGTCGCCAGTCCTCAAACTTAAATTGCAGGTTCAGACCCTCTCCCTTGAGAAAATCAATCAGTTCCAATAAAGAAAGAGTATTTTCAGTCCCTCCGCCGATATTATAAGCTTCTCCCGTCAGGATAGCTTTATTGTTTAAGGCCTTATCGAAGAGCTCGATCAAATCACTTATAAACAATATATCTCTCACCTGCTTCCCATCACCGTAAATTGTGATCGGCATCCCCAGGACTCCCGCGATAATAAACCAAGCTACCCACCCCTGATCTTCAACTCCGAACTGACGTTCGCCATAGATACATGACTGGCGAAAGCTTACTGTGCGCAGACCATAGATACGAGCATAGTCGATCACATACTGATCAGCGCAGCCTTTGGAGCATCCATAGGGAGAGTGGAAATCAAGGAGCTGAGATTCCCCTATACCGCTCTTGTCCTTAAAAGTATAGCGCTGATTCGATTCAATAACTTCAACATTCGGCAGATACCCATAAACTTTGTTTGTAGAAGCATATATGAGCGGAGTATCCGGGCAATAATTTCTAAGGCACTCAAGAAGGTTGAATGCCCCCAGAGCATTGATATTAAAATCTTCCCTGGGATTTACAACTGATGTGGTTACAGCCACTTGAGCTGCAAGATGTATGACCGCTGCAAATCCTTTTTCTTTTTTAAATATGTCAGCAACTTGTCCAAAATTTCTCACATCTGTATTGTAGTGGGCTACTGGAAAGGCTTCTTTCAGCCATTTCAGATTGTAAGGGGTTCCCTTCCTTGACAAATTGTCGACAATCACTATATCATAATTTTTTTCAGCAAAATATTTGGCACAATGGCAGCCGATAAAGCCGGCCCCTCCTGTTATTAGGATTTTATCTGCCACGAAAACCTCCTGATTTAAAATTCCAGTCACCCAGCTATTGCAACGATATAGTATGAAAGGATCCATTTATATATGGTCGCATACTTGCCATGTCAAGTTACATTTGATTATACTGATCAAATTGGATGTGATTATCACCTTGATATTATATTAATATTTCTTTTGAAAAATTTTTCCAGCTTGTCCATCATAATATCTTCTGAAAATTCCTTTTCTATTGTATTTATCGTATTTTGACTTAGCCTTTTTCTCAAATCAGGATTTTCAATGAGAAAGAGTATTTTATTATATAGCTGTATATTGTCATCACAAGGAACTAATAGAGCATTGTAACCGTCTTTAACCATTTCAGTCACACCGCCTGCATCGGTGGTCACAACTGGCTTTCCAACAGCAAAATATTCAACAACATTATTAGGAAATCCTTCGAAACGAGAATTGGATACCGCAATGTCATAAGCAGCAGCAGCACACATCGGATCAGTGGTAAACCCACCAAAAATGATTCGCCCAGAGAGGTCCAATTCGCTTACAATGCTTTTTAGTTTTTCTTTTTCCTTCCCTTCTCCCATAATTATGAGGTAAATCTCAGGATGTTTTTCTGCAATTCTGTTAAATACCTGGATCAGACTGTCAACACCTTTGACACTGGACAATTGGGACGTCACACCTACAATGAAGTCCTTGTTAGACAACCCCCATTTTTTTCTTTGATGCCTGATTTCATCCACTGAAAACCGTTTGCAGTTCTCCCCATTATAAATCGTTGTAAATTGGGAACCATCCAACCATTTAGCCCTTTTCATAGCATTTTTTCTGACCAGATCACAGGGCACGATGCACTGATCCACTAACAAGCGATGATGCCACTTGACTTTTAATTTTTCGTTAAAATCATCTTCACGCCCAATCCTGCGCACATTTGGAATTCTGCATATCCGGGCCGCAATTCCTCCTGCAATTACTTCTTTTTCAATATTTGTAATAACCAAATCTATCTTGTTGCTTTTTATAAAGCGGATAAGGAAATAAATCATTAACGGATTGTAATCCATGCCCAATTTTTTGGGAAATAGCTTTAGATCCTTTGACGCTGATTGGATAAAACGGCCATTGGGGTGGGCTAATATCCAAACACTGTGACCTTTTCGTTTTAGCCCAAATGCAGTTTTTTTCATCCAGGTAGAAACACCACCCCAATGTTTTTTTGAAGTAATATAAAGGATATTCATACTAAGCCCTACTCTACTCTGTATCGCTTCTGCGAATAAGTCCTTTAATTTTTTTAACTACCATCTCTGGGGCAATTTGCTTCATACACTCCATGGTTGGACACGTCGCCATGGGGTGGTCTGAAGTAAAACATGGGCCACATTCTGCCTTTGTAGCGAGATTTATATGGATGTCATATCCTGTAATTTCAGGACGTAAAGCACCTCCATAGATAATCACTGAAGGCTTATTGACTGCATTTGCCAAATGCATAAAGCCGCCTTCGAGAAAAACACCCGTAAGTGATCTTCTAATAATAACCGCACATGTTCGAATGGGAAAGCCCAAAGTCCTGAAGTCTATAACACCCCTTAATGGTGGATCGGATGGATCGCCAATCTGAACTACAGAAATATCCGGCAATAAATCTACAAGTTTTTGAAAATTGTTGAGACCCCATTCTTTTCGATTCGAAGCAAATGTCTGCTTTCCTACAGGGCAAAACACAATATATTTTTTTGGAAGCAAATTTAAAACATCAGATTTATCATCAAGAGTTGTAAAAAAATCTAATTTTCTCTCCCACCTATCAAGACTTATATGAATTGCCTTTGCCATTTGATCTAGAATATGTTTTTCCGTGGATGATCCAATATGGTATTTTGGTTTTATATAAAATGGAAGCTTTTTACCTTTTATCACCCAATCCACATTGGGGTTATTATAAAACAGCTCAGGCCACTCGGTTTCAATTATTACTTTTTTTGAGGGGTATGCATTTTTTATTTCCCTTGCCAAAAAAGAAAGCATAAGGTTGTCACCTAAGCTTTTTGATATCCTTCTGAGAATGATTTTATTGGGATGCAATAGAAAAAGAAATTTACTAAAATTCATATTTTTTTTGGTTTCAACACTTCCAGTAATCGATAAAGCTTTATTCCAACAGATTGAGAGATTACTTTTGTTATGGCACTGGATATTTTTTTGTGATGAAGCAGCTTTTGAAAGTTAAGCAACATAATCAACAGCAACTTTAGATTAAAATATGAATCATCCAATTTTTTTATTTCGCATATAAACTTATTCAAAAATCGACGTTCATTGTAATCGATTTTTTTAAAACTACTAAAAACCTCAAGTCTCTCAACCAATCTATGGTTATAGCGCTGCCTTCGTTTCCATTTTGTTTCCTTTTTTCGAGTGCGATTATTCAAGTGAGGTTCATGGTGCGTCATATTCCTATCATGCCAGCGAAAATAGACGAGGGGTTCATCAATATAACCAATTTTACCGACACAACTGGTCACAAACGCTATCCAGCCATCATAGTTAATGCCTTTTTTCGGGAAAGGAAAGATCTCATTTAGCAATTCACACCTAAACACCATATTATGACCGAAAATTGCGTTATAATAATAAAGTTCTTTAGGGCTTTCACCGCTGGTAAATTTATATTTTTTTATTTCACTTAGTTTTTTATATGGCTCTCCGTTGCGAAAAATTACTTGAGAATCCGAATATATTAAAATTTCATTATTAAATTTTTTGATTATTTTCTCTAACCTGTCTTCTTTCCAAATATTATCATGATCACATATTGCTACCAATTGACCGGAACATTTTCTAATTACTTGTTCAAAATTTTGATTCATTCCTACGTTGTTTTTATTCTCCAATAATTTAATATTGGGATGATTCTTCTGGTATTGATTAACTATCTTTATCGTATCATCTTTTGAGGCGTCATCGGAAATAATGATTTCATAAGCGGGATACGACTGCTTTATAATTGATTCAAGTTGCTCAGCTATATATTTTTCTCCATTATAAATTGCTAACGCAACGGATACGGGCAAGTCAGTCATTTGTCATCACAATAGAAATATGAAATATGGTTTAAAATTTAAGAATATATAGAAATCCACGTCCTTTGGGTCAGGATTCTTTACCAGATATTTTCTAACAGGTAAAAGATTGTAGTGCACTGATGTTGTCTTTTACCGTTGCAAATTTGCTTCCAACCAATTCGTTAGATTGTTGAACATTTCTTTTACTTTATTTTTTCTAAATCTTTCTCTGTGCAAAAATGTTCTTTCTTTGTATGTACTCTTGGCAAATTCAAACCCGATTTCTGCCTTTTCTTGAAAAGATTCAATACTATCTAAGATTGATTGAATTTTTTTTACATTAAATTTACCATCAGGAATCATTAAAAAAGCATCGTGTGGTAATTTGGGAAGTGATTTTCTATCAGAAATATCTGCACTAATTGTTAAAGCACGGTTAAACATTGATTCAACGTGCCTGTATGCCCATCTGCTATGTCCTCCAGGGCTGAATACGATTTTACTGTTTAATAAATTATGTGTGAATGTTTTTTTTGATATCGGAGGTACGAATATATCCTTTTTAAACTTGAATTGCTTTAATATTATATCTTCTTTTAAATAATCATGGTTTGATCGTATAATCCCGTTACCGATCCTGAGTAGGCCCCCGTACTTTAATTTTTCAACCCATTCCAGTCTTTGATTATAAAAATACTCCTTTCGTTCTTCTATTTTAGTGAAATACGGGAGATCTTTTTTATTCTGTAATTCAGATTTCGATATGTGAATGTAGGTAGGTGCACACATAAAAAATGTGTCATGTTTTCTGTCTCTCAGTTTTTTAGGGGAAAAGAAATATTGCTTTTGCAGTTTAGCGGGAGGAGGTAAAGGGAGGCATCCCGTGTCATCATGTTCCTTTTTCGGAAATAAAAGAAGAAAACGTGGTCTTTTAATTTTCCACTTAATCGCAGCTTCAATTAATTTGTCTCTATCGCCTCCATCTTCGTAATCAAAAATAAAAACCTTATTTTCGTCAAAATGGTCATAAGGACAAAAAGGGAGCTGCTTTTCCCATAGGATATAATCAGCTTTAACATTTTTGGGGTAAATGGATTCTTTTTTATAATTATAAAGGCTCATTTTAGCACAATTTGAAAACAATTTCTGAAAAAAATAAGAACGCCAGTACCCTGTAGTAAAAATTGCAATGCTTGCTTTTTTATTAAAATATCGCACAACCAGTTTTTCCTTTGGTTAATGTGTGGTTTATTAGCAAGTTTCTTGCAGAATATCCAAGAGTGTAAGAAAAACAGTTCCAAGATTAATTGGAAGTAAAGTGATTGTTATCTCTTTTAACAAAGCTATTGCTGAATAATAGCATAAAAAAATAAAAAAAGAAAAATAAGTATTTTCCGCTTCTAAACCAGAAATAGTACGAGCCAAATATGAACTGGATCGTTGCCATGGCCATAATGCCCTTGGGTAATAATTAAAAAAACCTAGGATGTAAAAGGAAAGCCAAAGAGATAACAGTTAATGATATTTTTTATTTTTTATACGGACTTCAGATATAGCTAGTGCTAAAAAAACCGCTAAAAAATAGACAATAACTCTGTGAACAAGCATTACATCACTCAAACCATTTACCCAAAACATCGTTAAAATTGCAATAACTAGAGGGAAGAAAGTGCTCTCTTTTAATATACTGATTAAAGAGTACATTGTAAGTATATATAATAGAAGACCTATCAACCCGATTTGAACTGCAATCTCTATGTAATCATTATGAAAGTGATAAGTACGTTCCCTTTTTGGTATTGACGAATAAATACCTCCCTTGTAATTTTGCACTAACTTATTAAAAGCTTTTTTGTGTTCTCCTGTTCCTATCCCCCAAAAAGGATTTTTTGCAATAATAGACGTTCCAACATCGAAAAATGACCAGCGAAAACCTAAAGATGTGATATAGTTGCCTTTTTGCATTTGTATAATATTTGGGTAAATATTGGCAAAGCGCTTTTTTACCATAGGAGAGTAACTCAATGCTAACCATGACACCAAAACAATAAAAAGAAAAACAAGGGGAATTACTTTTTTTTTATTTTTAGGATATTTTGCAATAAAGAGTACAACGATAGCTACCAGCATACTAATAAGTGCTCCTCTTCCCTGCATGTAAATGCTAATCAGTTGATAAAATGTTGGTAAAATAAGAACTAACGAAAAAAATACTTTAATATTTTGTTTTTTCTCAAAGAAATGTAAAGCAAAGTATAAAAACCCAACAACTAACACCCCTAAATAGAAAGACACGTCTTGATAGGATATCTTGAAAGCGGGATACAAATAGGGATTTTCCTGATGAATCACATTAAATCTAATTAAATATGAATTTATTAAAATAAGAAATAGGCCGCCCATTAGAGCAAAAGCCACATATTTGGAATTATTTTTATTTATAATCGGCACAAAAACTGGAATAAGCAATAAATATCCATATCTACACAGAACTGATTTGCCGTATCGAGGATTACTACTCCATAATATGCCTAAAGCAAGAATTAACATAAAAGCTACCATGAACACAAAAGCACGGTATTTTTTTAATAAAAGAAAAGATTGTTTATAGTAACCTCCAATAACCCATACAATCAGAAATGAGTTGTAAAGAATTTTTCCAATACTTCTATCCCAGCTTGAAAAAAATGCATGCGCCATCAACAAAATTGTCCCTAATAACGGAATTATCTTATCAAAAATTACATTTCGCAAGTTGTTGAGCTTTTCTATTTCCCTGATTTTATTGACCAAATTATAATGTATGGTAAATATGTGCAATTTTGCTTGCTTGAATAATGTAATCAAACTTTTCTTTTGCTCTTTGCAAACCATTATTTTTCAGTTCTATCCTAAGATTTTCATCCAATATAAGTTTCGTTAATTTTGTTGCTGAATTGCACCACGAATGATAAGTATTTTTATTTTATTTTTCCCCATACTCAACATACTCTTTTTCTTCAATTAAAGAGGAATGCGTTATTATATTGATTTGCCTTTTAATTTTTGTTCGTTTGTCGTTTTTAAAATATACCCGCCGTGCCAAACGGATAAACTCATTGTCAAACTCTTTCCTGGCTTCTTTGCTCCGGATCTGATCCTCGATTTCCCACAGCGTTAGATTAATCTTGAACAGATCCTGAAATTCAGACGTATCTTCTGTTATTCCGATGGAAGCCATGCTTTGATATAGAAGGTCGAATTCTTTTCGAACATTTTGCAGCTTTTCCTTAGATTTAAATTTGTTCAGTTTGATGGACAAAATAGTAACCTTGTCAACAAGTTCCCCGTTGGAGACATCGATTTTCATTTTTTTTCTCCGTTTTAAATATCAGATTGCAATGCTTTCAAAGTTACCTGAATAAATTAAAATGTTTTTTCCATAATGATTTTGCTTACAATTTTAATATCATCGGGCCGATCTACACCAATGCTTCTGTGGGTGGTCAACACGACATGGATCTGAATATTATTTTCAAGTAGACGAAGCTGCTCAAGTTTTTCTGTAGTTTCAAGGCAACTTGGGGCGAGAGCTGCGAATTGTTTCAGAATATTCATACGAAAAGCATACAACCCGATGTGTCCATAGAACACGTTTTCCTTACTGTCACTGTTATACGGGATCGGAGAACGGGAAAAATATAGAACCCTGCCTTCTTTAGTAAAGACTACTTTAACCTGGTTTGGATTTTCAGCTTCATTTTTTTCGATTTTTTTTGCAAGGGTTGTCACCTGTACTTTTTGTGACATGAAAGGGCGGATGATCTCGGTTAGCATTGCAGGTTCAAGCGCTGGTTCGTCTCCCTGGATATTCAGAATAATTGCATCTTCAGGTACTTGAAGCAGCTCTGCTGCCTCCAGAACCCGATCTGTTCCGCTTATGTGGTCATTTCTGGTCATAACAACAGGAACCTCCAGCTCTTTTGCAGCCGAGAAAATCCGCTCGTCATCTGTGGCCAGGATAATTTGTGATAGTTCACGACACTTTTTAGCCCGTTCAAAAACGTGCCAGAACATGGGTTTTCCAAGAATTTTTGCCAGTGGCTTGCCTGGAAAACGTGTGGATCTGTAACGCGCAGGAATGATTCCATAGCATTTAGGGAGTTTGCTTATTTCAAAACAGCTCAATTGTTTTGTTCCGCTGTTGGGAGAAAATGGTTAATAATATGACAGGCTCGATTTTTACCACCCTGGCGGTCTTTTATATATTTAAAAACGGTTTTACAAACTTTTTTACGCGATTTTTGTATTTTCATGTTCTCCATTAGTATGAGCGAGACTTCCCTCCAGTCAGCTGCTTCACGGACAAGCTTCTGGTCCAGTATCTCACGTCCAACCCAGGCAAAGTTTTCCCAGTAAGGTCCGATAACGGGAATGA
>Ga0114923_10001100_pt1 | contig 19086 bp, 51 predicted proteins | sample SumtaG_FD_89578 | JGI IMG/M metagenome (GOLD analysis project Ga0114923, IMG submission 89578) | Deep subsurface microbial communities from Indian Ocean to uncover new lineages of life (NeLLi) - Sumatra_00157 metaG | ecosystem: Environmental > Aquatic > Marine > Oceanic > Sediment | place: near...
AGGAGGTGAAGTAAATGACATTTAGAGAATTAGCAGAGCAAATAAACCAATTACCTGAAGAGCTTAAAGACAAAACTGCAACAGTGTATTCGTTTGAACATAATAGTAATGAACATATGATTGTATATGGAATGGAAATTGCAGACCCTGAAGATTATCAAATAGAGCCGGGATATCCTTATTTAGTAACAGAGAAATTTTATGAAGGTGAGGAGGTGAAATAAACAATGATAGTTGTTAACTACAAAGGTCTAATTGTAGGAGCTCCATTATTTCCAGTAGAAGTAATGGGATTTGTATTAGTTGTAGCTAAGATAATGGCATATTGCGTATATGAAACATTATAGATGGGAGGTGATATCTATTGTTAGTAAGAACATACCACAAAAAACAAAGAGGTAGAAGATGCATATGTCTGCTTGGTATTTGTGAAACCAAGCCAAAGAGTTGTGCAATATTAGTACCACATCTAAAAATACACCTGACTAAAAAGTATGGTTTTAGAGTGATTATTAGTAATGAGGTATATGATATACCACCTAGAATGATATTCGAAGTTTTGGAGACTAGGGTGTGAAGGTAATACTGATACCTAATAAGGGTAGATATTGCTACAAGAAAGATACTAAGGATCTTGTATTATGTTGGCCTGAATGGAAAGCTAAGAGAGATGCTTATGAACTTAGATGGGTGGAAACGGCATGGAATTGCAACTGTAAGGGATATTCTTACAGACGCTCGTGTAGTCACTTGAAATTCATGCCATACAAAGCACCAAGAAAATCTAAGTCTATAAGTTATAACAGAAAAGGAGGTGATGGTGTGTTGGCTAACACAGCTAAGAGAACATGGGTAACACTGCCTCTTAGTGGAAAGCGTGTTAATTGTTATGAATACTTTTGGAAAGGGAGGTAATATGAGCTTAATGAAACAGTTTAAAATAAAAGTTTGGATTGGACATATGGGAGAAGGAATATTATCCCCAGGTGAAAAAGAGAAACTTAACCTATCTAATCCAAATGGAGCTTCTATCTCTGCTGAAGAGTGTCCTATGGCTGGTGAAGATGGAGGAGCACGACCATGTATGTTTATAGATGAACTACATGATGATCATGGCTTATGTCCAAATTGTTGTGGATTTGAAATTAACACAGTATTCTGTAGATATAAAGTAATCTAATCTTAAAGACCTGGGTATGTCATTAAACTACCTAAAAGGAGGAATATGAGCTTAAATGCACTAAGAAGCAAGTTGGAGAAGGTTAATGAAAAAGAGAAAAAACAGCTAAAAACAACGAAAAAGGAGGAAACATTGTGGAAAAGAATGAAATATTGAACAAAGCCGGAGAAGTTGTTATTATTGACGACCGAAAGAGTCCAAAACCACGAAAAGCCTTAAAAGGTGTGCGAAAGCAAGCAAAGAAGGTCAAAAATGTAGAAACCTCAACCAAAAAGGTTGCAAATAGCACAAAACCTGCTAAAATTAACACCAAATCATCCAAAAAGGAGGAAAACATGAATCACACTAAGGCCCGTAAAATGGCTAAAGAAGTGTTAGCAGAGGTTGCCAAAGCTAATGCTAAGACTCATCACATTGGAAGAGATGGAAACTGGTTAATTAACAGCAAGACTGGAGAGGTTCAGGTAGGCATTTCTAAGAAAGGCGGTACTGGACTTGTCAAAGTTACCATGCCATTAGGAGTGCTTCCTAGAGAAGTAGCAGAACATGGTAAGAAAGCAGCACAAGCTTTCCATATGACATGGTTGCAGTTCGACATTTCAAGAAATAGCCTTAAGAAAGCTATTCTTGCAAGAATCAAAAATAATAAAACAATGTACGAATTTGCAGAGGATGTATACGGTACAAAAGACGCTCCTTGCTGGAATAAGGTAAGTTCAGTCAAGAAAAGTGTAGAGGATAAGCTTAAAGATATAAAAACCAAGAGGGCTAAAATTGCTGATGAGGAGAAAGCACTTAAAGCCGAAATCAAGAACCGTAAAGCCAAAAAAGGTGCAAAGGTAGTTAAAGGTATAAAAACAGCTCCAGCGACTGTCTAGTTAATCTATGGGGGGAGTTAAATGCTCCCCCTTAACCCACAAAAGGAGGAATTATGAAAATAGATGGATTCACAATTAGGTGCAAAAAATGTGATGAAGAAAATGTAGTTGTAAAAGGGACTGCTATCCGTTATGGAGTCGCAGTAAGAGTAATGTTAGTTTGTTTAGTACCAGAATGTGAATATAGAGAAGAGATTCCAGTTGTCCAAACTTCTTTTCATGAATTTAGAGAGACTGAACTACAAAAGGAGGAATTATGAAATATGGCGAGTTTAGATATGTTCATGTATTAATGGAAACACATAATAGCGAAATAAGGCACATTCCAGAAGATGACTGGCACTGTCCTATAATGGCTGAAGACCCAAGAGAAATAGAAGATGGAATTCCAATGAGTTGTAGGACAATAGACAAACTGGATCCAGCAGGTGACTATAAATGTAATTTCAGTAATAAGATAGTGTTTCAAAGTCCAATACCTCATAATCCTGAAGTAAAAAAGAATTATTATTGCATATGCACTTGGCCTAATGAAGTAGCCTAACCTTAGAGTCCTGGGTAAGACACTAAACTGCCTAAAGGAGAAAGTATGAATAAAAATAATGTAAGAGCAAAATTAGATGACTTATGTAGGAAAGCTAGAAGTTTAAGATGCCAAGCACAAAAAGTCTACAACAGCATAGTATGTAGACCTGTACATCTAATACACAAAACTCATAGTTTACAGAAGAAATATAAGACAATCTGTGAAAAACTAAGAAAAGTTCGTAGTGAAATAGGATTTATACTCGCCGATAAAAATATAGATAACCGTACCCTTAAATATTAGGAGGTAAATAACATGGCTTACAGTAGCAAAAAAGACAAGGAGTTAAAGAAAGTAGGCAAGATAGTGTTAGTTGATGATGGTCAACAGTTTCAAGCTATAGTTGTAAGAATAATGAAATATGGAAATGGTATGCCAAAGGTTGCAATAAACATTGAGCAAACAAAGTACGGTGCTGAAAACTCTAAAGACACTATTACAACCTCAAAGATGCCAAGGCTTATAGGCGAAGATTTCAAGAAAATAAGTAAGAAACTTCCTAACTTGTTAAAGAAAGCTGAAGTATTGCTTGACGAAGTAAGTTAACCTTAGAGTCCTGGGCAAGACATTAAACTGCTCAAATAAAACAATTCTGTTATTTGATGAAGAAAGGAGATGAAAGTGGGAACATTTAATCTTGATGATGAAACAGAAGTAACGATAGAAACTGCTGACGACGAAGAAGAGATGTGTAGTATACTGCATAATATATTCTCTAATCCTTTAACTAATAAGATCTATTCAGGTTGGGAAGATAAAGTTAACGAACTTTGTCAAATATGTGTAGCTATGGTAAACATATCACATTTTGACAGCATAGGATGGACAACATTATATGTACAATGCTCAAAAGATAAGAACCCAACTGGAATATGTGAAGAACATATTTACTGGTCAACAGGTGAAAGACATGAGATTGTAAAGTATAATGATACGTTTGTTATAAACATCTAACCTCAAAGACCTAGGTATGTCATTAAACTACCTAAAAGGAGATAAATGAATAAAGCTAAAGTTTTTAATTTTGAAACAATGGATGCAGAGGAATTATTAGATACAGAAGAATGGGAGGTGCATTTTCCTAAAAAAGATAAGAGGACACTATATTGGATAGTATTAAAGACTGGAGATGTAAGATGTCAAGAATCTAAACCTAAAAGCAGACCCTTTGTAAAAGAAGAACATGAAGTACTAGACCAGTTTGATCAAGACATTATGCATTATCTTGATGCTAGTACTGGTATGAAATGTGATTATCATAGCCGTTGTGGTTATGATAGAGGTCCAAGATTCAATAATCTTATTAGAAAAATGCTAGGGAGGTAACATGAATCAGAAAGAAGCAAGAAGAAGAGCAGCAAAGTTATTATCAGAGATAGCCAAAGCTAATGTCAAAACACATCATCTTGCAAGAGATGGGAATCAACTTGTTAATTCAAAGACTAAAGAAGTACAAGTTGGAATTAGCAAGAAAGGATCTACTGGTCTTGTGAAGATTACCATGCCGGTAGATGCATTACCAAAAGAAGCTACGAAGTATGGTAAGAAAGCAGCACAAGCCTTCCATATGACATGGCTTCAGTTTGATATACCCATAGTTGTGCTGAAGAAAGCTATTCTTGCTCGTATTAAAAGTAAGAAGACCATGTACGATTTTTCAAAAGACGTATATGGTACAGAAAAAGCTCCTTGTTGGAGTAAGACTAAGATAGCTAAGAAAACTACAAAAGACAAGCTTAAGAACATGAAATCTAAAAAGGCTAAGATTGCTAAAGAAGAAAAAGCACTCAAAGCTGAAATAAGAACTCGTAAGACTAAGAAGGGTTCTAAAACTAAGGTAGCTGTAGCAACAGCGTAGATATAGATTAACATAAAATAACTCTATAAGATTATAACCTCTAGATAGCACTTAACCTCAAAAACTGACTACGCCCTACTGGTCTGCTCCGCTCATAGGGAGCTTCTAGATATGTTTCTACTTCGTACACGCAGATCCTGATGTATGAGCTACTTTGTAGAATCTCCCCCACATAGATATACTTCCACCTCTAACAAGACTACGCCCCATTAGTGTATCAAAAAGAGATAGATATATATCTCCAACAGAAACATATCCATAACACTTCCCTTTATTAACAACCTTATACCCTGTTTTAACCCTTACAATACCTCTATAGACTGTGTATATTTTGATATAGTCTGTGTATATACACACCTGCCTCTAAACCTTGTATATACAACAACTTATAAACCTCTTGTGTTATTATTAACACACTCATGTATATAAAACAACACACTTTTACTAACATCTAAAGACATATGTATAAATAGATATTATTTTATGTTATATATACAGCAACTTACAAATGTAAACTCTATGTATATACATGGCATATAAACTGCATATATGTAGGGCAAAGGGCAATAACCACTTCTACCAAACAATAGCCAAGGAGGTATTAAATGAATTGGCAAAGAGTAAGAGAACAATGCACTTTGTTTGGCACATTCATACATAGGACAAGAGAAACAATAGATAAAGATATAGTCAGGGCAAAAGAAGGAGAAGAAATATTTCCATATGAGTTTAAGTTAGCGGTGATAGAGGAAATGCGTGATCAGAAGGCTAAAATACTCGCTCAAGGACTCCAAGTCAAATATTCATACTTACCCCTCAAAAGAGTAGTAGAGGTATGTAGAGAGTACCTTGTTGAGTCTGAATGGCCCAAAGAGTACTTAATAAAGATAGAATTAACAAAAAGAAGAAAAGAAATGTTTCTACAAAGAGGTTATTAAGGAGGTTAATATGATAGTAATCTGTAAGACCTGTAAAAAAGAGTACTATTATGGTAAGAGTGAAAGTGACTTCATAGACAAGGAAAGTGGAATAGAACTATTTCCTGAAGTTCCTTTTTTCAAGAAAGATACTGCATTAGAGATCTTTTATTGTAAGGGTTGTGGTCATATAATATTCATCATAGTGGTAGATACAATAAACTTTAATTTAGTTCAACTCTTTCAAGAGACAAAATAGAAATGTTTCTACAGAGAGGTTATTAAGAAGGAGGTACTATGATAAGCAAATCTGATGCTATCCTCAATAAAATTCAGTCTCTTAAAACTCAAAATGATCACCATTGGGTAAACATAGAAAGACTTGCGAAAGCACATGCATCATCACCTATAAAAGATAGATTGATCAAAATTGAGGAGAATGTTGCTAAGATTATAAAACTAAGAACAGAGTTATTTAAAGAGCAACAGAAATATTTCTAAAGGAGGATTTATGAAATATAAAATAGGTGAAGCTAATATTCTTCTCAGCAAAGTCCAGTTTTTACAGTCTCAAAATAATCGTGCTCAGATAGAGATCTTACGACTTGCAATGCATCATAAACCAACAACAACAAAAGATATAATGATTAGAATTATAGAAAACGATAGTGAGATTATAAAACTAATGGAAAAGTTAGTAGAAGATATGTAGAACTTCTATACAATGGTATAACCGTATGTATGCAACATAGCACTTTCCCTTGTTCAGTATGAACTCTTGAAATTACATATGTCTATAGAAAGTGTATATAGAAACATTTCTACTACATCTCTTAAGGAGGTATAGTAAAGATTATGTATAGTTCAAAAGAAATACTTCTATTTCGATTAGAAATGCTTCTACTCTATAGAGTTAGAAAGTGTTCTAGAGGACCTCAACTCTTTCGTCCTTTTTAGATATTTCTTGTTGAGACCTTGAATTCTTTTAGAAACTTCTTATTGAGAACCTTAAAAGAAAGGAGTAAAAGATGGAAACATCATCCATTCCTCTCATTATAGCCTTTATATGTATCGTAATCCTCTTCTACATGGTTATAGTAAATGTTATGCTTTACTCACAAAAGATAAAAGATAGAAGTCAAATACAACACCATCACGTTCACCGAAGAAAAATATTCATCCTTACTGTTATTACATTCATTGTATTTATGGTCATTGTATTTATATTATTCTAATTGAAAGGAAGGAGGATATTAGATTATGCTATACATTTGCAATACAGGTTTAGACTGTGAAGATTGTATTGGTGGGTGTGAAGATAATCTTGAAGTATATGATAATACTTCAGATGAAAGAAAGGAGTAAAAGATGAAAACACCACTTATTTCCCTCATTATAGTCCTCTCCAGTATGATTATAATATATGTTGGACTTTCATTGCAAGGGATAAAGGATATAAGTCGAACGAGGAAAATATTCCTTTTTACTGCCACCTTTATGTTCTTTGTCCTTTTGACCATTGCAGCTATATTATTCTAAATAAAAGAAAAGGAGGATAAGAAATTGAAAGAAGAAATTAAGAAAGCAGTAGAGAGATATCAATGTCCTGGGTGTGTTTGTGGTAGTGATACTTCTTGCTATGCAGAAGGTCTTGACTTTGGATGTAGCAAACATTGTCCTGGAACAGTTATATCTGGTGCTGGTAAGATATTACTTGGAATGCCAAAGGGTTTTAATCTTTTCGAGTCTCATTATAAAGTCACAATTTCAATATTTGAGAAATTTGAATATGGATGGGGATATAATAAGTTCAATGTTCCTGTATGGAAACACTTGGACAATAATGGAAATACTCTTGTGCGTGGTGTGTGTCCAAGAATAAGTTTACCATGGATACATATCTTTCTCGGAAATCATATGTCAAAGATCGACTGCATAGAAATCTCTAAGGAAGATATGCGTAAAATGGATTAATACTAAGGCTCTTTGACAGTAGAATATAACTACTTTAACCTTTACATATAGCTTTCAACACCGTATATGTAACTGTATATATGCTTAATGAAACAATAGAAATTAAACTTGTTATGTGTTTGGAGGAAGTTTATTATGATTATAGAAGAAATGACTGATGTAGAAGATGATGAGGAAAAAGGATTAGAGTTTCAACGTGGTTATAAGAAACCAACAGTTAAGCTAAGTGGAGAGGATGGAAATGCTCTCTTTATTATCGGCAAAACCATTAAAGCCTTGAGGAAAGCAGGAGCTACGAAAGAGCAAATTGACAAGTATAAGAAAGAGGCTACAAGTGGAGACTATGATAATGTGATAGGTACGACAATGGATTGGGTTGACGTTATCTAAGAGATGTTTAAAATATCTTAAAGAAAGGAGGTTTAATGAAAAAAAATAAAGCAAATGGTAAAGTAGGATGGTTGAATGATCACGGTAGAGCAATGAGTAAATTGTTCAATCTCTCTTATGAACTCAAGGGTATTGCTGATGCCTTCTTTGCCACAGGAAACGAAAATATGGGAAAGACTCTGTATTCGATATCCAATGAAATCATGTCGGCCCATGAGACTGCAAACAGGGCTTTGAGTGAATCTATAAATGAAACTATTGTACGGAGTGATGAACATACTAAAACCATTCTTCTTGCTTCTCTTGCTGGGATACAACTGGCAACAGAAGGAAAAGAATGTAAAGAGAAAAAGGAGGCAGTAAAATGGGAGTAATGGATTTTATTGGAGATGAACGGATTCAGATAAAGAGTACTCCGAATCCCGAAATGAAGTGTTATATGGATGGAGATAACATTGATCTTCCTGATGGGTTACACATTTCTTATGAGGGCTGGTTCGTTGTTCGTGATAAGAAAATTGTGCAGATTGGGAAAGAGGTTTATGATAAATGGGGTGGGGAGTTAAATTTAGAAAGGATAATAGACCCAAATAATCCAATTATTCACCATTTGAAAGCAATTGAAGAATTAGACAAATAAGTAAATAGGAGGAGGCAAAGAATGGATAAAAAAAGGTTAGAAACCTTAAAATATTGTTTGAGAGAAGTTGGGACGGATGACACGATGTTCCTACTAAAATTAATTGACGAGGATAAAGCATATGGAAAAGACCCAGAAAAGCTATTTGACCATTTGGAACTTATTGCAGCTTTTCTATCCGATATTTATTCAAGGCAAATTCAACTATATAACAAACAAGTAAATGATGGAATTGAAGCGTTGACAAGGAAAAGACAGTGGGTCAATTTACTCAATATATCGAAACACGCTTTAAGAAATATTGAACAAGCGATTGGTAGTTTTGGTTCAAAACCACTGAATATTGTATTAGAATCTGCTAAACTAATGCTTGAATTTGAAGAATTGAGTATGCCAAGTAAAAGAGCAGCTATGGCTTCTTTAGATCAAAATATAGCTTCTTTAGACCAGAAATAAGAAAAGGAGGTGGTATTGTGAAAAGATTAAGCATGGGTGAGGCTGATGTCAATATTCGGGGCTATCTTAGAATTAGAGCAGATGGTAAAGTTATTTACTTCGATCCTACTGAAGGAGACTTGGCTGGTGGCACGATGCTGAGAATTTGTGGCTTGAATCTCAAATATATTCCCTCTAAGATTGGAGAATTACTTGATTTGCATATTTCTAAGGATAAACGAAGGAAGAAGATATGAAACATAAAAAATAAATAAAAGGGGATTGTTATGTGTATAGAAGAGAGAGGTGAAGTGCTTGTTAGTGATGGAGAGGTTTTTATCTGGAAACTTATGAAGGATATAGATAGTATTCTTTTTACAAGGTTTTCTTCCTCTAGAGGATGTGAATGGAAGTCTTTGCCTGAGGAAAAATTAAGTTGTATGTCAAGTGTTCCAATGGAAGAACGACATGGGTACTCTGGTTTCTTATCCGAGGAGGAAGCTGAGGAGTTCAAAAAGGAGGATGGGAAGGATAATGTGATAGGTACTGTGGTAAAGAAATATCGAATTCCATTTGGCGCAAAATATCAAATAGGGAGAATACCAGATGGTAAGTTTGACTATAGTTATATTGGAGCCGGTATGAGAGCCGTTGTTGCACAAGCTCTTGTACCAGCTTATTAAATAGAAAAATAGATACCTAATAAAAGGAGTAAGAGTATGGCTTATACAATAGAGAACTTCAAGACGAAGAAAGCCTTAAAAGAGGCTGTGAAAGAGGAAAAAGAGGTACGTTGTTATAATCCTGGGCTTGGGCCTGATTTGACATACCACACAGGGACTGTTTATCTTGAAGGTCCCCACTATCCAGAACCACATAAATGGTATGCTCAAGGGATATTGAAAGAGGGTGTACTTGTAAAAGTAAAGTAAATGAAAAAGAAAGGAGAAGTATGAAATTTAAAATACGCTTTATAGTATTTACCATAATCTTATCTTTCTTTACAACAAATGTATATGCAGAACAGAAAATGATGAAAGGAAAGAAAATACTGATACAGTATAACAATATAAGAGACCTGATAACCTTTTCAAAAAATATGAACATTGGAATGGAAATTCTACCGATTATGATAGATGATATGGTTAACATTACACAAGGCATTTTAGGGATGTATAAATTACCTTCTGCGATTAAGATAAGAATTTATCCAAACAAATTTGGAGTTAATGCAGCGTGGAAGAGAATAAACAAGAAGAAGAAGTCTCCAATAGCGTTTTACTATCACAAAGCAAGAACGATCCACCTATCATGTCAAAGTATAAGAGTGGGAGTTCTAGCACACGAAATGACTCACTCCGTTATTAGGGATTACTTTAGGAAGAAGATACCTAAAAAGACAACAGAAATTCTGGCAAAGTATGTAGAAAGAAAAATGAAGAGTTATATGCTATATTTGAAATATAGCAAAGAAAGGTGGTAGAAATGGATTTTGAAAAGAGATTTGCAAGAGCAATTTTAGGAGCACAAAAACTAAGAGAAGAGAGTTTTGATCATGGAAAAGCCGATGCTTTGGAAAAAACTGAGGCTGAGGCTCGTGATTTTACTGAATGTTATAGTTTAAGTATATCCCAGGCAGCTAGAAAAGCAGTAAGGGAGCAAGGTTTTGATATACGAATGAATGAACCTATTTACTTACTCTGTAAATATACTTGGAATGATATTCAAAATTGGGCAAAAGAAGTTTTGAAAGATGACTAAAATATAAAAGGAGGTATTGTGAGAGAAGTAGAAGGTAAAATAAAAAAACTATTTGTACGTAGGATAGGATTTCATGAAGATTGCTTTGCATCTTACAAACAAGAAGGAAGCGTGACACATGCATGTAGAGAGTTATATACTACAAGGATATTAAAAGAACTACAAGAAGAAGTTTTGGAATGTTTTGATGCCTTGAAAAGACCAGTTAGGGTATTTTGAAAATCTAATAATGAAAAGGAGGCATTATGCTAAGTAATTTGCCACCAGGAGTAACAGAAGATATGTTACCAGGATCTAGGCCAGAAGATGAGGAACGTGAATTTGTACTTACAATTTCAGTGGGAGAGATTAGTCATCTAATACAGGTTAAAAAACATGATAAGGATAATGAACTCCATTATTTTGTATGCAACATCTTAGAGCAAATTGAAGAAGATATGGGAGGATTCTATGAGCAAGAAGAAGATCAATAAACATATTTTAGAGGGCAATCGCACCCTTGCAAAAGCTACAGATATTGAGGAAGGAAGAGAAGTGGGAGGATGCTTCCGTGGTGATAAAGAAAGTGTGGCACTTGCAATGAAATACTTCAAAAGAGCCATGAGAAACAAGTTAGATTCTACTGAGGAAACAATAGTTAAGGATAGATTGCATGAACTAAAACAAGGATTGGTTTGTAGATATATTGCCAACAGATATAAAAATATTTGAAAGGAGTGAAAAATGTTTATTCATATTGAAAATGGAGATGATATAGAAGCTTTGTTGAAGGAAGGATATTCAGCAGCAGAGTTGAGTTTGAAACATTGGAGAGAAAATAAAACTGCTATTATGGACTTATGGAGAACTGTAAACGAGTCACAAGAAAAGGAGGAGTTTATAATCAAAGAAATTCATGTATTTCTATATAATTTTGAGTTAGCAAGTGACACATGTGCTTTATGCTATGTTAGTGATAACGATGATGATGAATGTAAATTTTGTCCTTTAACATATGTGAGTGGGAGTTGTAATTCTGAGGATTCTAGTTGGAGTAAAGTTAATTATTCTATCAGTACTCTTATAACGTCTACAGAAAGGGCTAAACGTGATTTTTGGAATAATAGATTTAATATAAAAGGTTATTATAACATAAAAGATGGACTAAAAATACTTATTGAACATATTAATGTCCTTGTTGGAAATCTTGTAGCCGTAGTGAAGAAACAAAATGGAAGACTTAACATTCTAGAAGAGGAGGTTAAGTGATGAAATATCAAGTTGTTTGTTATATGAGGGTAGACCCAGATCCAGAAAGCGTAGTGCCTCTGTCTTATTGTAAAGCACAAGTAGAATTAGAACAAGCTCAAGAAATGCATCCAAATGATCTATTTAAAATAGAAAAGTTGGAGGCTTAACATTTTAGAAGAAAAAGAGAGGAGGACAAGATGGAACAAAGATTTTGTAGAGTTTGTGGAAAGGAAATTTTTGTTGAGTGGTTCATACCAGAACAGTCATTTAGGATTACTGCGGAAGGTGAATTTGAGAGAGATGATAACAATGATGTAATGTATGGTGGTTATCATCCTCGCCTGAATTTTTATTGCTCGGGAGATCGTGAACACGATATTGAAAGCAATATAGACATTAAGACTAATGAATGGATGGATGAAGTTAAAATAGAGTTTTGGAAGAACAAAGATGCTATTTTATCATAATAGCATATTAGTTAAGAGGTAAACAAACATGAAAACAAAAATAATGGGAAAAATATGTCCTGATACGCCTGATGAGGTCTGTATTAAATGTTCGCAGGCTTATGAGGGTGATTGTAGAGCAATGAACATCCCACATTCAGATGCAGAATTAAAAAGTAGGCATGATGGTCATGGCATGGAATGTGATAATCCTAATCTTAAAGAAATAAGAAAAAGTCGCTTTGGAGTTAAATACAGGACATAAAATATAACAAAATTAGGAATAGAAAACCCCAAAATAATGCTTGCATCCATTGTATATACAATGTATATGTAGGGTATAACATAAAACAAGGAGGATTTATGACACCAACAAAAGAGGAATTAGAGTATCTGAAGAAGCTAAAAAAAGTTATAAAAGATAGACCTAAAAATACTTGGTTCTTTGCCAAGTATGCAGAAGTATTTCTTATGCGTGGAGGAGAGGACAAGTTAGTAGTAATGAAAAAAGGTTATGTTGATTTTGATAATATGATAGGAAATATTAATATGATTATTGATTCATCACAATGGTAATAAGGAAGGAGGTGAGAATATGAAGGTTATTAGAGAAGGGGAGAAGTTTCGTTCTATAAGTGTTGTGTTACAAAGTAGAAAAGATATTGTAATATTTCGGGCTGGTCTTAGCAATCTAGATGCTAAAGAAGCGTTGAGATCTATAAATGAAGAGGAAAGGGAAGATTTGGATATTAGTGAGGATGACATTGGTAGTTTTCTAGATGATCTTGATCAAGAAATTGAAAATCTTTCTTAAAGGGAGGTGATAGAGTGTAGGGTAGGAGTAGTTAGGTATCAATTTAACCTTAACCAAAAAAGGAGAGAAGTAATGAAAAAGTCACAGACAAAAAAGGTCATGAAAAAGGCAGTAATTCCAACAAGGGCATCTCAAAAAGATAAGCTAAGAATAAGGAAGCTTCTCAATCCCCTGTTGGCAAAAAACAAAAACCTCTCTTTGGGTGAGACCAAAAGAGGTGGTTTCCAAATTCGTAGAGATGGAGATGTGATAATTGCCGGTCTTGCGAAGGGTGTTAAAGTCACTCACAAGTGCGAAACCAAGAACAGTAAATCAGCGGTGCAAGCTCAACATATGACTATCGTGCCGTATGGTGAGATCACAAAAGATATCCTGGCAGCGAGAATTGCTGATAAGAGAACTTCTGCAGAGGTGGAAAGAGCAACATACAAGTCTGAAGGCGGAGTTGCTCCGTGTCATCTAAAGTACAAGAAAGCTCAAGCAGGGAAAACTCTTAAGGCTACAAAAAAGGTAAAAACTGCTATGAAAAGGGATGTAAAAGCTGCTGGAAAAGTTCTTAAGAAAAGAACTAAGAAAGCAAAAGCTACTCGTGTCCCTGCAAAGCTCGGTAAGAAGTTGGCAACAGCAAATGCTTGACATCCTACTTACATAAAAGGAGGAGCTTCGGCTCCTCCTTTCTAACAAACTATGGAGGTAAGTATGGCTAAATGTCCAAGATGTGGCAAGGAATGGAAATGGGATCATGGCAACGATATTTTTGTAGATGAGAATGGAGAATCTGTTGAAGAGTCTTATATACCAGAAGCTCAAAGTGAAGAAACAGAAGTTATTCTTTTTATTTGCAGAGGAGAATATAAACGTAGTGAAGAAAATGAACCCCTTTATTTTAGAGGTTCCTGTAATAAAATTCTTGGTTTCCATGTAAAAGACGAGGACGGGAAAGTTACATATGATAATCCTGCTTGGAAAGATATAGCTTGGGAAAGTCCTAAACATTGTGCAAACAAATTTTAGGGAGAGAATAAATGAAACAAACAAAAGGGAAAATTATACTGGTATAACAACACTACACAGTAAAGTGTTTTCTATATATGTTTCAATTAGAGAGCATGAAGTATAAACTATAACTTTCTATTTTAGAAGGAGGTATTATGATACTAGACTTTGATATGGTAGCGAATCGTATTAAAGAAGTATTAAGAGAAACTAAAGGTGAATTTGTTGCAGGTATTCATAATAGTCTACATGGTGTATGCGGTGAGCGAATAAAATATGTTGGAGATAGCTTATGGAAAACTGTAAACGAGTCACAAGAAAAGGAGGAACGAAATGAAAAAAATAGTATGTAAAGCTGAAATTGTATTGACAATTATTCCAAATGAGGGAATTAAATTGACCACAGATGATATCAATCACTGTATTATTACTGCGGAACAAGTTATGAACAGTATAGGATATGTTGACATGAGTGATCATCCAGATAGTGATGATGGGGTTGTTGAGGCTACAGTGGGATTAAGAATACATATGTATTCTATTCGTATACATCCGTATATAATTGAAACATAAACAGCTAGAATAACAAAATGGGAGATGGTATTATGAGTGTGAATAAAACTCCTTATATCCCAAAAGGTATCTATGGCAGGAAGGCACCTGATAAGAAGACTCCTCCTCAAAAAAGGCTAAATTTCGACATTGTCATTGAAGTAGAAACTGAAAGAATACAAAAAATGTCAATGGGTGAATTAACTTCTCGAAGAGAAGGGTTAAAACGACAACTTGAAAATATCCATGATCTAATGAGAGAACCTGGAATAGAAGAAGGACGAAGAAAATATCTCAAGGGACAAAGAATGGTAATTACTATTCTCCTTGGAAAGATTAAAACCAGACACAAAGCATTTAATAAATTTGTAAATAATAGAACACCAAAGGACCTTGCAACAAGGTTTGTTCAACAGGCTGCTGAAGTACTCCCTTTAAAGCTCTTTCAAAAAATATATGGACTTGCAATGTCAGACATTGATTCGGAGCAAGAAAGTATTGACAGTGTTGAGAAATTGATGCAAAAGGATGATTAAGGTGAAGAAGATAGATAACTCTTTAAAATTGGAAATAATAATAAATGCAGGAATGTTGGCATTGAAACACTTTGAAGCTACTGGAGATAGGAGTAAATTTAAAAAGTGGAATGAAAAGTATGGGGATATTTTTGGGTGTAAAGAGGCTATAATAGAAGAATTTAAACTTGGTGTTGGAGTATAAAATATGAAAACTAGAGTCATTAATAGACATAGGGAACTACAAAGACGTGGAGATGTCTATATAGGTAGAGGCTCACGTCTTGGTAATAAACATCGTATTGGGATTGATGGAACAAGAGAGGAGGTGATTGCAAGGTGGAAGATTGATTTTGATAACCGATTGAGGAAGGACCGAGAGTTTAGGAGGTATGTAAAAAGTCTTAAAGGTAAAAGATTAGTATGATCTTGTAAACCGTTGCCGTGTCACGGCGACATAGTTGTGGAATATTTAGAAAAAGGAAAAATATAGGAGGCAAAACGATGGAATTAGTACTTAATTTCTGTAAAGTTAAAAAAGAAAAAGATGGCGGCTATACTTATCGTTTTTTGAGTAACAATAGAATTAGTCAGTCTTTTGAAACTACTGAAAAAGCATTTCAAGCTTTTATTAACAAAGAAATAGAGTGGGCTGGTAATAGTAACTTTCCCTGCTCTATGTGTAGTTGTTCTGCTGGGAAGGAAGAATTATGAAAAATTACACTGTTGGGTTAGACTTTCTTATTATGGTAAAAGCAAAAAATATTAGAGAAGCAGGAGAAAAAGGCAGAAGTATTGCTCAAAATTTAAAAGAGACACTTAAAAACTTCAAAGGTGTAATAGAAGTATCATGTTTCTCTGGAGGAGATGATATTGATGAAGTAGAATAGTTAATTCTAACAATGGAGGATAGATTATGTATGAAAACTTACAAGATTGGTTTACAAGAAATAAACCGGCTGAGGACTTGATATTTAAAACTGGTTTATGGGAACAGGTGAAGTTTATAAGGGATACAATTCCTAGTTTATTAGCCCGTTCCTATGAAGAATATGTAGGAATACAAAAGCACCTTTTGGTCATAAGTACTCACACATCAAAGTCGGTTCTGTTACCAGTTTACGACTTAAATTGGAATAGGTTCAGATTTATTATGAGATACAATTTTTATGATTGGAAGGTGTCTGTAAAAGCTCCAGTTGAGATTAAAGTTGATGCTGATTTTATGGGGCTTTTTAAATATAGTAAGAATATAAGTAGTGTTTATTGTGAAGGATTTAAGAATGATTGGGTATATCCCTCATATTCTGAAAACAAACAAAAATTTACATGTGAAATTCATACACATTATATGTTATTTACTTTCTTTTGGATATTGAAGTATGCAGTACTGAATCAAAAGAAGGAAGAGAAATGAAAAAGATAGTCTTACATAATCTTGTAATAGAAATTACACGAAGATGCAACATGTCTTGTGAACATTGTTGTCGTGGTGAACCAGAATCTAAAGACATGAGGATAGTGCATTTACGTTCTCTATTTGGTAAGTTATCATATATAAGTGGTATAGCCATAACAGGCGGTGAACCTTCTCTAGTTCCTGAACTAATAAATGAAATTATAGAAATAGCAAGAGAAAAACAGGTCAAAATTGGTTCATTCTACTTAGCTACAAATGCTCTAGACATTTCCGACAGTTTTATTATTGCTTTAGTAAATCTATACTTGTATTGTGGAGATAATGAAGTTACACAAGTGCAATGGTCTAATTCTGAATATCACGAAGTACTTCCAAAAGATAAACTCCTTCAACGCCATAACAATATAGAGAAACTGAAAGTTTTTAACTTTGCATCCGCAAAATATAATTCACATGAAAATAAATTAGGTTTACTTAAAGAGAGATACTCTGCAAAGGATGTTTTAAAACAAGGTCGTGCTGAAGATTGGGGTGAGAGAGTACTGAGTCCAGATGAATTTGAAATATATGATAATGAAGCAGGTGATGGTTCAATATATCTTAATTGTGAGGGTAACTTAATAGCAGGGTGTGATTGGAGTTATGAGAATCAAAGAAAGGAGGAAAATATAATATGTCATGTTCAAGATTTTTGTATCGCAGAAGTTGTTTTATACAATAAAAGAACAGAAGAAAAGATGAAGTAGAATTGTTAACCTTAACAGAGGAGGGATTATGAAAACGACTTTATCTATTATAGAAAGAATTGAGAAAATTGAGGACAATGCAGACGATCTTATAACAGGTTTATCAGCAAGTAAAATAGAAGAAGAGATGATACTCCCGTTATTTCTTCTTAGTGAAACAAAGGCAAAAGTAATACAGTTAGAATTAAGAGATCTTTATCGAGAAAGGGCAATCAAAGAGACGTGGGTTGCTTATCTTTCTTCAGAGAAAACAGAGGGTGGAGCAGATGTACTATTCCTGCGCCCTCTGGAGAAAGAGGAGAAGAACAAACTTTCTTATCATCCACTTTTACTCAAGCTAACAAGCAAGAAAATCCCTGCCATTCCAAAGTCGAAGCGTCTGTACAACCCCAACCATTTAGTAATATTGAATGGGGATATGGAACCAAGAAGGAGTGAAGTCCATAAAGATATTTACAGGAATGCAGAAGAGTACTTAGATTGGATGCAAGAGGAAGTCCCACGGTATTGTCGCCATATAACCTTGTCCATGTATTCTCTTCTCCAAATGGTGGCTTATATCGAGAAAGGGGGATGGAAGAAGCTAACGATCAAGTTTCTTGAGCATATTCAAGATTTGGAAGTAAAGGATTTTACGGCTGAACAGCGGGGATCCTGCGATAAAGTTTCTGATAAGCAAATTCCAAAAGGGGCAACTATTTTTTATGAAAATAAGAAACCAAAACGCTGGCACCTTCCTGCTACGGCACTTCTCATTCATAAGAATAGAAAGATTGTCTCAGGGGTAGATCCTACCTCTGGGAATTATTTCATGTGCTTGCTGCCAGCAAATTGTAGAGCAGCAAAGGTGGAAACTGCATTGGAAGCATTAAAACCAAGCAGAATTCAGAAAGCCCAAAAAGATGGAGAGGTAGTTCTTAGGCAAGGAGAATGGTGGTTCATCCCATATAAACCAAAAGAAATAAGTGTGCCAACCAAAAAGGAAGAAGGGGATTTTAACCTTCCCCAATCGCGACCGGGAGGAAATATTCATGAAGCAGAATATGGAGTCCAACATTAAGGAAAGTTTCTGGTTCGTGGGCACGTGGAACATCCTGAACACAATTCTTTAATACTTCCTTTAAGTATCTCCTTTTATTGGGAAGCAATACGAAACACGGCTGAAGAATCATATTCAGCCGAAGGTAGAGTAGACTAAGATAACTAATAATCTTGAAGGGACGTAGCCCAATTTGGTAGAGGCAGTAGGTTTAGAACCTATACAATTGAGAGTTCAAATCTCTCCGTCCCTACCAATTTTAAAGAAAGGAGGAATTATGGAAACAAATAAAGTAACTTATCATTTTTCAATAAAAAGTCCATCAAAAGACGAAGAGAATTTAATTGATATGCTTGGTCCAAATGAAAAAGCGTGTCAAGGCTTTTTACAACTTGTATTCCCAGATTTTGATATTAGAGTTATAACGAAAGAACTAATGGATTGGATAGAGACTGAATTGTGTCTTGATGTAACTTATTTGATTGAAAACATGCATGAACTCAAAAAATATGTTGATATACTTAGAGGTGACATGGATGCAATTAGAAGTAAAAGCATAAACGAAACAATATGTAAAGTAACTAGAATAACAGAGAACATATATTGTGCAATAAGAGATGCTAGAGAAGTGCATTTTTAGATTCTTAATTAGAAATGAGAGGAGATAAATTGGAAAATACATTAACAGTAGATCCTATGAAGCTGGTTG
>Ga0114923_10001101_pt1 | contig 19079 bp, 18 predicted proteins | sample SumtaG_FD_89578 | JGI IMG/M metagenome (GOLD analysis project Ga0114923, IMG submission 89578) | Deep subsurface microbial communities from Indian Ocean to uncover new lineages of life (NeLLi) - Sumatra_00157 metaG | ecosystem: Environmental > Aquatic > Marine > Oceanic > Sediment | place: near...
GGTTGAGCCAGCGTCGACAATTATGATCTCGTCAGGTTTTTTGGTTTGTCGCCATAATGAATCTAATAAAGCCTTGATTGTCTTTTCTTCGTTAAGAACAGTAGTGACAAAACTAACTTTCATTTTTGCCATAGCTGAAGATATTTTTCTGTAAGTTTATTCCAAGTTTGTTTTTCAGCGAAGCGATAGGCCTGGTTAACTTTAACCTGGAATGACTGAGGGTGATTGAGATATTTGATAATCTTGTCTGCCAGCATTCTTCCATGGTTGGCAATGACCATGTTTTTGGCTTGAGGATGACAAGTAAGATAGTCTTTTTTAATTTGATTGTTGTAGACGGCAAAAACAGGGCGCTTAGCCATCATGGCTTCAAGGATGCCTAGGTAACGGGAGATAAAGGCTAAGCTATACCTAGGGATTTTCCTTTGGGCGTTTTTAACAAAACCATGAAACTTAACATCAAGCCTATTTTCCTTTACAAAAGTTTTAGCTTGATTAAGCTGAGGCCCTTTGCCATAGACATCCAGCTTTATGCTCATCTGCTTATCCTTTAATATTTTTATGGCCTGGAGATAAGTCATAATGCCTGTATCTTCTGATAACCGACCGAGATAGATGACTGAGCGAGGAGTGGGTTTTAAGGATTTAATCCTATCAGTGGCACCATAAATGACAAAATCAGGCTTAGCTTGGTACCATTTCTTCATAAACTCTCCCACACAAATGCTTCCCCTACTCAGCCATTCCCCTATTTTACGCTGGATGATGGCTTTTATCTTGGGAGGGGTTGATCCTTCGTAACCATGAAAGGTGATATATATCTTTTTTCTGGGGAATATTAATTTGAAAGGCAAGAACCAAAAGAAAACATCGTGAATGTGAATAAGATCAGCTGCCCTTATTAATGCCCTATTTTCCCACAGCCATTTCCAGATGTGCCATTTTTTTTGTTTTTTCTGATGGGGGATTGGAATGCGAAAAATTTGTGCACTTTTGCATTTCTCAGATAGTTTTAGTTTGTTATTGTATTGTTCAGTGATAATCGTGACTTTATGCCCCTTATTGATCAATTGCTCGGAAAGTTTTTCTACATGCTCCTCTACCCCGCCAACGTGAGGGTAAAACAATCTGGAGAACATGAGGATTTTCATGGTTTTTGGGCGAGTATTATAACTATGTTTGGCCGCCATCTTTTAGGTAAAACCGTTCTTGATAAAATTGTTTTTAATCTGTATTTGTTTGAAAATGCGAATAATTCTTTATCTTTAATTATTTTAAATCCGGATAAATGCAGTTCGGCTTTTAATAGATCTTTTGTATATATTCGCAAGTGCGCATTTAGATTTTTACCAGATTTCACCAACTCTTCTAACCCCTCATTCATTGGCACTGAGATTATAAAATACCCATCCTGCCTCAGAACTTTTTTGACTTCAGAAAACACTTTAAAAGTATCCTTAGGGGGAATATGCTCAAGAATTTCTAAAGCTATCACCGTGTCAAACTTTTCATCAGGAAATTCTAAATTATTTGCACTCCCTATCTTAAAATTTCCTTTAAATTTAGACTTAGCTGCTGTTATGGCCTTTTTTGAAATATCTATACCTGTTAAAGAAATTTCTTTTTTATATTTGGATAGTTTTTTTTCGATTAACCCATAACCTACACCAATATCTAATAACCTTCCTTTGCGGATTTTTGTAGATTTAATAAATTGAAAGACTACATTAATTCTGTCTTTAACAATAGGGCTTTTTTTGTGTATCGCCTTCTCTAAATTAATTTTGGAATCCCAAAACTTTGCAGTATTAATATTTTTAACCGCCGGTAGTTTCGCACTATACATTTTTTTTAGATTTGAATAATTTTCTCTCTCCGCAAGGTGCTGGCGAATTTTTTCTACCGTGAATGGATCTTTTATCGTCTTTAAATCTATCTTCATTAAGTACATTATACTTTAGATAAAGATAATAGTTATCTATTGACAAAATCAGATATTTTAGCAAAACTTGTATTTAATAATGAAAAAGGCTGCCCTTAAGTTTTTCTCAAAAATCTTTCAGGTTCTCCTTTTATTATTCCTTTTTCTTTTAAACGTTGGTAATGTTTATGCGGATGTTTTGTTCCAAGATGATTTTGAACAAGGTCTTAAATCTGATTGGCAAAAAATAAATACTTCTGGTCCTCAAACTGAGCATCTCTGGGAACTTTCAGATGGAAAGTATGGAATTAGAATAAATACTTCATCCACAATTGCTGAAACAGTAATTAATAAACCTGAATGGAGTGATTATATTTTTGAATTTGATATGGTTGGAGTACTGGGAACTGATAAAAACTTTGCATTTCGTTGGACTAATAACCCTTTAGGAGAAAACTTAAGTTATGAGGTTCATCATACCGGTGGCTATATCTATATGGGAAAACCTGGGCCTCCAGATTCAAAGTTTGATCCAAACCTTCCAATTATTTGACCATTACCTATACAGTACTCTATATATAATAATCAGGCTTATCATTGGAAATTAATTGTAGAAGAAACTCATATTCAAGTTTTCATCACTAATGAAAATGATGAGACTACAAAGTTATTTGATTTTGAAGATAATAATTTACCACGTTTAAATGGAGGTATTGGACTTAGAGTTGGTACTGGAGCTGTATATCCTACCCAAGTTTGGTTTGATAATGTAAAGGTGACAACTTTGGATCATGTGGAGGAGCCAGAGGAAAATCCGCCAGTAGTGGTGTTGCCAGGGTTGGGTGGGAGTTGGAATACCACTGCGTTAGTTACCGGAGGAGCTGGCGGGACTTGGAAAAAGGTTCCTTTCGTGAAGGTTTATGACAATCTTAAATCTACCTTTATTGATAATGCTGATTATACTGAAGGCGGTGATTACTTTGAATTTTACTATGACTGGCGTAAACCACTTGACGAATTAGCTGACGAGCTAAAAGACTATCTTGAAACCACAGTTTTGGATGGAAAACCGCCTGAGACTAAAGTTAATCTTATTGGTCACAGTATGGGCGGCATGGTGGCTCGAGCTTATGGACAAAAATATTTAGGTGAAGATAAAATCAACAACCTCGTTACGATTGGTTCTCCTCATGAGGGAGCTATTAAAGCCTGGCAAGGTTGGGCTGGAGCAGAAACAGGTAATCGTTGGTCATGGCAATGGATTGTTTTACAACTATATCTCCATATTAATAAAGTCAAATATGCTTCCCCTGTAGAGGCAGTTCATGGATTGACGCCTGGATTAAAGGATCTAACGCCGATTTTTGATTTTGCTAAGGATCAGAATAACGAAGAAATTGATGTGACTACTATGGATTCATTTAACGCATATTTAGCGGAACTAAAGGTTAATCTAACAGAGGATTTAAGAAATCTTTTAAATACAATTGCAGGTCATGACCCTAATGAAGATACAGTCGAATGGGTAAAGCTTGATGAAAGAAGCCTAGCAGATCAAATATTAGGGAAATGGCCTGACGGCAAACCAGTTGCTTATGAATATACTAGTGAGGGCGACCTAACTGTTCTTGATAAGAGTGCTTTAATTGATGGAGCAGATCAAACTGTTGTTGATAACAACCATACGAAATTAGTGCAGACCAGTGAAGGAATTGAGGCGATATTAAATGCTTTAGAGATTGAGGCTATACCCGCGGCTGCAGTCTCTACTCCATCAAGGAATCCTTCTTTACTCTTCTTTTTGCACTCACCGGCTGATATTAGAGTGACCGCACCCGATAACTCTCAAGCGGGAGAAGGAGTTAGTTCACCAATGCCTAATGCTATTTACAGTGCTGAGGATGATTTATTATTGATCTATAATGCTCAGGATGGTCATTACCAAGTTGAGGTGATAGGGACAGAAAATGGAGATTATCAATTGAATCTGGGTCAATTAACTGAATCTGGAGAAATTTGGAATACTTTTTCAGGGACCACTAATAATAATGAAATCGATACCTATTCTATTAATTTTAATCCTGAATCACCTGAAGATTTACCATTAATAGATGAGACTGGAAAGCGAAAGTTGGAGATCGTAATTGAACAATTGGAAAACTTAAAGAATCATATCAATGGTCAATTACTAGAACAGAATTACAAAGATCAGCTAATCAATTATATTAACCGGCTTCTACGGATAGCTAATAAAGGCTTGGATTATCTTGAGACAGGTAATTATTCCAGAGGGTCAAGATACGTTAAAGGAACAATGACAGGTGTTTATCTTTTAAGAATTAGAAACAATAATTGGGTAAGTAGTAATAATATTGCTGAAGAACATCAAGCCTATGTTAATAATCAAGTAGAAGAGATTGGCAAATTAGCACTAGACTCTTTTGTCAGTGTTTTTAATAAGAGTGGCGAGATGATGGCAGAAAAAAAGGTTTTGCGAGAATTTAAGAAGACGAATAGATTAAGAGATAGATTAATGGAAAAATTGCAATCATTCAGTGGGGAAAATTATTTTCTAGGTAATGCTTTTGGGCTGCTTGAAGAAAAATCTGAAAAATCGCAGACTGCTTTTGAAGACGATGATTTCGTTGCTTCGTACGCTTATACTTTAGTTTCCCGACTTCTTTCACTAGAGGCCTTAAGGCTTATAAAATAAAATCCTTCTTCAAAGCCATAAACTGACCGATAATTTTATATAATCAAACCAATGGTAAAAAAGCTTTTACAAAAATACATCAGCGAACAAACCCGATTAAAGATCCGCTGCCAAGGCTTTAAAGTATGCCATCCTTTTAGGAGATTTGAATTGAACGGAGAAAAGTATCAATATTTTTGCCATCCAGTTAATGTCACTTGGAGGAATGAAAGAGCAGTCGAAATACCCATCATCAAAAACATCCTGGACCGATACTCCGGTAAACCGGTTCTTGAACTAGGCAATGTTTTATCCCGCTACTATCCCATCAGACATGAGGTGGTTGATAAATATGAAAAAGCTAAAGGGGTGATTAACCAGGACATTGTTAGTTTTTCTCCAAAGAAGAAATATGATCTCATCATCTCTATCTCAACTTTGGAACATGTCGGCTGGAGTGAAAAACCTAAAGATAAAAACAAAGTGTACAGGGGAATAAGGAGGGTGAAGGAGTTAGTTAAACCTAAAGGGGAAATGGTGGCTAGCCTGCCAATCGGCTATCATCCGGAAGTAGATAAGATCCTAAAGCAGGCGGACAAATATTTTACTGATGACTGGTATTTAATCAGGTTGTCCCAAGACAATCGCTGGAAGCAAACCAACAGATCCGAGGCTTTAAAAAGGAAATACAACCAACCTTACTGCAACGCTAACGCCATCGCCATTGTTCGCTTCCGAAAGAAGTGAGGTAAGAAACTCCTACTCGTTACTGCTATCTAGCTGCTCTAGCTTGAGTAAAATTGCTTCCGACCGGATATCGCCCGAATGATAAACATGCTTCGTTAAACAGCTCCAGTGCTTTTGCGGCCGTAATCTTGCCATTGGTTGATTTTTCCATCATATTTATAAAACCTCCGGATGGTTCGATGCTGCTGAATATACCGAAGTTATTTTTTTTAATTTGAGTATTTATACTAAAATGACCTATAGGGGTGTTAATCTTTAGAAAAGAAACTTCCTTGTCTCTGGCTGGCTCAACGCATTGCTGCCATGTTAAAGGACGTTGGTATGACGGTGTTTCATTCCTATCAGAGCCTTCCTTAACTTTACAAATAAATACCACTCCTACTGGATAGGCTGAATCACTTTCTTTTATATCTTTATCAAGGAGATCTATTACCCTGGCGTCAAGAGCTTCGATGCCATTAGGATATCGATTTTCGCAATCGGCTAAACACTCCTCTATTAAATCTACAAGGTAATCCTGAGGTGAATCAGTGGTCCAGTGGACAGTATAAAAGCCGCTGTCTAGATTGAGCCTTATAGTGGCTGTTGGATCCTTTTCAGAACCTAGTGAAAACTCTTGAATTGAGTAAGCTTCTCGTTCAGTAAGCTTCTTTTCGGAAGTAATCTCAATTTCCCCAATATTAACAGCAGATTTCTCTCCGGGCATATTGCCTCTTTTTCTAGGCAGGATAAAATTAGCGATGGCTACATTATACTATATTGACGTTTGCTTGATGGTTGTATAATGCCTTCTACTTATGTCTCAACAAGAAGTTGCTAATTTCATTGTTCGCTTCCAAAAGAAGTGAAGTAAGAAACTCCTATTCGTTACTACTATTATCTAGCTGCTTTATTGCCCTTTCATGATAGAAGCTCATGAAAATCCGAGTAAAGGTTCTCCATCCTAGTTGCCCCTGCATGCTAACAAACCCATATATTTTTTCTTCTTGTTCTTCTATGACAAAACCATCATCTAGGGCACGGATTTTTAACATCTGACATGAATTTTCTCCACCGACACCACCTAAAGGCATAACTGCTAAACCACCGGGTTTGAGTAAGTTTAATAAGGGATGAGGAGAAGGCATTGGTGGGACTGAGGCGGTGACAATAATTTTGTCAAAAACATCTTCCTCAGTAAAATGAATACTTCCATCTGCTACTAAGACATTAACATTATCTATTCGAAGTCTTTCTAGCCTTTCTTTTGCCGCCTGACATAAATCATGGAAAACATCTACTGTGATTACCTCAGCAGCCAGCTTGCTTAGAATGGCTGCTTGATAACCAGTGCCTGTGCCTATCTCTAGAACTTTATCAGTTGGCTCAAGTTCTAATCGATCAGTCATTATGCCAATAGTAGCCGGTTGTGACAAGGTGGATCTACTTCTCCAAACATTTAATGGCCTACGCCAGTTTGGCTTGCTAAAAATTGGAAGAACTGTGTCTAAATAGGCACGGTTAAATAAACGGGGAGAGATAAATAAGTGTCTGGGGATCTCTGACATTGCTTGTAATGTAGGCTCGCTAATCCCCTTCTCAGTTCTCAGCTTTTCAATAAGCTCTTCTCTCTTGCCTTGAAAAAGTAATCTATCAGTCCATTCATTCATATAAAAAACCACCTGTTAGGGCAGTGGGGGCTATTTTACCCCAAAATCAGCTCTGTTGCATCAAAAGTAGGTTGAGACCCTTCGCTTGGGTCTATTCCCCCCTGGACTCTGAAGGACTCTAACCTTTGACCTTCAGCTAACATTGAACCTGAGCTAGTGAACGACGTTCGAACCTGTTTCACGAATGAAGTAGCTAATTCCCTTGAAATTGAACCGATAATTAAAGTGTTTAGGAAACTTTCTAGAAGAACTACTGAACTTTACCGGTTTAACGCTTTAACATATATATTTTGCGTTTCTCCTGGATCCACTGGCGCGGCTTTAATTAAAACCTGGTTTTTCCTAGAACCCATCAATTTATAACTATATGCAGTTGAAGGATCAATATCCATCTCATGTCCATCGCTGGGTGCAATAGGAATACGCACTTCGTCCTTTCCCTCTATTAATCCTTGATCATCTAAATATTCCTGTAAAAGAGAAGCTATCCTAGCTAAGAAACCCATTTCATCAATCATGTCATCTGGTGATACTTTTACTATGAAATAATAACCAGGGTCAAGGTTTTGCTCTTTTGCAGCCTCAGGATCACGAAAATCTAGTGGCTGAAACTTTATCGATCTAGCTCCTTTACCAGGCTCTACTCTTTTAGAACGGTTAAAAAATCCTTCAATTCTTCTTCTAAATGACATATTTTGTGGAATTTTATCAAAGAAGTAGCTAAAACACAACACTATAAGTCTCTGGGTGAGCTAGTGAACGATATTTGAACCTGAGGCAGGCATGGTGGACTCTGAAGGACTCGAACCTTCGACCTCTTCGATGTGAACGAAGCGCTCTAGCCGACTGAGCTAAGAGTCCTGGTTGACACGATTATACCAAAGGCATAGCATTGTATACATGGAAGAAGAAAGTTTTGGTAAGAAAGCTTGGCTGTTTTTTCTTGATTTTGTGGAAACGATCGTGATTGCTCTGGCTATCTTTGTGGTGACCTATCGGTTTTTGTTCCAGCCTCATCAAGTCAAGGGTAACTCGATGTTTGACAATTTCTACAACGGCGAATATTTGTTAACAGATAAAATCAGCTACCGCTTTAAAGAACCCAAATACGGCGAGGTGGTGGTGTTCAAGGCTCCTAAGAATGAAGACTATGACTATATCAAGCGCCTGATTGGCATGCCTGGTGACCGGGTGGTAATCAGAGACGGCCGGGTATATGTTAATGGCCAGCTTTTGGACGAGTCGGGGTATCTGGATGCTTCGGTTAAAACCAGGCCTGGCATTTATGCCAAGGGGGGTTTGAGCATAACAGTGCCGAGCGGAGCATATTTTACTTTAGGTGATAACCGGGATAATTCAAGCGACTCAAGAGACTGGGGACCGGTGCCTGTAGAAAACATTGTCGGTAAGGCCTGGGTGAGGTACTGGCCGTTGAATAAGATGGGAGTGATTGATAAATATCCTAAAGCTAAAAAATTACAAAGTTTCCTGATTGAGTTTAGGCCAGCTTCTTGATGGCCTGGTAAAGCTTTTGCAGTTTTTCTTCGGTCTTCTCAGGTGGACCTTTAAGAGCGATTTGCAGCCTGGTTTCTCTTCGAGTCCTGACTAGCTTGACTTTGGAGTTTTTACCAAGGGCCTCGTTCATGGCTGAGGTCATTTTGTCAATGGCTTGACTGACGATATGGGCCGGCCTGGATTTAGGAGCAGTCACTTTCTGGCCGGTTTTGGATTTCATCCGGCGGGATAATTCCTCAGCCCGGCGGACCGAGCCTGATTCCTTTAAGATAATCTTGTAAGCCTCGATCATGGCGTTCTTGTCTTCGATGGAGGATAGAGCCCGGGCATGGCCTTCGGTGATCAGGCCAGAGATGAGGCCGTCTTTTAAGGCATCGGGTAGGTTTAGCAGCCGCAAGGTGTTGGAAACATAGGAGGGGCTTTTGCTGACTCTTTGGGCAATCTCAGCGTTGGAAAGGTCAAACTCCTCGATCAGGCGTTCGAAACCCTTAGCCCTGTCAACCGGATTAAGATCAGTTCTCTGGACATTTTCTACCAAAGCCATCTCCAGCATTCCCTGAGGAGAGGTTTCTTTGACAATGATCGGTATATGAGTCAGGCCAGCCAATTTGGCAGCCCGCCAGCGGCGCTCACCGGCAATGATCTGGTAGCCGGCCGGAGTGTGAGCCACGAGCAGGGGTTCTAAGATGCCGTGTTCCCTGATAGAGTCAACCAGATCCATGAGAGAATCGGGAGTGATCATGCCGCGAGGCTGTAAAGGGTTGGCCTGAAGCTGACTAATGTCCAACTGGACGATATTCTCTTGATCTGCCATAGATTTTTAGGCGGGCAGAACCGAAACTAATTTTCTACCGTGTTTTTGCAAAAACTTAACTGCGCCGTTGCGGAGGGCAAAGAGGGTAAAATCCCTGCCTTTACCAACGCCGTCACCAGGATGGAACTGGCTGCCGCGCTGACGGACTAAAATCATGCCGGTCTTGACTTTCTGACCGCCAAAGATCTTGACGCCCAGCCTTTTACCGGGCCGAGTGGTTTGTTGGGTGGTAGAACCGGCAGCTTTCTTTTTTGCCATAGCTTAGGATATTTTACGGATATTTTTCACAGAGGTCAACCCTAATTTTCACGAACAAACTCGATCAATTTAGGTCTTTTTAGGGCAGGTAATCTTGTTAATCTTGATTTTGGTCAACTGCTGGCGGTGGCCTTTAACCCGGCGGTAGCGGGACTTGGCCTTGAATTTAGCTACCCTGATCTTTACACCTTTTTTCTGCTCAAGAATCTCGGCCGTGACTTTGGCGCCTTTGACCAGAGGCTGGCCTAAGGAAACCTTTTTTTCATCAACCACTAACAAGACTTGATTAAAGGTAATCTTTTTTTTAGCTTTACCTTCAAGTTTCTCGATCTCTAGGGTGTCACCCTCAGAGACTTGGTACTGCTTGCTGCCGGTTTGGATGACTGCGTATTTCATTATAGAGGCTATTATACTTAAGCAATGATTGGGGGGCAAATAGAAGAGGCGACTGTTACTTAATCTCCAAAGCCTTCTTGGGCAAAGAATGAAGGGAAATGTTGTAGGTGATGCCTAAGGCGATCATGGTGGCCAAGAGGGAACTGCCGCCGGCGGAGACGAGAGGCAGGGTGATGCCGGTGATAGGCAGGAGGCCGAGGTTCATGGCGATGGTGACTGTGGCTTGGAAAAAGAGCATGGTGAAAACACCAAGGGTGATCAGCTGGCTGAATTTATCCGGGGCGTGCTGGGCAATGGTGAGCAGGCGCTTTAAAAGAATAAAGTAGGTGAGGAGTAAAATAACTGAGCCGATTAAACCCATTTCTTCAGCTATTAAGGCAAAGATGAAGTCTGTGTGACGTTCGGGCAGGAACCTTAATTGCGACTGGGTGCCGTGACCCAGTCCCCTGCCCCACAATCCTCCAGAGCCGACAGCGATGGTTGACTGAATCATGTGATAGCCACTGCCTTTAGGGTCGGTGTAAGGACTGAAAAAAGAAAGAATTCTTTGCTGCTGATAGGGCTTAAGAAATCTGTAAACCAAGGGGCTTAAGCCAAGACCAGTCAGCAGGAGGCCGAAAGGCAGGATAGTCGGCAGATCAGAGGCAAGAAGAATGCCAAGCCAGATAGCCATGACTACCAGAGTACTGCCAAGGTCAGGCTGTTTGAAGATAAGAAAGACAGGCAGGATCAGGTAGGCGAGATAATTGATAAAACTGGATTTTTGAGAAAGCAATGAGGCAAAGATGATAATCAAAAAGGGCTTGATGATTTCTGAAGGCTGAAGGGTTAAGGGACCGATTTGGATCCAGCGGATTGAGCCGCGGGTGACAGCGCCGAACAAAAAAGGCAAAAGCAGGAAGATCAAGGCACCCAGGCTGTAGATGTTGATAAGATGGCGGTGGTTTTGATAGTGGAAACGGGAGAAAAAATAAAAGAAGGCTGAACCGATGAGGATGAAAATAAGTTGAGTCAGCAGAAGGTCTAAGGAAATTGAACCAAGACCAGCCAGGCCGAAGGCAAGAAGAACCAGGGTAGGAATAATCAACTGCCAGTCTAAGTTAAAACGACGGGTCATCCACGAGTGATTTTAAGTTTTTTACCTTTAGTAATGGTTTTGACTAAAGTCTTTTGTTTAATATAGTCAGTGAATTTTTCAGGCCAGCTGGGCAGTTCTAGTTTGACGACTTCATCCAGTTTAGTGCCAGCTTCTTTCCTGGCTTGCTGGATTTGACGAACCAGTTCCCTAGCCTGACCTGCTTGTTTGAGTTCCGGGGTTAACTGGGTATCAAGTTTGACGGTTAAATCTTTACCTTTAGTAGTAAACTCAAGTTTTCTAATGTTGGTTTCAGCTAAGATAACTTGATGAAGGTTGGGTTTGCCAAAAGGTTTACCGCTAATGGTGAGCTTGGCTAGAGGTTGACGGAGTTGAAGGCCTGAAGCTTTGCGCTGGGAATGAACCTTTTCCACCACTTGCCTAGCCTTAGTCATGTTTCCCTCCAAGACTGGATGGATCAGGGATTCGTCCACCTGGGGCCAATCGGTTAAGTGGGCTGAATCTGACTGAGTCAGGCGGGTATAGATATGGTCGGAGAGGTAGGGAATGAAAGGGGCCAGCAGTTGAGATAAGGTGGTTAAACAATAATACATAGTATGGTAGGCGTGGTTTTTGTCGGTTTTGTCTTTGGCAGCTACACCGACTCGGTCACGGGAGCGGCGGATATACCAAGTGGAAAAATCCTGAACAAATTCTTCCAAAGCCTCTGTGGCTGGGCCAGAGTAGTATTTATCCAGAGACTGGGTGACGGTTTTAATGGTGTTTTGCAACCGGCTTAAGATCCATTGATCCAAAACATGATCATGATTGGGTTGACTTTTTTCAGGCTGCCAGTGATCAGCATTAGCTTGGGTAACAAAGAAGCGGTAGGAGTTCCAGAGGATGAGAATAAACTGGCGGCGGATTTCATCAGCCGGGGTGTAGCCAAAAGACAGTAAAGCTGGAGGTAGAGGTTTAGAATACAACCAACGCATGACATCAACGCCGATCTTTTCTGCACCTTGATTAAACTCGACTGCATTACCCCAGGATTTGTGCATGGGCCGACCGTCTTCGCCGACGACTGATTCAAACCCGAGAACAGTTTTGAAGGGTGGGGCTTTTTTCAAGACTGTGGCCATGACGATAAGGGAATAGAACCAGTTCTTGAACTGGCCGGGGAAGCATTCGGTGATAAAGTCAGCCGGGAACCAGCCTTCGGGCATGGTGGAGATGGAGATAATGCCGGCATCCAACCAAGGATTGCCGACTGGTTCAACTCGACTAACCTCTTGATTACATTTAGAGCAGTTAATCTTGACATAGTCAAGCCAAGGCTTATGAGGAGTATGACCGGAAAACTTATCCCAACCTTTAACAGCTTTAGTTTTTAACTCTTTCTTACTGCCAATGACTTCAAAATGACCACACTTATTACATTCGTAAATAGGCAAGCATAAACCCCAGAAGCGGTTTTTCTTGGAAATGAGCCAGTCATGCATGTTATTAAGCCAGTCTAGTTCTCGATCTAGGCCAAAATCAGGAATCCATTTAATTTGCTTGGTTATTTGTTTTAATTGTTGGCGAAGGGTGCGTTTTTTAGAGTCAGTTGGATCTGGCCGATCCATGGCAATGTACCACTCGTCGGTCACTTTCCAAACCAACTCGGTTTTACAGCGCCAGCAGGCAGGATAACGGTGGGAAAAGGAATGGATTTTGTAGATCCAATGGCCGGATTTCTTTTTAAGGTAGTCAAAGATCAAGGCTGGGTGTTTTTTAGCGTTTTTATGAGACAAAGGGCCAAAACCGTTAAAATATTCAGCATTATCCTTGATAGTAGGAATCATGGGCAAGCCAAGTTTTTTACCTAATTTAAAATCTTCTGAACCAGCAGAAACAGCGGTGTGAACCATACCAGTGCCTTCTGATTCAGAGATGGGCATGATGAGCTTGTCAGTCGGGATGATGGTGTGGAAGTTGCTAGGATTTTCATGAGCAGTCTGTTTGACAACCGGCAGATTGTCAAAGGCAGCGTGATACTTTAAACCAACCAAGTCTTTGCCTTTAACGGTTTTAAGGGTTTTTCCAGCCTCATCACCCAAGACTGATTTGACCAGTTTTTTTAAGAGCCAATATTTTTTACCAGATTTAGCTTGAACTAAAGAATAGTCAAAGGAATTATCTACGGCGACAGCAATGTTAGCTGGGATAGTCCAAGGAGTGGTGGTCCAGACTAACAAATATTCGTTATCGCGGTTGATAAGAGGGAGGGTGAAGTAGATAGCCTCGTGGGTGACTGCCTGGTAGTCTTCGGTAAGCATTTCGTGCTGGGAGATAGCGGTTTCACAACGGGGACACCAGGGGACAGAGTCATGGCCTTTATAGATCCAGTTTCTTTGATGACAGGTTTTTAAGAAGTTCCAAATAGCATAGTTATTATCATCAGACATGGTGAAGTAAGAATTAGACCAGTCCATCCACATGGCCAGACGCTTGGATTGGTCGGTTTGAACAGCAGCGAATTTATTGACCCGCTCTTTACATTTATTGACAAACTTGGCTACGCCATACTTTTCGATGTCTTTTTTACTCTTAAAACCAAGTTCTTTTTCGACCTCGACCTCGATCCATAAACCCTGGCAGTCAAAGCCGTTCTGATACCTCTGCTTATACCCCTTCATGGTAAAGTAGCGCTGCCAGAGGTCTTTATAGGTGCGACCCCGAGCATGGTGAACACCCATGGGGTTGTTGGCAGTAATCGGGCCGTCTAAAAAGGAAAACTTTTTCTTGGCTTTGGAGTTCTTTTTTAAATATTGCTTAACAATGCCTTTGGAATACCAATTTTTTAACAGCTTTTTCTCCATTGCCACAAAGTCCGGATGAGAAGGGACGTCTTGAAATGGTTTTTTAAGCTTTTTTGCCATATGCTTATGATAACAAAAAATCCCGCTGAGCGGGATAGAGCGACTTTTCCGGGTGGTACCGGAATCAGCCGCTTGAGTTAATGATGATTAAAAACTTTCTTAGTAAAATCATAGGTTGAAATAAAGTGGGATGTTTAACTCTTGCCGTTGAGTTCAAAAAGTATAGCATCATCATCACCACGGCGAACATACAAAGGACCAGTTGGTAACCCTGATGGAGTAGGATCAAGGAAAAATAGTCGGACTGGGGAGAAAAGACTCAAATTTTCTTGGTGGTAAGCCCATGCCTGTGACTCTTCATCGGCTTCATTAATGATCGCTAATGTCTTAGTTCTACCAGATAAGAGTGACTCTGGTAGGGCTAAAACGTGGTCAAATAAATTGTGATCCTTGTCTAAGGTGCCAATGATTAGGCCTTCTTCAGGAACTTTTTCAAGCAATCCTTTGGGTAAAATCATCAGAGCGGCAAGGATTTGTTGCTGTTTATGAGTAAAGTTCATTTGGGTGATGTCTAGGGTACGAGCAGCGGCAAAATCAATTGAAATCGATGTTTTTTTATGATCAGCTTTGACTATACAAGTGCTCAAATTCCAGTCTAATTCAATACCGAAGAACCCATGAAATTCCCTTCTTCTTCCGGCTTCCAAGTTAGTTTCGGCGGCAAGATCAGTGATACTGTCTTGATTCAAAAGAACAGAAGTCGTGAAAACTAGACCTGCATTGGAGTGACGCTCAAAATCTTCTCCTTCAAGATTAAAGCCGAGGCTGGTAAAAAAATCACCCTGCTGATCTTGGATGCCTGTTTGTATTTCTTGAAGAGTCTTAAGAAAACGTTGTTTAAACTGCCGAGAGCCTTCTATGCTTCGAAGATTTTTCTTTTTTATTTCTCTTTCTCCAGGAAATTGCGCCATAACTACTTCCCCTGTCTTAAAAAGGCTGGGATGTCGAATTCGTCGGTTTCTTCGTCGGTGACCTCGGAAAGTTTCTTTTTCTCGCCGTTGGGTTCTTCTTCTTCTTCTGGTTCTTCTTCGTCATCAGTGTCATCGGTAATGACAGCGGCTGGGGTAGCTGCAGGTCGCGCAGAGAGCTCTTTGAGACGCTGCCTGGTTTCATCAAAGCCGGTGGCAATGACAGTGATCTTGATCTGATCGACTAAAGACTCATCAACATTGGCGCCGAAGATGATGTTGGCGTCGGCATCGGCTGACTTAGAGATAATCTCAGCCGCCTGATGGACCTCACTCATGGTCAGGTCAGTGCCGCCGATAATGTTGAAAAGCATGCCTTTGGCGCCTTCAATGGAGGTTTCCAGTAGAGGGGAAGCAACAGCGGTGCGGGCAGCCGCTTGGGCCCGGTTCTCACCGACTCCGCTGCCGACTCCCATCAAGGCAGTGCCAGCGTCAGCCATAACTGATTTAACATCAGCAAAATCAACATTGATCAGTCCGGCAGTGGTGATTAAGTCAGAAATACCCTGGACGCCTTGAGATAAAACACCGTCAGCCAGTTTAAAGGCCTCGATTAAGGTGACGTTTTTGTCAATCACATCCATCAGGCGCTGGTTGGGGACAACAATCTGGGTGTCAACCTTGTCCTTAAGATTCTCGACCCCCTCGTCAGCGATGACCATACGGCGAGTGCCTTCGAAGAGAAAGGGTTTGGTGATAACGGCTACGGTTAAGGCGCCTGATTCTTTGGCGATTTCGGCAATGATGGGGCTGGCGCCGGTGCCAGTACCGCCACCCATGCCGCAAGTGATAAAGGCCATATCTGAGTCAAACAAAAGCTCTTGGATTTTGTCTTTGGATTCCTCGGCTGCCTGTTTGCCGATTTTAGGATCGGCGCCTGAACCTAAACCCCGGGTTAATTTTTCGCCAATCTGCAGTTTGGTTTCAGCTTGACATTTTAAAAGGGTTTGAGCATCGGTGTTGACAGCCACAAATTCAACTCCCTTAATTTGACCGGAAGAAATCATGGAGTCAATGGCATTGTTGCCACCACCACCAATGCCTAAAACTTTGATTTTAGCAAAGGTATTGAGATCTGGTTTGACTAACGCCATAGTTTATTTAATTAAAGCAGACCTAGGGGCAGAAGTAAAACTAGAATAACCTATTTTCCCATTTTGAGCAAGTTTAGGGCAAGAATGATTTAATTAACTTAATACCTTTATCGAATACCCCCTTAACCGGGATTTTGCTGATAACTTTGCCAACTGCTTTGAGGGAAGAGTCTGACTTGATGCCTTTAAAGTTCTTAACGCCATAGCTAATCAAACCCCAAGAGGTGGCAAAGGCCGGAGATTTGATTTCATCAACCAAACCGGACAGACCTTTGGGATAACCGATTCTGACCGGTAAAGATAAAGAGCGCTTACAGGATGTTTCTAAACCAGCAGTTAAGGCGCCACCGCCGGTGACAACTACGCCGGCCGGAGTGGTGCCGCCAAGGCCTGATTTTTTAAGTTCTTCGCCGATCATGTTGAAGATCTCATTGAGACGAGGCTTGATAATGCCTTCTGTTAAGGTTTTTCTTGAGAGTTTGCTGACTTCTTCAGAAAGGCCAAGTTTTTTAGGGTCAAGTTCATCATCTTCATCATCATCTTGAGCTTTTTTCTCCATTTTAGATAAACCGATTTTGATTTTCTCGGCGGTTTCCAAGCTGACTCTGAGGCCAATAGCCAAATCATTGGTGATGTTTTTGGCGCCGACCGGAAGGACGACTGAGTACGACAGGGCGCCCTCAACAAAAACAGCCATGGCGGTGCTGCCGCCGCCAAGGTCAACCAGAACTACGCCCAGTTCTTTTTCGGTCGGGGTGAGGACTGCCTCGGCACTGGCTAGGCCGGAAAAGACCAAGCTGTCGATTTCGACGCCGATTTCAGAAATACATTTAGAGATATTTCTCATGGCAGTGGAGGAACCGGTGATAATATGGGCTTCTGCTTCCAAGCGAATGCCGCTCATGCCGACCGGGTCTTTGACCCCTTCTTGAGAATCAACCTTGAAGTCGCGAGGAATAACATGGAGGATATCTCGAGAGGAAGGCAGTGAAACAGCCCGGGCGGCTTCAATAACTCTGGCAACGTCATGCTGGCTGATTTCACCCTCAGGTTCGGCCACAGCCACTACCCCCTTAGAGTTGATGGATTCGATGTGGGAGCCGGCAATAGAAGCTAGGCTGGAAGAGATGGAATAGCCAGCCATGCGCTCGGCTGCCTCAACACTTTGGGTGATGGATTCGATGGTTTCTTCAATATCAACAATCTGGCTTTTTCTTAAGCCTTTGGCCGGCTGATTAGCCACGCCAATGATGTTAATTTTTTCTGATTCGTCAGCCAGTGAAGCAATTAAAGTAGTGATTTTAGTGGTGCCGATGTCGATGGCTGAGATGATTTGATTTTTAGACATGGTCAATAAGTTAACACTGGTTTATCAAACCTTAAGTCAATTTTTGTAGGCAATTCCTCCCCTATTTTAATGTTGCTTAAGATATATTGTAAAGAGGCAACCTGAGGGTTGATTGATTTTGAAAGATCAAAAATGGCATAGGCGCCAGCGGTGGTTTTGATAACCACCACTTTTTCTTTTATCCAGGCTAAAGAATCAAGGGAAACATAGTAGGCTTTTAAAGCATTGACCAGATTAGCCAGGGTTTGGGTGAGTTGGTTCTGACCCAGATTCAAATTGAGGCTGTCGGGAACCAGAATGGTGAAAAGCTGAGGATTTTTCTGATTGGAAACAGAGAAGATTTCACCGTTTTTATCGAGATGGAAAAATTCATTTTTGAGTTGGCCAGAAAGGGTGGCTGATTCGGTGCTGGTTAAACCCTGGAATTGGAGATCAATAACCGAAACTATTTGAGCGACAGGCAGGCGACGCTTCATAGAGATGGTTAAGCTATTAGGTAGGCGTTTATTAATATCAATATCAACTAAGGTAGCGTCAAAGTCTTGCAGTTGGGAGATGATCGTCGGCTGGTTAAGCCTAAAGATGTTCTGGCCGTGGAGATTGACTAAGATGGGCTCAAATTCTAAGGGGCAGAGGTGATTATCCAACCGACAGGTGATTTTTTTGAGATTAAAGACTTGGGAGCGGGATAAAAGAACAGCTAAACCAATTAAAACAGCAGCCGGCAGTAACGGCCAAAGAAAACGGAGACTGAAACGTTTAAAGCGGCGCTTAATTTTTTTGGCGGTCACTGGTAACAGCAGTAATTAACTGATAAAGATGATGACTGGCTTTTTTAACTAACTCTTTGGGAAAGGTCCGTTGGGGTTGGGAAGGCAGTTGGCTGATGGCTTGGTCAATCTTCCTGAAAAGAGTCTCTGGAGTAAGCTGAGGCTGGGGCAAAATCAAGGCTAAGCCGAGATTTTTAAGAAATTGGGCATTTAAGTTTTGCTCGTTCTTTTGGGCGTAGAGAAGAGGAATTAAGAGGCCAGGTTTTTGGAGGTAGGCTAGTTCGGTGATGATGTTGATGCCGGCTCGACTGATAACCAACTGAGATCTTTGAAAAATCGAAACTAGATCATCGGCAGTAAACCAGCGTTTAAGAAAGTAATTTTTTTTAAGATTTGACGGTAAAGAAGTTTTGAGATTTTGTTGTTTTTGCCAGCTTGATTCTGATTGAGCCAGGCCAAACTGGTGATAAACAGGGTATTTTCCAAGCAGGGGAGTAATGACTTGATTGATGGTTTGGTTAATTATCTTTGAGCCCTGATTGCCGCCAGTGATGTAAATAGCCTGAGGCTTATAGCTACTGGTTGATGGCTTAATTTTTAACAACTCTTTCCTGATGGGATTGCCGGTGAGAACGATTTTCTTGGCGGGGAAATAGCGGGTGCTTTCGGGCCAGGAGAGGGCAATCTTATCGGCTAGTTTAGCAGTCAGTTTAGAGGTTAAACCAGCCCGAAAGGTTTGCTCGTGGATAATGAGAGGCAGTTTGAGGATTTTGGCAGCCAGGCAGACAGGTAAGGCTACATAGCCGCCGAAACTGACTACCACTGAAGGGGAAAACTTTTTCAGGTGATAAAGAGATTGAGCTAAACCAAAGGGTAATTTGATTAAAGCAAAAATTGATTTTAAAGGA
>Ga0114923_10001102_pt1 | contig 19074 bp, 27 predicted proteins | sample SumtaG_FD_89578 | JGI IMG/M metagenome (GOLD analysis project Ga0114923, IMG submission 89578) | Deep subsurface microbial communities from Indian Ocean to uncover new lineages of life (NeLLi) - Sumatra_00157 metaG | ecosystem: Environmental > Aquatic > Marine > Oceanic > Sediment | place: near...
CCTTGTAGAAGAAAGGTTCGGTATTGATAGTATCGAGTCCGATGCCATTAATCTTAGGGCAACGCGCGCAACCTACATGATTGTAGAAACTGCGTTGAAGAATAAACATGTCCATTAGTCCGGTTCGCGTTACAGTCTTTGTACGAGAGGGTTTTAAAGATGTTGAATTTGTAGCATCTTCCTTGTCCGAAGCTATGAGCATGGTATTGCCTGTTCTTGAAGGCGACCGTAATGTATTAGTGGTGCGTTTAAGTGAAGAAACTGTTATTCATGTACCACGCAGTATTATTGGGAGCGTTGCTTATAGTGATGTTCCTATGACACTATCTGAAAACGATTTGACAGAGGATGCCGGAGTAGATAGTGAAGATGTTGAACTTGCGGAAAATACGGAAGAAGCCGGTGATTATGAAGACAAAAAGCAAGAAGGCTAAAGGCAGAGCCTTGCAGAAGTGGGTAGTTAAACAAATTCTGGATCGTTTTTCTGAATTACAGCCAGACGACGTTCGATCCACTTCTATGGGAGTATCAGGCGCAGATGTACAACTTTCCCCATTAGCACAGTCTGTTTTTAATTTTAGTGTAGAATGTAAAAATAGGGCATCTTTTAAAACACTATATGCTATTGTAGAACAAGCTGAAAAACATGATATTGAAAAAATACCTCTAGGTGTTATCAAACAAAATAGTAGCACTCCTTTAGTCATTTTATACGCAGAAGATTTTTTTGATATTATAGAGGATCGCTACCTTACTAAAAGGAATATATTATGACTACTTTTATCTATTTAGCTGGACCTATTGCTGGGTGCGACGCAGGGCAAGCAAACAACTGGCGCGATTATGTAGCGTCCAGATTGCCAGAAAACGTTAGAGGCGTTAGTCCGCTTCGATGCGAACCTTTGATTGGTGATAGGTATGCACTAGAATATGACGATGTTCGTTTTGGTACGCCTTCTGCCATTTCTGGTAAAAACTGGTTAGACACAGTTTCGTGTGACATGGTGTTAGCGTATCTTCCGAAAGAACTAAACGATCAACGTCCGTCCTACGGAACCGTTATAGAACTGGGCTGGGCGATAGGTCTACGCAAACCTATTATCTTAGTAACAGATGATGACAATTTATCTAATCATCCTTTAATCGCACGAAATGTTAGTTGGGTTATAAACAACTTCGATGATGCGCTAGATGTTATAACCGGATTATTTGAGGTCTACAATGAGTAAAGACAATCTTAATTGGACTGATGGTTTTGCACCATTAGATGATAATGAAATAGAAATTGCTTCGTATCAAGATTTAATTTTAGACTTAGTTAGACAGGAAAGAATTAGACAAACTGGTATGTGGTCTGCTGATTTTGACGGAGAAAATACTGCAAATGACTGGATTGCATATATCAATCAATACGCTTCTCGCTCTGCTATAGGAAAATGGAATCCCGGTATGTTTGAGGATAGTATGATAAAAGTAGCAGCAATAGCAATGGCAGCTTTAGAAGTTTTCTATATAAATAATGGAGACTTAGTATCTAGGAGACATTTCGATGGCTAATGAACAATCTTTGAATATTAAAACACTACAATATTTTGCGGTTGATCCTGATACTAATTTTGTCTTAGCCGGTTTCGTTTCACTTCTTAATGTGTTAAATTTTTGCGAGTATATGTGCAGAGATTTTCAAATAGATCATTTAATAATTACAGATGAAAAAGGTAATATGTATAGGAGCGTTTTGGATGGATAACGAACAGATAGACGAAAACTTAGCTTCTTTACAAAAACGGAGAGAAGGACTAGCCGCTGTGTCTCAAAAAACAGAGAAAACCGAAGGTATTAAACATGATCAAGAAAAACCTAGAATGGACTTATTGCCTTTTGATACTTTAATGGCTATTGCCACAGTTCTATCTTATGGGGCAGAAAAGTACGATGATCGTAATTGGGAACTAGGTATGGATTGGGGGCGTATCTACGCCGCGACACAAAGGCATTTAACAGCTTTTTGGAGTGGTGAGAATATAGATAGAGAAAGCGATCTTCCGCATTTGTGGCACGCTCTTTGTAGTTTAATGTTTCTGGCTACTTATTATAATCGCGGGGTAGGTGAAGATACTAGATTTTTAGGAAATAACGGCGGGTTTGATTATGTGTCTAGAGTGAAATACACCAAACCGGAGGAATAATAATGCCATATATTAAGCAGGAAGATAGGGACGAACTAGATTTTGAATTTATGCTTCATAAACAACTAGAAGTCCCCGGAGAGTTAAATTTTTTAATCTGTTCCTTAATCAATAGATACATCGAAGATAAAGAACATAATTATACAACGTATAACGATATTTTCGGTGTTTTAGAACATATCAAATTTGAGATACATACGAGGTTTGTAGAAAAATATGAAAACAAGAAAAGAGCAGCAAACGGGGACGTTTTCTCCTAAAGAGTACGAGAAGGCTCGCGTTTTACACTATAAAGATGATTGCCGTAGGCAACATAAAATAGCTTCTGCGCTTTCTAAGACGAATTCCTATTTAGCAAAAAAGTATAGGGATACTATTGCTTTGCGAGCGCGGATCAACACAGATACAAGGTTCCCGGTGCAGCAATATGACGAAAACCAAACAAGTTAAAGAGTTGACGCACGGTATTATTGAAGTTCCGATACCGGAAGCGATTATCAAGAAAGCGTATAAACGCTCCGAAGAAATGGGTGTTCTACGCAATTCTATCACCAAAGGCGCAGGGAATGTCGCCGGTTTTATAGGTGAATTAGTAGTTTTGAAATACTTTGGCGGAGAACTAGCTGATACTAAAGATTTCGATATTTTAAAGGACGATATAAAATACGAAGTAAAGACAAAACGCTGCAAAGCAGAGCCAGAGGCGCATTACGAATGTTCGGTAGCGACGTATAGCCAACACCAAGACTGTGATGTTTATGTCTTTGTTCGAGTGACTAATGACTTTTCAAAAGCATGGATTTTAGGCTACTTAGAAAACGAACATTTTTATCGTATAGCAGAATATATGCCGAAGGGAAAGATTGATCCTAGCAACGGCTTTAGAGTAAGAACCTCTTGCTATAACGTACCTATCTTCGCTCTTAACAAATTTAAGAAGAAAAGTAAGCAGAGGATTAAGACATGAACAACAAATACACTATTAAAATAAAGCACCCACTCATTCGTGCTGGTTTAACTATAGAGACAGAGGCAAGTGAAAAATACCTAGTATCCGTTGTAAAAAAACTAATGGAACTTGTTAGAGAAATAAATAAATAAATAAGCTGTGTAGGATAAGCCGCCGTCTTGTTATCCTACTAGGGAAGGGTGGTTTAGGGTTGCATCACCCTTCCCATTTTAATTAAAAAGGAATTTATTATGACTACTGCAACGATTTCCTATGTATTATATTGTACTGGATCATTGTGTTTCTTGTTTGGAACATTAGCTAATTGGTTTTGGAGTTAAACAATGTATTCAAGAATGGACATATTTCAAAAGCAATTTGGGAAATTACAGAATGAAATTTATGAAAATGCGCGCGATAAAGGTTTTTGGGAAGATTTTCATAATGTGCTAGATACGCAAAAGATTACTTTTGGTATTGCTACGCAACTAGCTCTTATTCACAGCGAAGTTTCAGAGGCGCTAGAGGCGCTTAGAAAATACGACATGGAAAACTTTGAAGAAGAACTAGCGGATATAGTTATTCGTGTTATGAATTTATCGGAGCGTTTCGGAATAGATTTAATGGGACAGATTTTGCTAAAACACACATTGAACACACAGCGCGAATATAAGCACGGAGGCAAAGCGTTTTAAAATGGATAGACTGATAGAAAAATTTGATTTTCTTGTATATGGTTTGTTTGCGAAAAGATGGAATACGAGGTTTAAACACCATCCGCAACAGTATTTCAACTTCTTAGCACTGTGTTTAAGTGGACTAGAAAGTAGAACAATACAACAGATTGTTGACGCCGCTTTGAAACTTCAAAATGAAGAAAAAGACAGCTTGACTTAGACTTAAAAATAAGTATAACGATAGAAACGCTTTTCGTTTTTTATAGGACTCCTAAGCATGAGCGCAAGTCTGTTTAGGAGTTTTTTAATGTTCAAGAGGAGAATTAAATGGCGGCAAAAAAACAACTAGAGTTCTTTGATAATCCACATTACGGACCTACCCTCAAACTTTCACAAGAAATTCATGCACAAAAATACCGCGCCGAAGGTGAAACCTTTTACGAAGCTATGTGTAGAATAGCCGGTGCTCTGGCAGATAACGAACAACATAGAATAGATATAAAAGAAATCCTTTTAGATATGCGCTTCCTACCCGCCGGTAGAGTGCAAGCCGCTGTAGGCTCTCCTAAAATTATAACACCTTATAACTGTTTTGTTAGTCAAACGATACATGATTCAATGACTAGTATTATGGATGCGGCTACCAAAGCAGCAACAACTATGCGTTTGGGAGGTGGTATTGGATATGACTTTTCGCACCTACGGCCTTCTGGTGCGCATATAGTCTCTTTAGACTCATTTAGCAGTGGTCCTGTTTCTTTCATGGGCATTTTCGATGCAGTGTGTCGCGTTATTTGTAGCGCAGGGCATAGGCGCGGGGCACAAATGGGGGTTATGCGTGTTGACCATCCCGATATAGAGAAATTTATTGAGGTTAAAACGGATTTAAACGAATTAACGAACTTTAACATTTCTGTTGCAATTACAGATAAGTTCATGGAAGCTGTGTTAGAGGACAAGACCTTTGACTTAGTATTCAATGGCGAAGTCTATTCCACTGTAAGTGCCAAAAATCTTTGGGAAAAGATTATGCGCACGACATGGGACTATGCAGAGCCGGGTGTTATTTTTATAGATCGCGTCAATGAAATGAATAATCTGTATTACACAGAAACAATAGAATGCACAAATCCGTGTGCTGAACAACCACTTCCACCCAACGGTGCTTGTCTACTTGGTAGTACCAATTTAGTTAAATATATAGATGTTGAAAATAAGCTTTTCGATTATATCTCATATATAGAAGACTTACATCAAGTAGTAAGAATGCTAGATAATGTGATAGATATTGCTGTTTATCCGTTAGAGGCGCAAGAGAAAGAAGCCAAAAGTAAAAGACGAATGGGTATAGGTTTCACAGGGCTTGCTAACGCTTTTGAACTTTTGGGGTATGAGTATGGTTCTCCTGATTTTATGAAAGAATTAAAAATACTTTGTTCCATTCATTTAGAAGCTTGTTATTCTGCTAGTGTTCAGTTAGCAAAAGAAAAAGGTGTGTTCCCAAAATATAAAAGTAACTATTATTTGAATAGCAAATTTATTCAAAAACTATCTAAGAAGCTTCAAAAAGATATAGCAGAATACGGTATTAGAAATTCACATCTAACTAGCATTGCACCAACTGGTACTATCTCTTTGACCGCTGATAATATTTCTAGTGGTATCGAACCTGTTTTTGCACATTCTCAAAAAAGGGTATACCGTGACGCACATGGGTTACGCGAAGAAGTATTGAAAGACTATGCATTTTCTAAATATGGTTTTAAATGCACAACAATTTCTGATATTTCACCTGAAACACATGTAGAAGTTTTAAACCTTGTTTCACAATACATTGACTCCGGTGTATCTAAAACGATCAATGTAGACGAAAACATAACATGGGATAGATTTAAACAAGTATATATCAACGCATGGCTAGGCGGCGCTAAAGGATGTACTACTTTCCGTATTAATGGTAAGCGCGGTGGCATTTTGTCAAAAAATGAGCAGGATATGCTTGACAACGAAAATGAAGTCTGCTATATTGACCCTGAAACTGGACAGAAGTTTTGTGGCGAATAAATAAGAAGGAAAAATAAAATGTCGTCAACTTTTCCATTAAAAGATAGAGACCGCATAATTTATCTTCAAAAGCTATTTGAAGAAAAACATGTTACTAGTACTGCGATCTTACGGACTGTACGTGCGGACTATGTTCGTGCAGAACAAGAACTTATTCAGCTTGGGGATAAAATTTCTGACATAAATAAAGACATGCGAATATCCGAAAACGAATTAGAACGTCTTTCGGTAGAATTAAACGAACTATCTGATTAAACGGACGATTTTACACGGTGTGTCAAAAAACGACCGATTTTAAGGCGCGTAGAACGTATATCTAATAACTTTATGACCTAAACCTTGGAAGACGATTAGATTTACTTCTACGGGCCTTAAAACCCTAATACAACGATTTTAGGAGAAAGAGTACTATGCTGGTTATAAGTATTAAGCTTCACAGTGCTATTACAGGAAAAATTTCCACATTAGAGGAAATGGTCATTTTTAATGACGAAACAGGTACTGGTGACAATGGAAATTATACCGCTTTACTTCATCCAGAAGAAATAAATTTTGAGAAAGGTGTATTTGATGGTGTCAGTAGAGAGACACAAATAAAAAATCATCCCAGACTGGATGCGCCAGTTTGGAACTTACTTGCTAAAGCATTAAAAGGTTTTGGATATGACAAAGAATAACAAAAAAATACGTCCGCGTAAAAAATACCTTGCTCCACAAGAGGCTTTCCATTTAGGAAAGAAAGATTTCTATAATGGAATTTTGCATCCAATACAGAAATTAACAGTGTACGCTCAAAAAGAGTGGCAAAGAGGTTTCAATGTGGCTTATGGAAAAAATAAAGAACGTCTTGCATCAGCTAGATAACCGGAAGTTTGAATGCCCGGCGTGTAAAGGGCGTACAGATGACGATTGGCCTAATAAAATAGGACAAATAACTTGTCCATTTTGTAATACTACTGTTTTACATTTTCCAACTTTGTTAGGATTAAGCAAAACTATTGCGAATACAAAATGACAATCATAACTGGACTATTTAAGTGTTTAGATTGTAAATATGTATTTGAACATTCTTGGACTGTTGGGAATTTAGATGAAATATGTGGAACAACTTGTTATAACTGTGGACACCTTTACGTGAAATGGTTGAACTATGATGAGCTATTTGGAAAAAAAACTAAAAAGAAAAACTCTAACGTATAGATATTGTTTGAGAAATAGAAATACTGGAAAAATCAACGCAGAGAACTACTATACTAGTGGACAATTTGCGCGAGATAATGATGTATTCTGGGGTTGGTTTTGTGACTTAGCATATATACAGCTTGAAAAAGAAGGAAAAGAATCAGCTTTTATCGCTTATATGAACGGTCCTGTTTTAGGAGGGATTAAATTAGGAAAGAAAAAGGACGCTTAATCTAGCGTCCCTTTTTTTTATGTTCGTCTTGATCTTGTCGTGGTTGTTCTTCGACTTCGGCTTGTGGCCGGTCTGCGGCTTTTCTTTGCAACAGTAGTTGTACGCCTACTCCTACTTGTGGTAGGCTTCCGGCTTCTACTTGTTGCCGGTCTACGGCTCTTTGTTGTGCGTGTAGTTTTTGTAGTTCTCCGCCCACGACTTCCAGCACCGGCAGCCGCTACAGCGCTTACAGCTTTTCCACCGGACTTTGATTTAGCTTTAACACTAACAGTCTTTCCTTTAGAAGATGCTGTTTTAGTTTTTTTTGGTAGATGTGGCATTTTATTTTCCTTCTGTATTAGTTAAAGATACGGGTTGTTTGGTAATAAAGCGACATGCAATATTAACGGCAGTAATAATACCGCCTACTAATGCGACTTGTTGTTCTTCCGACATTTCAAAATCGAATCCTGCAATAGTAGAAATAGTACCTATAGCCGCAATTAGGTTTAACCAGATAGTACGGCTTTTATACCATACCTTCGCTTCTGTCTCGTTTCCCATTTTCTTCTCCTTTATTTCATATATGTGAAAACTAATTCCACAATAACTATAATGAATAGACTTGCCAAGCTAATTGCCAGTTTTTTCCAAATATTAGAAAAAGCGTCTTTTGTTTCTATTCGTGTCTCATGGATTGCATCAGTACAGTCATCCAGCTTATCAAAAACCTCTTTGAAATTGCTTTCATTTTTAGTATGCCTATCTCCACATTCTTTTAAATGTCCATCTAACGCTGTTTCTATTCTGACCATTCTTTCACTCATCGTTGCACCATTACTCATTTTTACCTCGTTGTATTGGCTTCTGCTCTGTCTGCCGCAAGCGCGTTCTTTAATTGTTGTGCGGCTCTCTCTGTTTGCAATAATTCTGAGTCTTCACCTAAAGACTGAAAAGAACCTGTTTGTCCTACTCTTTTTCTTTGCTGTGTTTCATCAGCAATTAATTGCAAAATACTAGGCGCTGTAAATTCACTCTGCTCCATATCGTTAATAAGTTCAGATATGCCAATAACTAACATTCCTGTGGTAATAGTTACTGTGTCTCCGGCTTCTACCGCTCTTTTTCCTTTACCTACTAGAAAAGCATTTACAGCAGGATTATCTATAGAAGCCTGTAACAAACGCATAAAACCAAAAAATTGTATTGCTTTTGCAGCCGCAGAAGGTTGCCAAGGTGCGTTATAGATCGCCATTTGTTTTTCAGCAACCGCAAGACTGACACCAACATCGCCGCCAATAAGCCCTAAAGACAATGCTTCTTGACTTCTCTCCAAAGATTCTTTTTCAAAATCACTCAATAAATTCCACAAACCAGAAGTTTTATATCCCTCAATCGTGCTTTGCATTGCGTTCCCATTAAACGTAACCTTTAATGTTTTATCTCTGCCTATAGAACGTGCTACCGCTGTATCTATCATAGCCTTAGCAACTTCTGCTTTAATCTTAGGATTCCTTTCCGCAGCATCTAGTATCAAAGAAGCAACTTCGGAGTCATTAAGATCAATAATACGACCAATAATATCCGCATTAGTAGCGTTAGTTCTGCCTAGAGTATTCAAAGAAAGTTGGAGGGCTTCACCTTTTTGTATGATACGTTCAAAAGCAAGTTTTTCTTCTGGCGCAAAAAGAAGGGATTCTGTTTCTGCGTCCATAGCATTAAGTTTTGCACGCGCTCTCGCAGGATTACTAATAGCGTCTTCTAAGAAATTCGCCTTTATAGTTTCTGTTAAAGCACCATAAAGATTTCCATTTCCTTGTGTAAAAAAGAGCGCGTCCTCACGTCTTGCTTGTTTAGCAACATCACGTGCAGCAGTAATTCCAACAATATCATCGGGCGCTTTTAAAAGAGCTTCTGTTTCACCAAAAAGGTCTGTTCCTGTTCTAACCGAGTCCGCTTTTTCAAAAGCTGCTGCAACTTCACCTTCTGTTAAAAAACTCTTTATAAACAGTTCGTTTTGTTCTGAAAGCTGTCTATAAAATCTCAAATCAGCAGCGTCAAAACGACTAATATCAAAAAGGTCTAGTCCTGCAAATTCTCCAATACCATCGCCTCTGGTTAAAAGAGAAGAAATCACACTCCGTTCTTGCAACCGCTGCGCAATAAAGTAAGTTTGTCTCCCTTTTTTATGAAGTCCCGCAGCGGTAGGATCGGCAAATGCAGGGTTATCTAAAACATCTACCAAAGCACTATCAATTAATGTCACAATAGTTTCTGCTTGATTTGACGTTAGTTTGCTTCTTTCGATGCCTAGCAAGTTTCTAGCCTGTTGACGTAAGCCAATAATAGCTTCGGTAGGATCACCGCCAAAACGCTGTAATTGCGCTAAAAATTCAGGATTAGTACCAGCCAACGCGTCATCTAGTTGTATAATTGTATCTAAAAGTTCTTGTATTTCAGGAGGGAGTTGCCCGATAGCAATGAAAGCTTTTTGTGCTTGTGCCGGTGTAAGGTCTTTACCGGAAGCAATCTTCTTCTGTAGTGCAGGAGACAAATTATCAAAACTTCTTGCAGCAATATTTGTCTTAGACAATTCAACAGCTAAAGACTTAACATCTGATAAATTATATGTAGGTGTCTCTAATTCTCTGGCCGCACCGAAAAACTTCCTAGAGATTTCTGTGCGCATATGCACACTAAACGCCGCCATACGTTGTATATCATCCGCAGCAGCTACATAGCCTTTTTCTAAAACTATGTTACCAAAATCGTTAAGAGCCTCTGTTTCTAGTTCTCTTAGAGAAATTAGAAGTTCATCACCCAAGTTTTCAGGCTCCGGGCCTTTGGAAAGCCCGATAGCATCTAAGAAAGTCTTGCCTTTCTGAATAGTATCTTGTGCTTTTCTTTGTGCTCTAGGAGATAAAGCAGCAAAAGTAATTGCCATCCGTCTGACTAGAGGACTATCAGAAATTTGTAGAACATTGAAATTAGCAAGTTCATCGACTTTGGCTAGATCACTCGTCGTTTTTATAATATTCTGAATTTCAGGGTCTAGCCCTTCAATATTAATATCGTCCAGTAGAACAATAGCTTGATCCATCAACCCCCTACGTTCATCGCCAGAAGCTTTATTTGCATCATCGAATAAAGCACGTAGATCATTAAAAATAGGTTGTAATTCTTCAGGAATTATAGAAGTATTATTATCAATAATCTTTAAGCCGATTAAAGGCACAGTTTGATTTATGTTTGTTGCAAAGTCAATAGCGGGTAAAAGTTCATCACGAACCTTAATAAAACCAGCCCCTTCTGACGCTTGTTCAAAACGTCTTCCTAAGAAAGTAAAAGGCAATGCAAAAGCAGTAGTAAAAAGAGCTTTGTCAAAAGCACCATCAATTATCTGTCCAGCAGATTCATTCTGTACGTGAAAAACTTCATTAAGACTTTCTCGAATAATATCACCGCTAAAGGCAGAAAAACCGATACCAGCAGCATCCACAAGACTCTGCCTCCCTTCAAAACCTTTACCGCCAATCAATTTACGTAAAAAAGGCTTTAATGCACGTACTTTTCCTAACCCTTTAGCGACACCCGCTTCAACAATAAGTTCTGGAATTACTTCACTTAAGTCTGCTACATCATTAGCAAAATCACCCGGTAAAAACGCAGGACGATCTATCACGTCAAAAGTGCTTTCCAGACTTCCTTCTGGCGCATTCGGGTCTTTCCTGTAAAGAATTATTTTACGCCTTGCTATTACTTCAGCATTTTCAAAACCTTCAAATTCTCTTAATTTTACTTGCATTTCTTCTGCAACAGATGGAAGCCCTTGTTCTAGGTCTACATCAACAAAACCTAGACTTGACCGTATGTTTAAATCTTGGATACCAATTAAAGGCAATGAAAATTGTCCTACATCTTGTGCAGCAACAAAAAGCTGTACAGAAGAATCAACTAATTCCTTAATCTTTTCAGCAGCAGCAATAGGTGGAATTTGCGAAGGATCACTTCCGTCCGGTAAAAATGTAAATGCGTCAAAGGCGAAAACATTATTCGCTAGACTAATATAAGCATCTGGGTCTTCTTCTATTAATCTTTCTAACGCTGGTACATAATCCGCAGCATCAAGAAAACGCACAGTTTCTAACTGTTTCAAAACAATCCCTGAAAAAGCGCGTTCTACTCCGGGCTGTGCTATACCGGGAGTAGCCGCTGCGCCTACAAGAGCGCCCGATACTTGTTCTGCTGATTCCGCAGTAACACCCCCTTGAATGCGCAATGGATTTGTAGGATCGAGAAAACCTTGCGCATCAGGCTGGATCGAAGAAGCAGCACGGAACAAACTTTGAAGCGCGTCTGGTTCAGATACACCCGGTTCCGTACTGACTCCTTCTTGAATAACAGCTTCTTGTTGCGCGGAAGCTTGAGAGGATCGCTGTTGTGGTTGCGTAGCTTCATCTACAACTTGTTCTTCTGGCTGTTGTTCTACTTCTTCTTGTGTTGGTGCATTAGACGCCTGTAAAGCCGCCGCGACAGTTTCTACAGCTTCATTTGTTAATTCTTCATCTTCTTCTGTTTTACCCAAAGCTAAGTCTGTTTGCGCGGCTAAAGAAGTCGGCAAAGTAGTTCTATTTTCCAATAAAGTTTTTTCACTTACACTAGCCATTATTGTCCCCCTTGTAAGGCGGGTTGTGGTGTAAAAGTAGGCGTACCACTTCTAAGTGTTATAGCGGTTCTATTTCGACCTATGATAGCCGATGCGACATATGTAGCAACTAATGTTTGATCATCTATTTCTGCTAAATCTTCTAATGATATAAGACCAGTATTTGAATATACTTCTTCAATTTGCTGCCTAGCTTGTGGGCTTAACGAAAAATCCATTGCAGGACTAAGTGCTAATGTTAATTGTTCTGTTATTCGAGAAAGGTATTCTTCTTCCGGTTCTAGGCGTCTAGTACCATCAGGTGCTTGTAACGTTCTTCGCGGATTTAGATCAATAAGACTAGAAACCAAAATTCGTTCATTAATTTCACGAAGTTGTCCTAAAGCAGCAACAAAACCTGTAACTGTCTGACCGGGCTGTAATGGTTCAAAAGTTTCTGCGAATTGTACTGCTTCTCTGGCTATAATACGCCGCCCATTCCGCATTCTGCTTAAAATGTCATTTTTAATCTCAATAGATTGCGCACGTAGTTCTGAAATTTCATCTGCTTCCAAAGCACGTTCAAGCCTCTGTGCAATTTCTGGTGAGACAAGACCAACAAGATTGACAGGACCACCCGCAATCTGTAACTTTAAAAGACCTGAAAGACCTACCAATGCTTCATCAGAAAAGGATACTAAGTTCGCCATATCCTGAATAGCTATCATATTTTCAATAGCAATATTAGCATCCGTAGAAGCGTCTGTAACAATATTTGAAGCAACAGGTGAAGTTAAAATTTGTGTGCCATCTGGCAAAACACTAACCTCACGTAAAACAGGTTTTTCTGTAGCAGTAGCAATATCTACTACGGCTCTGTCTGAACCTGTTCCACGAATTTCAGCAGTTCCAGCGACAACGCGCTTTAATACATTTTCATCTACATTTGGATATATAGTCTTTAAGAATGCTAATTCAGATTCTTTATTTCGCATTTCCGCAGTTGGGTCTTTAACATCGTCTTTAAACCTAAAACGTGGTTTACCACTTTCAGTCTGTCCAGCAACTTCAATACCGCCAGCGTCTAACGATTCCTGTACAATTTGCGTAGCATTTTTAGTTGGGTCTAACTCTATCGCTATTTGTTCTGTAGTAGGTGTAGGCGCAGTAATAATAGAAGGATCAGAATCAGCAACTGCCATGACTAAAGAAGTAGCATCGTCAAAAGTAGCATTAGGATCGCGTCTTAATGGTTCTGCTGTAACTGCTGCGCCAGTAATAGCTTGTGCCGCACGCGTTGTATCCTCCTGTTGATCCGTAGGAAAAATAGGTTCGACGAATGGAGGTGTTCTTAGAGGCGGTTTACGCCTAACAAAAAAATCATTCGCGCTCCTAAAATCTAATGAATCAAATTCACCTTGTAGCGCTGCGTCTATCCTACTTCTCGCAAAATCAGCACCCGGCCCTTCTTCTGCTGGAAGTTCTAATTTAGAAGCTCTTTCTGCTAAAGCAAAAACAGTAGCATCATCTTCATTTCCTGTGACAATTTCTATTGCGGTATCAATAGGAATACCAAATTGATCGCTTAAGTCTTGTGCTTTTTGTGCTTGGGAACGAATAAGATCAGTACGCGCTGTGCCTTCTTTTCTTGTTTCTGACTCATCTTTTAATGTTTGAGCGAGTGTCAATAACGATGATTTTCTCTTAAATTCTCGTTCAGCTTCTTCTTCATCTAATCGTGCTTGAAAACGCAAATCCTGCCTATCTGACAATTTACCGAAAAAGCCAGTTGTAAAACCAGTTGAAAAAGGGATATTGTTTTGATCAAAAACACCCATTATACTAATTCCTCTACAGGCCGTTTAATTAGACCTAGCTTATTGGTAGCACTAGCCAGTTCATCTTGTGATTGTTCACCGGCTTTTACTGCTTTTGCCACAGCGTTATTATCATTCAGACCTTTATCGTGTCTGCGCATAGCTTCAATAAGAACTTCTGTTTCAGTTGCTTTATTCACATTAGGATTACTAGTTACTTCAAAATCAATACCGGCTGCCTCCGCCATTCTTATAAGCAAAACAGCTATAGAGGGAACAATTAACATCGCCGCATTCGCAGATGTAACACCTTCGTCAAAAGCTGTTTTTGCAATTTGTTCAACAATAGTGTCTACCGCAACACCGTTTTCCATAAGAGATAACAACTCCGCTGTCTTTTCAGGCCGCGCAAGAGACTGGACAATACGCTGTACCACATCTTCAGGATGCGGAAGCGAAGGCGGACGCTCGAAAGGAAATCTTCCCGGTCTATTAGTAAAAGTTTGCCCCGGAATAGGCCCATCAACCTCATTTTCAAACACTACCTGTTCTCTTGGTTTACCTTTAAAAAGCATGTTTATGCCCCTCTTAATCTATTTGCTAAAAAATTACCAATATCCGTCTGTCTAAGTTTTTTTGAACTAAAAGCTGTGTCTAAAACGCTCTGAAAATCTGTGTCCATTGTTTGTGCAAAACGTAGCGCAGGAGTATTAAAAATACTTGAAAAATCTATTGTTGGTACTTCTGCTTTTTGCACAATACCAGTACGAGAAGCCATGCCACTGGTTTGACTAGTACGTGCTCTCGAAGAAGCAGATATACTTCCTAGATTAACACCTGTACTCTTTGAGATTGGCGCGGCACCGCCTCCAAACAAAGAACTAACTGCGCCCGTTGCCGCAGCTGTTCCAGCAGCTACAGCCGCTGTTTTAAGGGCTGGTCCTGCCGCAGCAGCAGCCTTTCCTAAAAATGGCAATATAGCTGCAAAGAATGCCATTATAAAAACTTCTTAAAAATATTAGCTATCCCACCAAGTTCTATACCAACCTGTTTTAATCCAAAGTCAACTAGACCTCCTAGTGGATTTTTACCTAATAGTGTGCTAAAAGCATCCCCTAGATCAGAATCTACTGTTTGTGCAAAATCTACAGCAGGGCTAGGAGAGCCTAAAACACCTGATAGAGCAGTAGACGCTTTTAAACCGGCTTTAACAATACCACTAGAACCACGAACTTGCCCGGCGACTTGCGAAGCTAATGAAACACGTTTACTTCCATCGTCAATAAGCCCTTGAAATCTAAACGGTGCTTTTTGCCCTCCGCCTCCACCGCCTCCTAGAAGACCGCCAGCTACTTTTTTAAATATTTTTCCAAAAAATCCCATAATTCTTTACGCGCTCTCTGTTGCCGGTGGCGCTAATACTGATCCAATAACATCATCAAAAAGCCCGCCAATAAAACTGCCGATAGCCGCCGACTTGTTAAATTTTGCAATAGCCTTTTGTGCATCTTTATCCGCAGCAATTTGCAACTCTGCTAAAGCGCGTTGAAAAGCGCGTTCTTTAGTATTCTCTGTTGATTGAAAAGTAAAACTAGCTTCATCCCTTAGAAGCGTCAATGCATTCGCCATTGCTGTATTAGAAATTTCTAACAAAGACTGCGCATTAAAGAAATTAGCCTGATTAATTGCAGCAGCATCCGCTAAATTAACTTGTCGTAGAAAATTAACATTACCAGCTTCAATAGTTGCTTCCATTTCTACGTTGAAACGTTCTCTAGCGTCCTGCATAGAAGCATTGAAACTAAATACATCAGTGGCTTGTGCTGAATTAAAAGCATCAATATTAGCTATTAGACTAGCAAAAAACGTGTTCATTTCGTTTTCAGATGCAGTATTGAATTGAAGCGCTGCATTTATAGCTGCTTGGTCACTTAACATAAACTGAATACGACTCTGCGCATTAAGAATTGAAGTCTGTTGTTCGTTACTTAAATTTGCAAAATCCATATCTAAGAAAGCTTTAGCATTAAATACAGCAGTTTGCTGACGATTGTTTAGGTTTTGTGACTCAATAGTCAAGAACGATTGTGCGTTTTGCAGAGCCGCTCTAGTTTCTGCGTCTAAGTTCGCTAGATTAATATTTAAAGAATTTCTGGCGTTTTCTATATTCGCCTGTTGTTGAAAACCTGTATTTTGTAAAGCAGTTGTTAAAAACGCGTTAGCATTTTGAATAGCTTCCTGTGTACGAGCATCCAAATTGGATAATTCAACATTCAATAAATTCTGCGCGTTTTGAATAGCGACTGTTTGTCTGTTTTGTAAATTCTGAATATCTAAATTAGCAATATGAGAAGCTTTTAAAACTGTAGTCTGTTGAACAGCATCAAACTGTCTTAAATTAATTGTTGCAAAAAAAGTAGCATCCTGTTGAGCAATAGGTAGCGCTGCTTGTAAAAGACCCATACTAATATTTGAAGCTGCAATACTAGAAGCAGAAATACCTCTTTTTGCGGCATCTGCTTTAGCTGCTAATACAGCACCTTTAGCCCAATCAGGGATTTCACCCGGCTCAAAGTCCATAAGCATTCTAAATTGTTCTTGTACTGTCGCTCTAGGATCAACAGGAAACTCTCTAATATCGGCAATACCTTGTTCAATAGCAGCAGTAAAATCGTCACTTATAGTACCTTGAATAGCTTCTATAAGCTGTGGTAAAACAGCGGGATCAATACTAGCCAGTTGTTCTGGTGTTAAAATACTCTGTGCTGCTTCAATAATATCGGCGGATAAAGCTTGTGGAGCAGTAACAATAGCTTCTTCGGGAACTACGCCTATCTGTGCCTGTGCTTGTGCTTCTGGACTTACTTCGCCTACAGCAGCGTCAATTTGTGGAGCTTCGCCAGCTAATGCTGGATCAAAAGTAGCCGTATCAACAGGTTCAACCGTAACAGCGGTAGGTTCAGGAATAGCAATATCCCCTTCTACCTGAACAACCTCTTGCGTCCCGCCAGCAGTAGAAACCGGAGTGGCTGAAAGTTGCGCACCAGCCGGGACTGTAGGATTATTAATACTATTCAATAACGTCTGTTCTAGTGTTAAAGGTGATCCGTCTGCATTAACAGTAGGACTACCCGCACTAGGAACAAGGCTAGTACCTGATAAATCAGAAGTAGTTGTAGTGCTTGTTTGTGGCGCTAAAGCAGTACCACTTGTATTTATCTCGTTTGCTTCAATAAAACTTTGTCCGGCTGCTGAATTTAAAAAATCCAAACCAGATTGCGTTGATAAGAGGTTATTAAAAGTATTTTGAAAAGCAGTTATTGCCATTTTATAGTCCTAATTTATACTTTTTCTAAATCGCCAGCAAGTACCCACTCGTTTTGATCTGTTTTGATCAATGAAACAGTGGACCATTTCTTCCTAGACTTCAAAGTTTCAGGTGTTTGTATTGTCACTCCATTAGCAGCATCAAAAACAATTTGACCATTACCGCCTTGAACAAAGAATGCTTGCGCTCCTATATTAAAAGCGACATTAGAATGCAATGGGATTGCTATTTTAATAACTGTATTTTTAGTTGTTTCGTGAATTTTACTAGCATCACCAAATTCTAATGTAAAATCTTTGTTTTGTAATTCATGCGCCAAAAGAAAACCACTTCGTCCTTTTGTTGTTTTAGGGTCAAAAGCAGGCAGTGCTCTGACAATAGCTGCGTATTTTGTTCCTTCAACATCTAATGCTCCGCCTAAAACATTAGCACGTAAAAAATCCAATCCTTCAGGAGATTCCAAAAAGACTTTTCCTTGATCCGTTGCTGATAATGTTTCAAATTGTTCTTGTACTGATACCATTATTTTTTACCTAAAGTCGGCAGTCCAATATAATTTAAAAGACGTTCTATTCCTTCTAAAACAAAACCTAAATTTCTATTAATCTCTGCCTGCTCTGCAAGCTGATCTAATAGAAAAATATGGTTCCAATGGTCTTTACAGGCCCAAGAATCAAGTTCTTCTCCTGTATTACGAACAGTACCTCGCATCTTTGTCCAAAGCCAGCATTGGCGGCTTTTTACTAAGCCTCTGCAAGAACGACGTATTCCAAAGAAACTTGTTCTATGGCATTTCGCATGTTTCGGTGGTAAATCTTGTTCTGAATATTTAAACGGTTCGTATTTAATACCAATAGACGGTGCCATTTAAACTTTCTCCGCTATAATAACCGGAACAGTTTTAACATCAATATTTACTGTTGATCCGGCATGACTATGGTTGCCACTGACTGTTCCTGTCAATGTATCAGGATCACCAACAAAAGAAGCTGTTGATCCGGGATGTCCATGAGAAACGCCGCCGCCTGTAGAAGTTGTAAAAATACCCTGTGTCCCATCATTAGCACCTTTATCTGGCGATTGTGTCGTTGGTACACCTAAAGAGAACGATGTAGTATAAGTAATAGCTAAATCACTTACTTCAAAACCTATGCCATTTTCATGTTTATGTGATGGCATTTCACTTTCTGAAATAATATGTCCAGCAACCGTAACTGGAACTGTGCCTGTAGGTGTATAGCTATCCATTGAAAGCGCTGCACCAGAACCGTCTGCCGAGATTGTTAAGCTTCTTGTAGAAGAAAAGATAGTATCATAGGTGCCAGAACCCGCCGCAGGAATAAAAGCACCGCCGACACTTGTAAGATCAATTTTGATATTAGCGTTGTCGAAAGAACTATCTACAACTTTTGTCCAACCAGAAGGGGCTGTATCATTTTGGAACAGCATTCTAGTTCCTGCTGGAAATTCACTAAACCCGCCCACATTAACAGAGCCGGTGCCTTTTGGGTTAATATTGATAGAAATATCTGCGTCAGTACCGATAGCATTAAGATTAAGAGCGATACCTGTTGCAGAAGGAACTAATTCAAAACCGTTTACAACACTTCCTGTTCCTACAAATCTATGTGTACCTGTGCCTTTAGTAGCTAAATCAATACCAATATCTGTATCGGTTCCTATAGCAAGTAATTGAGGATTAATTGTAGTTGCAGAAGCAACAAAGTCAAAACCATTAACAGGCGTTGTAACATCACCGTCAAAATGGAATAATTCAGTACCTTGTAAAAATAAATCTAAAATATCATCATTCGTTGAAGTGAAGTAACTGTCTCCATCTGTATCAAATTGAAATTGTGCTGTTGCATTTAGACCTAATGAAGCTAATCCACTAATATTACCAGCAGTAATAATAACATTTGTACTATTTTGAATTGCCATAGTACCTAAACCTAGCGTAATTCTGCCAGCAGCCGCATCTGCATCGTCAATCAAAGTCCGACCAAAAGAAG
>Ga0114923_10001103_pt1 | contig 19062 bp, 15 predicted proteins | sample SumtaG_FD_89578 | JGI IMG/M metagenome (GOLD analysis project Ga0114923, IMG submission 89578) | Deep subsurface microbial communities from Indian Ocean to uncover new lineages of life (NeLLi) - Sumatra_00157 metaG | ecosystem: Environmental > Aquatic > Marine > Oceanic > Sediment | place: near...
ACTCTTCCTTCTGGTTAGTTCCCTGGCCCGGCGGGCAGCGGCTCTTGCCTTAGCCGCCATTATGCTTTTTTCCAATATTTTCCTGGCAACATTTGGATTTTCTTCAAAATAAGCGGTAAGTCTTTCATTAACAATTGACTCAACTATTCCCTTCACTTCGCTATTTCCCAGCTTTGACTTTGTTTGCCCTTCAAACTGAGGTTCCGGAATTTTTACTGAAATAACGGCTGTTAAGCCCTCGCGTACATCATCACCACTTAGATTTTCATCGATCTTTTTAGCCAGATTCAACTTCTTTAGAATATCATTAAAGGTTCTGGTTAAACCGGCTTTGAAACCGCTGAGATGGGTACCGCCTTCTTTGGTATTTATATTATTGGCGAAGGTAAAAATTGTCTCTGAATAGCTATCATTATATTCGAGAGCAATTTCAACATTAATATCTTCCCGGGTATTTTCAAAGTGAATGGGCTCTTTATGAATAGGGTTTTTATTCTTATTAAGATACTGAATAAAAGATTTCATGCCTCCTTCAAATTTAAAAACGTGAGACCTTTCTTTCTCATTTCTCTCATCTATTATTGATATTTGAATACCCTTGTTAAGAAAAGCCAGTTCTCTTAAACGATGGGAGAGAATATCAAAACTATAAAGAATATTGGTGAAAACCTTCTTATCAGCCATGAAACGAGTAAAGGTACCTGTAGCTTCAGATTTACCGGTTATCGCTACTTTTTTCTCCGGAATTCCTCGCTTATAGCGCTGGTAGTATGTTTTATCATCTCGGTTAACCCATACCTCGCACCACTCAGAGAGAGCATTCACTACAGAAACACCTACACCGTGCAGCCCTCCTGAGACTTTATAGCTTTTCTTGTCGAATTTTCCTCCGGCATTCAATTTTGTCATAACTATCTCTAAGGCGCTCACTTTTTCGGTGGGATGAATATCTACCGGTATGCCGCGTCCATCGTCTTCAACACGAATAATATCTCCCTTTTCAATAACCACTAGTATGCTTGAACAATGGCCAACAAGCGCCTCATCTATACTATTATCCACCACCTCATAAACCAGGTGGTGCAGTCCTTCCGGCCCGGTAGTTCCTATGTACATTCCCGGGCGCTTTCTAACGTGTTCAAGATCTTTTAATATTTGAATATGTTGAGCAGTATATGTATTCTTCATTTCCTATTCCTGATTTTATTATGCTTTTCCTTATATTATAACAACAGAAAATCTTATTATTTTAACAAACTTTTCCATTATTGAATTTGACACCCCAGGTTGCGTAAAACTCCACAATGGTAATATATTATTATATATTTTATGTAATAAAAAGTAAAGTAAGACCGAAATCCGCTTGCATCACGCTGCCTGTTGGGGTAAAATAGTGTTTAAATTATTATGTGTATAACCTGTGGATATTTAGTTCATTACAATTTTTTTTTACTAAACATATATTTAATAATCTTATTGATATTATCAAATAGCACCTGTATGAATGATGTTATGTAATTACTTATTATATATAGATTAATGTTATTATTGGCTTTTAGTCGGTATAAAAACAGCTTTTTTTGTATTTATTTCTTGCCGTTTTTCTTAGCCGGCTAATAATTATTTGTGGATAAGTTGTTAATAGTCTGTTCAGAAACGAGGTAGCGATGGAACCTGGCAACTGGAACTATAGTATCTTCTGGAAAGAAGCTAACAACCAGATACAGAATAGTATCACTGATCAGGAATTCCAGATGTGGTTCAAAAATATGAACTATATTGAATCCCGGGAAGCCCGGATTATTATTTCAGTGCCATCCAGTTTTTATAAAGACCAGGTAACTCAACGTTACCTTTCAATGATCGAAGGTAAGCTTTTGGAGCTTTCCGGCCAGAAAATATCTATTGAAATTATCATAAAAAATATCAGACCTGCCGCTCCGGAAAAAAAACATCAGCCTTTAAAATCAATTAACCCTGCTGCTTTCAAGAAAAGGAAACATCAGCAGCTTAATCAAGAATATAATTTCGAGCGCTTTGTTAGAGGAGAAAATAATGATTTCGCTTATATGGCCTCCTTTGCTATGGCCAAGAACCCAGGAAAAGCGTATAATCCCTGCCTGATTTACGGAGGGGTTGGTTTAGGAAAGACCCACCTTCTCCAGGCTATAGGCAACGCTGTATATCAGGATTTCCCTGAACTTAAAATTGTCTATGTAACTGCAGAAACTTTTACTAACGAATTCATATTAGCTATTAAAGAAAATAAGGGACACCAATTTAAAAACAGGTACCGCACTGTTGATGTGCTGCTTATTGATGATATCCATTTTCTCCCAGGTAAAGTTGAGACCCAGGAAGAACTCTTTCACACCTTCAACGCCCTGTACGATGCCAATAAACAACTTGTTTTTACCTGCGATCGACCTGTTTCTGAACTCAAAGCTCTATCGGATCGATTGCGCAGCCGTTTTGAGAGGGGGCTCAATGTAGACCTGCAGCCGCCCAACTATGAGACCAGGCTGGCTATTCTCAAAAAAAAGATTGAAGAAAAAAAGATATATATAAATAATGAAGTGGCCGATTTAATCTGTCAGAATATCAAGACGAATGTACGTGACCTGGAAAAGGCTTTAACGAAACTCCTGGCCTATGCTGAACTGGTAGATAAAGAGATCTCTATTGATATTGCTCAACGACAGCTGAAAGATTTCTTCTCAAATCATCAGGGTAAAAATGTTTCTCTTGAACTAATTCAGAAAGTAGTGGCCGAATATTTCGGACTTTCGAGCGTTGATATAAGGGGTAAAAAGAGAACCAAGGCAATTGTTTATCCCAGGCAGATTGCTATGTATATAACCCGTGATATCACTGAGTTTTCAACAACTGAAGTGGGCTTGGCCTTTGGGGGACGTGACCATACAACGGTAATGCACGCCTGTCAGCGAATTGAAGATAGAATGAAAACTGATTCTATGCTTGAACCGACTATACAGAATTTAATTAGAAATATAAAAGAGGCCAGTTTATAATGCTAAAACCAGGTTAGTAACTGGTGGAAAAAAAGTACATTTATGATATATAAATAGAATATGTTGATAGACTGTGAAAAGATCAACAATCTATTAGACAGGATAAATTATTTATGGATAATAAATTAAACCGCTTTTCCACAAATTCACTGTTACTACTACCACTAATACTAGAATTTAATATAGTAGTATAAGGAGTAAAAAATGAAATTTTCTTGCGACAAAGATATTTTACTTAGAGAGATATCAATAGCTCAGGAAATAATCTCTTCAAGAAATTCTTTATCAATCTTATCAAATGTTTATCTTGAGGTTAAAGAAAATAGACTCTATATTAAAGCAACAGATTTAAAGGTAAGTTTTGAAACTGATATTACGGTTGAAGCAGTACTTCCCGGGAGCATAACTGTCTTTTGTGATAAACTTTTAGGAGTATTAAGATCACTTCCTCCCGGAGAAGTTGAATTTGAACTGAAAGACAATACGCTTCTTTATATTAAGCCCCTGTTAAAAAAAATTGATTTCCAATTAAAGAGTATTGCTGCAGACAAGTATCCGGAAATAAAGAGCATTCCTAAAGAGCGGTACTTTAATTTTCCCCAAAAAGAGTTTATAGATATGGTTTCCAAAACCTCTTTTGCTGTATCTGATGATGAGACCCGCTACTTCATGAATGGCGTTTTTTTTGAAAGGAGTAATCAGAAACTGCTGATGGTTGCTACGGATGGTAGAAGGCTATCTTGTATTTCCAAAGAGATAGATCTAGAAGTGAAGTTTGAAGGAATGAAAGGGATCATAATACCTACAAAGATACTTATATTAAGCAGGAAGTTGTTGAGCGGAGAGGGTAATTTTTCAATAGCATTAGGCGATAAGAATATATTTTTAAAATCTAATAATCATAAGCTATCTTCAAACCTCATAGATGGGCAATTTCCAAATTATGAACGTGTCATTCCTGAAAAACAGGAGTATTCGGCAATTGTAGAAAAATTCACTTTTATTGAAGCCTTGAAGAGGGTTTCATTATTAGTAGAGCATAAATCGAACAGAATATTTCTTTCATTTGAAAACGATATATTAACTGTTAATTCTTCAGAAGGTGAAATTGGTAAAGCAACAGAGGAAATACCATGCCAATACAAAGGACCGGAAGTGACTATAGCGGTAAATTATCAATATATAATTGATCCATTAAGAGAGATGGAAGAGGATCAGGTATTAATTCAATTTACTGAAACAGATAAAGCAATGACTATTAGACCAGAGCCGGCTAAGGATTTTTTTCATATTGTTATGCCCATGCAAACTGGCTAATGGGTTTTACCTGTTTTAGATCATTCAACTTCAGGAATTTAGAAGACAGGCTAATTAATCTCAATTCTCCCAGTATTTTTCTAATAGGAGAGAATGGGCAGGGAAAGACTAATTTTATTGAAGGTATATACACCCTCTGTTTTGGGGCTTCTTTCCGTACCAGTTATGATCAGAGAATGATAAAAGAGGGAAAAGAGCTGTCAAAAATTCACGGGGTTTTTAATCAGGAGAAGGAGTTAAATAGAGATATATCTGTCAGGTTAAGCAGAAAGAGTAAAAAAGAGATAAGAATAGATTCCAAGCGGATACATGATCGTAAAGAGCTTTTAGAGAAGATCCCCTGTATTGTTTTTTCTCCTGAGGATTTGAGCTTCATAAAAGGACCTCCAGACCGTAGAAGATGGTTTTTTAACCAGACATTAAGCCTTTTTGATATAACCTTCATTGATCTTCTAAGAGATTATAAAAGAGTAGTGAAATCAAGAAATATTCTACTTAAACAGAAAAACAAGGAACTATTTGATATATATAATGATAAACTGGCTCAGCTTGGATTAACAATACAAGCAAAAAGAGAACTTATTATTGGTGAATTTAACCAGACTTTCCTGGCAATATTTAAGAAAATATCCGGTTTGGAAGATAATCTGGAGATTATTTACAAGCCATCATGGAACGGAATGGTCTCAAAAGAGGATGTAATCAGGTTTCTGGAAAATAATCTGGAAAAAGATATATTAATGAGAACCACTACAACCGGACCGCATCGCGATGTTTTCTCATTCTATTTAAGAAAAAAAGATTTTACTTGCTTTGCTTCTACTGGACAGGTGCGCTTGATTTCTCTAATTCTTAAAGTAGCCCAGGCTGAATTCCTATATCAAAAAAGCCGTAAAAAGCCGGTTTTGTTGCTTGATGATGTTTTACTGGAGTTGGATGCAAAAAAAAGAGAATCATTTTTGAATAATCTTCCTGTTTATGATCAGGCGATGTTTACCTTCCTGCCTGATGAAAATTATAATAAATATAGGAGTGAGAATACCTTATTATATAGAGTTGATGACGGGAATCTTGAAATCCTGAAATAATTGTTTAGATTATGGAGAACGGGTAATGGATAGTGCGGGTGATATTTTAAAGGCTCTATTAATTCGTCATGATCTTATAGAAAAAGGGAGCAATTATTCATCTCTATTTAAAGGGTGGGCCGGCATAGTAGGGCCGCCGCTTATGGATCATTCGCGGATAATCGATATTAAGAATACTAGTCTGCTGATAGAGGTTGATCACCCAGGCTGGCTGCAAATTCTACATTTCAAGAAAAGACTATTACTGAAAAAACTTAAGGGTAGATATCCTGAACTTAATATTAAGGATCTACATGCCAAGGTTAATCTCAATTTTTCGGTTCTGAAGCCGGATAGGAAAAAACGAGAAAAAAGAGAAATTGAGAACCCTGAAATTGATAGTATTGTCTCACAGGTTAAAGAAGATGAACTGAAAGGACTGCTGAAAAACTTATTTGTGAGCGCTCTTGAACGGCAAAGCAAAAAAGAGGATTTTTAGGTGAATGAGCTGTACAGGATCCTGCTGGCCTGCGCTATGTACACTCTTGCTGACAGATATCGCCGTCAAGAGCTCTCGCCGCTGTTTGTAGCCAACGAGATATATCGACCTTCATACCTTCGAACTGGTCAGTGAGGCATCTGCATGGCGCCGGGCACTAGCTATTAGAATCAAGAAATCAGGCTTTGAAGGCTTAAGAGAAGGTGTAGAACCCTTACCGGAACTGCCCCAGGACGCGGCTATCATGAGTTCCGATATAATTGTTGGACTACTCGTTTCAAGGGAATAGGCCGGTCCATTATGGATAGGTTGAGACAATTCTCATTCTTTTACATTTCAATAATCCTTTTTTCTCAAGTCAATGCGTATACTTGACAATTCGCCCTCTTAAACTTATACTTTTCCTATTAAGTTGGAAAAATAGACCTGTCTTAGATAGACAAGTTATAAATAATAACTTTCAGGCCCAATAGTTATATATTAATGATATATACACTACCTGTAGAGAAGATAGTAAGGAGTCAGCATAAATGAAGAGGACTTTTCAGCCCAGCAAGATGAAGCGGCGAAGAAAATTTGGTTTTAGAGCAAGAATGAAGACAAACGGTGGGAGAGCGATCTTAAAGCGAAGGAGACAAAAAGGTAGAATAAAGCTTTCAGTTTCTGATGAGAAGAAACCTTACTAGACAGGAAAGGTTAAAAAAAAGAAAAGAACTAAGCAGGCTTTTCCAAATTGCTAAAAGAGTTAAGTGTTCCGGATTAAAACTACTTTATATAGAAAATCACCGCCCGTTGAACCGAATTGCTGTATGTACGGCAAAGGGTTTCAGAAAGGCTGTTGCCAGAAATAGAGAAAAAAGGATTTGCCGTGAGGCTTATCGCCTGCTGAAAAACGAGATTAAACCGGGGTATGATCTAATAGTAGTTCTCTACCCGGGAGCTTATATATTTATTGAGAGATTCCAGCAGCTTCAGTCACTACTAAAGCGTGCAGGATTGGTAAAATGAGATATATTATCGCTTTTTTCATAATATTATATCAAAACCTTATCTCGCCTTTATTTGGATCAAAGTGTCGCTTTTATCCAACCTGCTCCCAGTACGGTAAAGAAGCAGTGCTTGAACATGGGACCCTAAAGGGTTCATTTCTTTTAATTAAGAGAATTATAAAATGTCATCCTTTTCATCCGGGCGGATATGATCCTATTCCTAAAAATTTATCGGAGAAGAGTAAATAATTATGGATAAAAGAACAATAATTGCTGTCGCATTATCGGTTGTCATCATTATTATAAGTATGGTTGCTCAGAATTACTTTTTCCCGCCACCGGAGGTTATGCCTGCCGGGGAGCGGCCGGGACAAACAACACAAAGCATCGAGCCTCTGGCGACCGAAGGGAGCGCAGAGAGCACAGCAGAGGTGAGCCCGGAAGCGACCGAAGGGGGTACTGCTGAAGCTGAAGATAAAGCAATCCAGAAAGGACCGACAGAAGAGGTTTCCTCTTCAGATGCGGTAGTTGCTGAAGAAATCAGGGAAGAAACCTATACTCTTGATACAAATGTTTTCAGAGTAACTTTTACCAACCGTGGTGGTGAAATAGAATCAATATTACTAAAAGGTTTCAATAATAGCGACGGTACTCCGGTGGATATGGTTCTCTCCGGAGATTCCGGTTATAATCCCTTCAGTATCCAGTATGCCGATTTTGAAGGTGTTCCGATAGATGCATTGTTTAAAACCGTACCAGCACTGACCGGAGACAAGGTTGAATTTTACCGGAATTTTGTCTCTTCATCCGGTGTGCCCTTTAGCTTAAGAAAAACCTATATTTTCAAGCCTAACGATTACTTGATAGAGCTTAGAATTTCAATAGAAAATAGTATAAATGAGTATCCCGATCTTAATTTTGACGGGCTGGCCTATTCCCTGGGTTTTGGACCACAGATTGGCCCGGAGTTCGAGAAATTAGACCGGCGAAATGAATTCAGGGATTACAGCTACTATGCTGAAGGTAAGAAGAAAAAACTGAAGGTCCCGAAAAAGGGTTTTCTGCATTTGGAGAACAGAGTCAACTGGATCGCTATTGAAGGAAAATATTTTACTGCAATAGCAGTTCCGGATGCTACTCAATACCGGATTACCTTCGATACCAGGCCGATCAATGGTGTTGAGGAGCGCTCCAGCTTCTACTTTGGCAGACCGGAAATTAAAAGCTCAAAGAATATTGATGTTTTTCGTTTTTATATCGGCCCCAAGAAGAGGGATGTTTTATTAAAGTATAACGACCCAAAAAAGAATGGATTCGGAATGCAGGACATGCACTTTGAAGAGATAGTATCTTCTTCAATCATGTTGGGCTGGCTGGCAAATATACTTAAATTTCTCCTTGAGTTTTTCTATAAACTGATTCCAAATTACGGGGTTGCTATTATTCTTTTAACAATTGTAATAAAAATTGTTTTCTTTCCCTTGACTCATAAGAGTTTTGAGTCTACCGCCAAAATGGCTTCAGTTAGCCCGATGATTGCTGAAATCAAGGAAAAATATAAGAGCAATCCACAAAAGATGAATGCCGAAGTAGCTGCCCTTTATAAAAGGGAAGGAGTTAATCCGCTGGGCGGCTGTCTGCCGATGCTCCTGCAGTTGCCGATTTTCTTTGCCCTTTACAGATTGCTGAGTACCCACTTCGAGCTGCGCGGTGCCTCCTTTATTCAACCATGGATAACAGATCTTTCAGCTCCTGAGTCAGTGTGGGATTTTTCACCCTTTGCCTTTCCTATTGTGGGCTGGCATGATCTGCGTATTTTACCATTCATAATGCTGGTAACCACTTTTGTCCAATCCAAACTTACCCAGACCGGAGATGCATCAAATAAGAACATGAAGATGATGGCTTATATGATGCCGATAATGTTTTTCTTTATCCTTTACGATATGCCCTCCGGCCTTGTGCTTTACTGGACAATGCAGAATTTTCTGACTGTTTTTCAGCAGCTCTATATTAATAATAAGCGAAAGAGAGATCTTGATAAAGGAGGGACGTCGCCGGCCAAAGACAAGAATCCTAAAAGGGGGAAATAAAGGATGGGTGTACAGGAATTCGAAGGAAAGAATGAACGGGAAGCAATTGATAATGCAATCAAAGCGCTTGGCCTGAATAAGGAAGATATTGATATAGAAGTAGTGGAGGCAAAAAAGGGGAAATTTATCTTTGGTGGGGGCAAAGTCAGGATAAGAGTTCATATTGAGGAGGATGGCTTCGAACCCAAGAGCAGCCTGGAAGCGAAAGATGATTTTGAAAGGGAAGCTGTAAATTATGTTTCCAGGTTGATAGAAAAGGTTGGTATGGAGGCAGAGGTTCATATAGCTTACAGAGAAGAGCGTAAAATCGGCCTGGATATTGAAACTGATGATTCCGGTCTGCTTATTGGCAAGAGAGGAAAGACTCTTGAGGCTTTGCAGTTGATTACCAATATTGCCGCAGGCCGGATGAGTAATGACAGCCGCCGCATAATAATCGATACAGAGGACTATAGAAGCAGAAGAGAGTCGAGTTTAGTTCGTTTCGCTCAATCAGCCGCCGAGCAGGTCAGACGAACCGGTCAGCCGAGACTACTGGAAGCCATGAATCCCTTTGAGAGAAGACTGGTCCACACCGCTTTAGGTGATTCAAAAGATGTTGAAACGGTCAGCGAGGGAGATGGGCTTTATAAACGGATAAGAATATATTACCGCAGCTCTGAAAGAAGGCGGTAGTTAGTAGTTTCAGCAGCGACTGGCTCTTTCCACGGAAGTTCACCTGAAGCAGGCAATGTGAAACGTACAAACAGTTTCGAAGGTGCGAAGATTTTCTTTGCTTCTGTTTGCTCAACAACCTGCACCACCCGTTTGTTGCCAACAATGTTGAAATCGCCACCCACAGCTCTACATCTTAGGCTTGATTGATTAATTTATTCTGATATACTTGAGGCATGAAATCTTTAACTTTTCTGAAAAGCCTGTTGGAAGCGCCCAGCCCATCGGGGTTTGAGCAGCCTGTCCAGAAAATCTGGCGTGAAAACGTAGGAAAGTATGCCGACCGTATCCAGACTGATGTGCATGGTAACTGTATTGGGATTATAAACGAGGAAGGCAGTCCCCGTATTCTTCTGGCCGGGCACTGCGACGAACTGGGCTTTATTGTTCAGTATATAACTGACGAAGGATTCCTCCACTTTAGAAACATCGGAGGATTCGATGTTAATATCATTCCGGGCCGGAGGGTAAAAGTCCATACCAAAAAGGGTCCGATCCTTGGTGTCACGGGAAAGAAGGCCATTCACGTGATGACGGACGAGGAGAAGAAAAAAAAGGCGGAGATCCACGACCTCTGGATTGACATTGGGGTAGGTGACAGGAAAGAAGCGGAAGCTCTGGTCTCCGTGGGTGATCCAGTCACATACACGGTAGGTTTCGAGGAACTTCGTAAAGATCTGGCCATATCTAGGGGCTTCGACGACAAAGCGGGCAGTTTTGCGGTGGGAGAGGTGTTGAGGATGCTCTCCGGAAAGAGTTTTAAAGCGGCAGTCTATTCTGTGTCTACTGTGCAGGAGGAGGTGGGACTGCGTGGCGCTCGCACCAGCGCATTCGGAATCAATCCTAAAGTCGGTATTGCTGTGGATGTAACTCATGCTACAGACCATCCGGATATGGATAAAAAACGGGTGGGCGACATCAAGCTCGGATCCGGACCCGTAATAGCCCGGGGCGCGAATATTAACCCGGTGGTGCAAAAAATGCTTATCCGTACTGCCAGGGATGAGAAGATTCCCTTTCAAATAGAGGCCGCACCAGGCGGCACCGGAACGGATGCCAATGCGATCCAGCTTACACGCGCCGGCGTAGCCACAGGATTAGTGAGCATCCCCCTGCGCTACATGCACACCTCTGTGGAAACACTCTCACTCAAAGATGTAGAAAATGTGTCCAAATTGCTCACTGCATTCATACTCAGATTAGATGACAGCGTGGATTTTACTCCATAATCAGGGGTCAATCAGCCGTTGAATAGGGCAGGCCAATCCCGGCCAGTCGAGATTACTGGAAGCTATGAATCTCTGTGTAAGAATATATTACCGCAGCTCTGAAAGAAAGCGGTAGTATTGGGTTGTAATTAATAACGGATAAGGATCTTCTCGATCTCGGTTTTATGGGTTAATTTCAGGAAGAGGGTCTGGGATTCAGCTTCATAGAACCAGCCATCGCGGTATTGAAAATAGCGGGCATCCGGCTGCCATGGTATTCCGTGCAGTTCTATATGGCTGAATGGCTTCAAACCCTGAATAATTAAATAGTGACTTCCCTTTACCGGAAAGGATAGCGAAAAGTTGTATACATCCTCGGCAATTTCGACGTCAATGACTTGAGAGGCAGTCCATATCCAGGAGCCGGGATATAAATAGCTGTATAAGGGAATTTCCCGGGGAAGATATCTATTACCAGCTATAAGGGGGTAAATGTCTTCTGCAGGAACTATTCCTGATTGTTCAACTATTCTATTCTGATTGATTTTAAGGCGCAGGGGGAGGTAGCTGCTGTCAGGGGTATGAGCGGCTCTTCCCAGTGCGGAGAAGATCAGGTTTCTGCCTATAGCACTGAATGCGGCTTCGTTGAGTAAATCCCCTAGCGAGAGAAGCAGACTTCCGCCTTTAATTGATAGATAGAGGTCTACAAGATATTCTTCATTTGTCACCATCGGTAATCCTGATGTTTTTTCCTGGCTCAGGAAAAAACCCTGACCGGTTTCGATTATTGACGGCAGCAACCTATGGCTGAATATGTTCCAGATCTTAGAGGTGGTGGAGTCGCTGAAACCGATAAATGAGCAAATATCTGAATAAAGATCCAGAAGAGTGAGCAGCTCTCCTGTTGACAATTTTTCAATGTCTATACCATCTGTCAGGCGAATAACCTCTTCAATCAGAGAGAAGGGAGCATGATTTAGAATGAAACGCAGCAGATGTGGAAGCTGTAAAAGGGATAGATCAGAGTTTCTTATCTGATCGGTAAGTTTTTCTATCTGGATGGATTTCTGCACGTGTGAGTAGTTATAATACTTTTGTAAGCCGCCGAGATAGGGTGTGGTATAGGCGGGAAGAAGCTCCCCGGGGTTGGCAGCCATTACTTTTCTGAATTGCCTGACTGCTTGGAAAAAGATTTTTTGATAGTCGCTGCGGTTCAGGGATTCAGAAAAAAGAGCAGCTATTATGCTTTCAGCCTGCAATGAACTTTCTGTGCCCTGGAACTGTGTTTTCTGAAAGTTTTGATAGGATTTATCTAAAAAGGTATTTAATTCGCTTTCGAATTCTTTTCTGTCAACGAAATATTCGCTTTTTGAAAACCAGTAGAGGTAAGGATTCACCTTCCTGTTTCCAACACGTTCAATATATACAGTAGTTTTCTGATTATAGAGTTCTCTTTTTAAAAAAATATGCTTTGTCTCAAGATTTATATCCGAACCGTGAGGCAGGGATATAAAGTAGCTTCCGGAATCTGAATTGAGAGAGTATAACGGCAAGCCGGCTATTTTCTCTGTTTTTATTTTTGTAATATCCAGGGGAATTGATAGGGTCAGGTAATCTATAAATTTAGAGGATACAATAGGTTCCAGAGAAAGAGTGTCACCGGATTCATCCTTTATGGTAAAGCGTATTGTTAACCCCTCATCGAATTGAAGATCAATTCCCTTGGAAAAGGTATAGAATGATTTGACTGCCAGTTTTATTTCTGTATCTTCTTCTATTTGGATAATTAAGGGATTCTTTTTAGAAAAGCTAAATTCAAAACTATTGATGTGAATATTTAATCCGTGAATTACCTGCTTATTCAGGCCGCGGCCCTTTGAGCTCTCTCCTGAGATTACCAGGTTGCCTACTTTTTCGCTGAATTGTTCTTTAGCCGTGAATTGCAGATAAAAAAAGAAGAGTACCACGCCAATATATAATAATGGTATGAGCAAATACCAGAGAGAGAACTTCTTTTTCATAGAGGTGTAATTCTATCAACAGAGCCTTAAAGATTCAAGGTTGTGTAAATTAAATAAGATAGCTATATTAAACTACTTCTGTCTTAAGGAGGCGCGGTGTTGCGGGGAGATTCGGCTTTAGCTTTTATAATACTTTTTATCTTCTTAGCCGGCTGCAGTTCAATAGAAGATGTTCCGCAAGAAGCTGCCGAAAATGAGCTGCCCTATGAGAGTATCAGCTTCTATATTTCAGTTGGTGATCCGGAAAAAGCTCTGTCAGAGTATGAGCAGGCGTCAGTAAAAGAACCGGAGAGCGAAGAAACCAGACTTCTCTATTCAAGACTGTTACTGCTTGCCGGCAGACTGGGGGAGGCTCAAGCGGAACTTGATAAGCTTGTTGCCGCAGATCTGAAAAACACAGATGCTTTGTTTAATCTTTCTCTTATAGAGGGGATCAGGGGCAACCTGCCCGCTCAGAAGGAGTTATTGCAGAAAATAATCGGCATCGATAGAGAACATATTCAGGCGCATGCCTCATTAGGTGAGCTAAGTTTAATAGAGGAAGATTATCAAAATGCTCGTGAATATTTTGAAGGCGCTTTAGAAGTAGATCCGCAAAACACGGTTTCGTTAATGGGGTTGGGAAATATATCGTTAAGAGAAGAAAAAAATGGAGAGGCAATACAACTATTTGACAGGATTTTAATAAATGATCCGGATTTTTCTTTTGCTTATCTGGATAGATCAAAAGCCAGGAGGGCCTTAGGGGATACCTCAGGGGCTTTAGCGGATATCACGGAAGCTATAAACCTTGATGGGGAGTATTACTGGAATTATATTGATCGGGGCCGGCTGCTAATAGAGTTAAGACGCAAAGGGGATGCTTTAGCTGATTTTAATAAGGCGGTGGAAATCGATCCTGATTATTTTATTGCCTATGTTTATCGAGCCGGTCTGAATTATGAAGCGGATAAGATTAATGCAGCTGTCAAAGATTATGAAAAGGTAATTGAAAAGAAGCCGGATTATCACTTTGCTTATAGCCATCTTGGCCTGCTTTACTTTGTAACAGATAACTGGAAACTTTCCGCAGAAATGTTTCAAAATGCTTATGAGTATGATAATTTGGAGTACTCTTATATTTTACTTAAGGCCCTAGCCCTTAAGCAGGGAGCCATGGAAAAAGAGGCTCGCAAGTACCTGGAGGAAATGATGAAGCAGCTGCAGGGGGAATCATGGTATTATACTATTGCCCGTTACCTTGCCGGAGCAGCGAGTGAATTCGCCGCAGTCAATGCTGCTAACAAAGAGAAGGATAAAATAATAAAAGGCCAGATACTTTTCTATCTTGGCAGTCAATTTTTACGTGAAGGTAAAACCACAGCCGGCCTAAAATACTTAATCGAAGCAAGAGATATCGAGGGGCAGGATATTTTGGAGAGAAAAATAGCGCACTGGCTCTTACTGGAGGATAATCAAAAGGATGAATGAATCTATAACTAAACTGGTTCTAGGAGAGAGGGAGTTTATACTTCTAGGCACTGCCCATATTTCCAAAGAAAGCGTGGAAGAGGTTAAAGAACTCATTGCCGGGGAGCGGCCGGACCGGGTTTGTATTGAAATTGATGAATCACGGTATAAGTCCCTGGTTGAAAAAAGCCAGTGGAGCAATCTGAATATTTCGGCGGTGTTAAAAGGGGGTAAAGGGTTTTTGCTGCTGGCTAATCTTATACTTTCATCCTTTCAGAGAAAGCTGGGAATGGACCTCGGGATTAAGCCAGGGGAAGAGATGGTAACGGCAATCAACCTTTCAAAAGAACTCGGTATCCCCTTTTCTCTCTGTGATAGAGATATTCAAATTACCCTCAAACGCGCCTGGGTCAAGTCCGGTTTCTGGGGAAAAAATAAGATGCTAGCTGTCATGCTCTCTGCTGTTTTTTCTAATGAAAAGCTCAATCAAGAAGACATTGAAAGTCTCAAGGAGAAGAATGCGTTACAGAATATGCTCAATGAGCTGGCGGAATATTTACCTGCGGTAAAAGAAGTGCTGATTGATGAACGCGACCGGTACCTGGCCACCAAGATCTTCAGTTCGGCGGGCAATAAAGTAGTGGCAATTATCGGCGCGGGACATGTTAATGGAATAATCAGGAATATGGAGGCGTTGGACGCAGGTGATCTTAAAGGTGAGTTATCATCCCTGGAGGAGATCCCGCCAGCCGGTAAGTTTTCTAAATTCCTGCCCTATCTGGTGCCGCTTTTAATAGTAGGGTTGTTTGCCACCGGGTTTTTAAGATCAGGATTGATTTTCAGTATCTCTATGATCTGGAAATGGATATTGGTAAATGGAACCCTCTCTTCCATAGGTGCGCTGATTGCCTTTGCCCACCCCCTTACTGTTCTACTTGCCTTTGTTGCCGCGCCCATTACCTCGATTAATCCTACGGTGGGTGTCGGCCTGTTCACCGGTGTGCTGGAATCGATATTGCGAAAACCAAGGGTTTCAGATTTTGAGCATTTACCGGAAGATATATTGAGTATAAAGGGATTCTTCAGGAATAGAATTACCCATATTCTTTTAGTTTTTTTATTTTCCAGCATAGGAAGTGTGGTGGGTACCTTTATCGGCATTCCCTATTTGACCTCCCTGCTTAGGTAGTATAGCAAAGCAGTTCTATTTGCTTGAAATTATAGTACAAGGATATTAGTATTAGCCCATGGTTACCTTAGAAATGATTAAGAAGATACCCAAGGTTGAGCTTCACGATCACCTGGATGGCGGTGTGCGGGCGTCGACAATTGTTGAACTGGCAGCGGAGCAGAATATCGAGCTGCCTACGCATGATCCGGATGAGCTTGCAGCCTGGTTTCAAAGGGGAGCGGACCGTAAAAGCCTGGCTCTATATCTTGAGGGTTTTGGTATAACCCTGGCAGTAATGCAGAGACCCGAAACTCTTGAGAGGATTGCCTCTGAAACGATTGAAGACCTGGCTGTGGATAATGTAATGTATGCTGAGATCCGCTTTGCCCCGGTGCTTAACCAACAGCAAGGCTTAAACCTGGAGACCGTGGTTAAATCGGTATTACGGGGTCTGGAAGCGGGCAAAAGAAAAACCGGTGTGGAATATGGGTTGATCCTCTGTGCCATGAGAAACCAGTCGGTTTCACTGGAAACTGCGGAGCTGGCCGTATCTTTTCGGGGAAAAGGCGTTGTGGGCTTTGATCTTGCCGGAGATGAGTATGGACACCCGCCCAAAAGACATCTCGATGCCTTTGAATATATACGTCAGAAAAACTTTAATATTACCATCCATGCCGGAGAGGCTTTCGGTATGGAGTCAATATGGCAGGCAATTCAGCTATGTGGAGCTCATCGGATAGGCCATGCCACCAGGCTGCTGGAAGATATGATGGTTGTTGGAACCAGGATCGAAAAGATGGGCTCCCTTTCCAACTATATTCGTGACAAGCGTATCCCGCTGGAGATGTGCCTCTCTTCCAATGTACAGACTGGCGTAGCCAATAATATTGATGAACATCCCTTCAACATCTACTACCGCAATAATTTCCGGGTTTCTCTATGTACTGACAATCGTTTAATGAGCAATACTACCCTGGGAAAGGAGATGTCTCTGGCTGTTAAGCACTTCAATCTTACCTTGGGGGATCTAGAAAAAATAACCATTAATTCCATGAAGTCAGCTTTCGTCACTCATGATGAACGAATAAGGATTATCTATGATATTCTTAAGCCCCGCTTTGCCCGTATGCGCGAAGAGATAACCTCAATTTCGTAATATCTGTTTTTGATTTGACAAATGATCCTGCCTTTAGAGCAGCCATCTAAGAGCGAGTATGTGGCAGCCGGCCTGCAGGTTGACTTTTTAAAAAAATGGTTTTAAGGAGGAATACATGGCCGATCTTTCAGTTAAATATATGGGATTGGATCTCTCCAATCCTATAATTGTATCCAGCTCCAGCCTTACCGGTACCGTCGATAAGGTTAAACGCTGTGAAGACAGCGGCGCCGGGGCCGTTGTTTTAAAATCGCTCTTTGAAGAACAGATTGAGTCTGAAGCTGAACAGATAGATAATGAATCCTGGCCCTATCCCCATCCCGAGGCTTTTGATTATATGAGACAAATGGGAATGAGGCTTGGTCAGGATGAGTACCTGAAATTGGTTGAAGGGGCCGGGCAGGCACTTTCAATTCCGGTAATTGCCAGTCTTAACTGTGTTTCTCCCAGGTGGTGGAACAGTTATGCAGAAAGACTTGCCGGGGCCGGAGCCGATGGACTGGAGCTTAATATATCGATAATGCCCAGGGATTACAATCAAAGAGCCGCTGAGATTGAGATGGTTGTCATTAAAATAGTTGAAAGCATATCAAAGCGTGTGGATTTGCCGATTGCAGTGAAGATCGGTCCCTACTTCACCTCTCTTCCTAATCTTGCTGTCGGCTTAAGGAGGGCTGGAGCTGAAGCCCTGGTGTTGTTTAACCGATTTTATCAATTTGATATTAATATTGACAAAGTTGAACTGGCGCCCGGCTACCACTTCAGTTCATCCCATGAGATACATCTTCCCCTTCGCTGGATTGCCATCCTTTATAACCAGGCAGGGTGCGATCTTTCCGCTTCTACCGGGGTTCATGATGGTTCCGGGGTAGTGAAACAACTCCTGGCAGGGGCTGCAGCCGTTCAAATTTGTTCCACTCTCTTCATAAACGGCCTGGGGCAGATAGAAAAGATGGTTGAAGAAGTAAAAAGCTGGATGGAAAAGAATAACTATGATTCAATTGCCGACTTCAAGGGGAGGTTAAGCCAGGGTGAAAGTGAAAACCCGGAGTTTTATGAACGCTTCCAGTATATTAAGGCTCTGGTGGGGATTGAATAAAATTATTTGGCGATTTTAAATTTCCTTGCCGCTGTTACCGCCGATTGCCAGCCGTGAAGAAGTTTGTCTCTTTTTTCTGTTTCAATTTCGGGAGTATAGCGCCTTTTTATTTTCCAGTTCTCTTTGATCTCCTCCTGGTCCCGCCAGAAAGCGCTAAAAAGACCAGCAAGATAAGCTGCCCCAAGAGCGGTTGACTCGGTAATTTTCGGGAGCACAACTGGTATACCCAATATATCAGCCTGGAACTGCATTAGAAAGGAGTTACGTGATGCCCCACCGTCAGCTTTTAAGCTATCAATGTGTAGCCCAAAATCCGCTTCAATAGCTTTAATAAGGTCCCGGGATTGAAAAGCTATACTCTCCGAGGCGGCGCGAATCAGGTGGGCGCGTGAAGTTCCACGGGTTATTCCTAAGATGGTTCCGCGGGTCAGCGGATCCCAGTATGGCGCTCCTAAACCTACAAATGCGGGCACCACGTACACGCCGCCGGTATTTTCAACCGAGCGGGCAATATTTTCAGAATCAGCCGCCCGTTCCAGAATCATCAACTGGTCGCGGAGCCATTGAATTACCGCTCCACCTATAAAAACAGAGCCTTCAAGGGCATATTCGAGACCATTGCCCAAATCCCAGGCTACGGTGGTAAGCAGTTTGTTTTTCGAGATTATCGGCTCTCTGCCCGTATTGATCAGAGTGAAGCAGCCCGTGCCGTAGGTGTTTTTGATATCACCCTTTTCAAAACAGGCCTGTCCGAAAAGAGCAGCCTGCTGGTCTCCGGCCACACCTCCTATCTGGATCTCTTGGCCGAATATTTCCCTGCGGCTACGGCCGAAATCGCCGCAGGAAGGGATAACCTGGGGCAGGAGAGCACCGGGGATATTCAGGATATCTAGAAGCTCCTCATCCCATTCGCCGGTATTGATGTTAAAGAGTAAAGTTCTGGAGGCATTTGTCGGGTCAGTAAGGTGGCGACCGGTCAGATTAAATATGAGCCAGGAATCTATTGTACCGAAGCAGAGTTCACCATTTTGCGCCATCTGGTGTGCTCCGGCGAGGTTGTCCAGGAGCCATTTGAGCTTAGTGCCTGAGAAATAGGGATCAATCCTTAATCCGGTCTTCTGCAGAAAAATATCTTCATGACCCTTTTCTTTTAGTTCCAGGCAGATACCGGTTGTTCTTCTGCACTGCCAGACAATTGCGTTATACAGGGGTTTACCGCTCTTTTTATGCCAGAGAACCACAGTTTC
>Ga0114923_10001104_pt1 | contig 19056 bp, 38 predicted proteins | sample SumtaG_FD_89578 | JGI IMG/M metagenome (GOLD analysis project Ga0114923, IMG submission 89578) | Deep subsurface microbial communities from Indian Ocean to uncover new lineages of life (NeLLi) - Sumatra_00157 metaG | ecosystem: Environmental > Aquatic > Marine > Oceanic > Sediment | place: near...
CCGGAGGCTCCAAGCCCAATTTCCCTCGGACCATTTTTCTGTCTAGACTGCCCGTCCATATCCCAGGATGTAACTGGCATATCCAGACCCTGGGATTGACACGTCAAGGTGGCATGAACCTTGCCCATTGCCGAATCCATCCATAGTGTAGGGGCAACCGTGCCTATCAGTGAATCACCACACGAGTGCTCGAATGCCTGACAGATTGTCACGTCGTCACCATCGCAACCGGCTCCTCGTTGACGTCCCGCTCGTCGTAGTGGCTGCATCCCGAATAGGCGCCACACTCCGGGCACTCCCAATCCAGCCACTCCGACTGGATCCCCCATGGCGTCCATCCATCCTCACGCATGCGGAACCAGGTGAACGCAGACCACCCCTCCCAATCACCGAGGATATCTCCGTCCTCGTCCTCGAAGGGGCACGGGTCGCGATGGTCGAGCCAAACGCTCACTGCGTAGATAGCGTGCTGTACCATCCATGACTCGATCGCCTCGAGCACCCGGGGCGAATGGCACCGCCCATCACCCTGAGCGAACGCTGCGTGGATGTCGTTCAGCGTCACCAGCGGATGCAGATACGGATGTCCCAGTGCCCCTATCCAGCAGCCAAGGCGGTACTTACTTCGAGGCTTTCTTCCTCGGCGTCTTCTTCTTGGATGCCGGCTTTGACTTGGGCGAAGTAGCGCCCAAAGCCGCTTGAGCCGCCTTCTTCGTCTTGTGCACCGACATCACCCGGTTGTTGTCGTTCCTCACCAGATACGAGCTTCCCACTTTGTGTACGTGTGACATCTATTTCTTCCCCTTCTTCGGCCGCTTCTTGGGCTTCTTCTTCTTCGGTACGTGTTTCGGCACGGCCCATCATAGCAAGACATCGTTCGCAGTTCACGCTCTCCTCAATCACAGTCACTCGAGCAGCGAGCTTGAACGCCCCACACAGCGCACCGTCATTGCCCTCCTCAATGTAGTGCAATCGCCTCATCACGCCTCCCCAGGAACAATCAGCCGAGACGGCGGCTTCGTCGGCCACTTCATCGCCCGCATCGCCGAATTCGCCAACACCCCGAACACCTGCGCCCCGGCCTGGTTCACCGTGAACACGAGGTTGCCCTCTTGGTCGCGCCCGGGCTCCATGAAGACGCCGTAATCGGCCAGGTCTATCGCACCGTCGAGTTTCATCGGCGTATCTCCAGAATGGCTTCCAGGTTCACCAGCGCGGAATCGTCGTTCCCGGCCTTTACCGCATCAATCGCCCGCTGCGCCCTGGCTTCGGCTTCCGCCAACTCTGGGTTGGCCGACGTCGGCGGAAGGGGGTCGTTATCGCCGATCCGCGTGCCATCCTTGAGCATGTAGAACGTCACTGGGCGATAGGGGCTCCCCTCGACGCCGAGGCCCTCCCCAACGGTGACTGCGATCACCTCGATAATCTCCATTCCGAGGAACCGCTCTTGCATCATGCTGGTCTGAACCACCACTGTATCGCCCATCACGTCACCGCCTGCGCCGCTATGAACTCCCGGACATGGTCGTCGATGTAAAGGTCGAACTCGTCGAAGTGCGCCACCAACTCGGCAGCGCGTTCCCATTGCCCCGTAATGTCCTCAACGCCCTCGGCGTGCGCAATCACCTCATTGATGGTGCGCACCAGGTCCGCGGCCTCACAGATGGCCATGTCGCACTCACCCATCGTCTCCGTACTGAATACCAAGAGCCTCATTCCTCAATCCTCCGATAAACACGCAGTTCTATAGGCGGCATTTCCGCCATGATCTTCGCCATACGAGCCGCGAATTCGGGATCGACCCGCTCCCGATGCGGGGTTCCGTAGGTCACGCGCCCCGAGGCCCCTCGGCACCACTCCCCCGGCTGGGCCACGCAGCGTAAACGTCACCTCGCCGCCCTCGCGGCGCCACGCACATACGCTCCAAACTCCACTTACGCCGCCAATTGTGGCGTTGATGGGCTCACCCTTGGGACATTCAGTGTCTGGGATAGTCGCCCAAAGCAGCTTAGCCAGGACGCAACCCTCGGGTATTGTGAGCCTCATGATGTCACCCTTATCCCGGGTTCGTCCGTCGTCAGCAGGTGAATCGTCGGTGGCAGGATCGGGACGTCCATGCCGCCCACTGCGCCCGTATTATCGACGAACAGAGGTAGATACGGCATCTTCAGCGCTCGCCTGAGCCCTGCCCTGAGGTAGGCATCCGCGACGACGACACGCCCAGTCGAGGCCATGTGATACGGCCGATTGTCGACAAGCACCTGAGCCCCGCCGTTCTCGCCCAAGATTATCTCAACAGGCCCCAGGTCTCCCAGCGCCCCGAGTTCCTTGCGTGCCGCGACCGATGGCGCCTTCCTGCAGGCCTCGACCAGCGCATTCAGCCGATCAGCCTCCTCCCTGGCAAGCCCGAGCGCGATGGACGCCTCTGCGAGCGTTTGCACCAACGAGGCGACGTCCTTGGCGCGTTGCTTCGTCGCGCCCCTGTGCTCTTTGGCCTGGTCGAGCACCGCGGCCGCCTTCTTGATGGACTCCTCGTCGGGTTGTACGCTTTCGGGCGGATCGGGCTTCACAGGACGATCGCCGACCTCTGGACAGTCCCCAAGCCGCTTGATTGCTTCATCCCAGGCGATTGCATCCCCTCCTGTGAGCATCGCCACGCGTAGGGTGTTCTCGGCTTTCGACATCTGGACGCCGTGCTCAGCCTGCTCCGCAACGGTCTTCGCATGTTCGGCCTCAGCCTCCTCGAATACAGTCATTGCAGCGGCGACACGCTCATCCCGTCCGATATTCAGTTCGGAGGCCCGATCTTCGGACTCCTTGATGGCATCATCGGATTCCGTCTTTGCGCGCTCCACCCGCTCGACAGCTGCAGTCATCGCACCCGCCCACCCGTCACGTTCGCAGGTCGGGCAAACGTCCGTCACAGCCTTTTGCGCAATGATGGCGTCGCTATGCTCCCGTTGCGCCCGATTGATGCGAGCGGCGTATTGCGGGCCGACATGGTCGTGTTGGCGCGCCTTCTCGAGCACGTTGTTTGCAACGGTCACTTTCAGCTTGTGCTGCCCGAGATTAAATGCAGTCGAGTGCCCCGCTTTCCGCAACTCCTCGACCCTCTTCTGGGCATCGACAACGGCGTCGACATCGCCATCCGGCCGGGCACCCAAAGCGGCCTTGTCGACACGCCAGCCCTGCGCCGCTTCCTCGGCGAACGCGAATCTTTCCATAGCGTAGACGTGCTGCTCGTCTTCATCCGCGTAGGCTTCCCACAGATCGGCGATTTCACGTATTGCATCGGCTGCGGCGATTTCTACCATCGTGGGCCCGACCGGTTCGGTGTTCTCGCCAGCATCCTTCAACTTGTTCAGTCGGTCGACGTCGCCATGTGCCCGATCCTTGTCCCGATTCGCCCGTCGTCGCAGCATTTCGGCGTCCTGGATGTTGATGGGATCGCCCTCGTGCCACTCGAAGCCAGCCTCGACGAGCAGTTGCCGCACGATGTCGCGTTTGTCCGTCTTCGGCAGGATGTCCGCCAACAGATTGCGGAACAATCGGCCATCGCCCGGATTGCCGAGAAGTGGACACCACGCCATTGGCACGATCACCTGGATCACCGATTTCGGGTCGCGGCCGATCGAGTTCAGCCTCCCCAGCCATGGTTTCTCCGTGGTGTATTCGTCGCCATCGATGATTCTCACCGTTTTGCCGCGTGTGTCGTCCTTGCCCCTGCTCAAAGTGCGACGGATCACCGTTCCCCAATCAAAAAGTATTTCGACGCTGCAATCGTCGGCGCCGTCGCGGATGGCCCGGGTGTCGATGGCCTTTCCGTGGCGGTCGTAGCCGAAAAGGGCGAAACAAACGGCGTCCACGGTCAGCGTTTTGCCCTGCTCGCTTGCCCCTTCGAGCGTGTTGTGCCCCATGGCGTCGAGGTCGAGCCGGGTGTCCTCGTGCGGCCCAAGGCCGGCGATTGTGATGCTGCGGATCATTTCTCCTCCGGAGGCAAATGGCCAATTACACGCTTCCCAACCGGCCACGCAGTGATGCGGCGCCGAGGCTGCTCGCGGCGTCGAACGTCGATGCCGCGCGTTCGGTGCGCCTTGTCACCGTGGCGGCCGATGCGGCGCTTGGAGACTGTCCACACGCCATGCAACAGAGGCCCGATGCTGGTTTGGTCGTCGTTCATGACAGCCTCAGCAGCGCCGAAAGTAGCTCACCTGGCGTCATGACTATGTCTGTCCCAAGCTTGTACATCAGCTCCGGCTCGGAGTTCTCCGGTACATAGAACAGCACGGGCAGGCCGCGCCCTGTGAACCATCCGGCCTCCAGGTGCGCCGACTTGCCACACGGCAGAGCCATGACGCAGGTGTCCGCCCATTCCATGCCGGCCAGGTCCAGCCCATACCCATGATCCGCTAACGGATCACTCAGCGCGTGCCGGAATTGCCGCGGAGTCCAGTTGAGCCAGTCCGGATCGATTTCACTCCACGCGAACCCGCGCTCGCCTGGGCCTGGGTTGCGGAAGTCGTACACCTCGTGCCCGTCGGACCGCAACAACTCCACGAGGACTGGTTGCAGCGTATTGCGCCAAGATGACGCGAGGTAGATTTTGCGGCGGGTCATGGCATTTCCCCCTTCTTGGGCGCTGGATTCTCGTTTTCAGGACCGGTCTTCGCATCCTCGGCTTTCGGCTCCGGATCCTCGTTATCGGGCGCTTGCGGCTCTGTGACATCGACGTTCGGGATATGCTCCGGCGTCGCAGTGACGAAGTCGTGCACCTTGCCGTCTTCGCCGATGCGAGACCCGGTCTCAATGGCGTACTCTTCACGTAGAACCTGGGTCAGATCCTTGCTTCGAGGGATCCGCTTCAGCGCCCGGGAAAGCACCCTGTTTCGCCTCATTTCCGAAGGCCAGAGCTTATATGCCGGCGAGAGCTTGCCCTTGTTGCGGGCTTCCACGCCATCCCGGATCTTGACGAAGTCGGCCTCGGTCATGATCTCGAGGTACGGATGTGGCGAGCCCTTCAACCACACCCGCGCCCAGGACGCCAATGCAGGCCCTCTATCAGCGTTGTGCAGATCGTACTTGTGGGTCAGGTCTCCGCTGCCCAGGTCGTAGTCGAAAACGTCGTTTGCGTGGAACACATTCGACATGATGCGATCGACGAAACCAGATCGATACGCCAAGGTTTCCTTGCCGCGAACGCCGACCATGGCGGTACAATCGTAGCACTGCTTCGACGAATTCCAGAACGGGACGAGGAAGCCCTGCCCGCCATAGCCACCGATGTCGAGGCCGAGTCGGATCAGGTACTTCGTCGAGAGGTACACCGTCACCGGGTCCGCGTTCTGCAGCTTCGGATTGGCGCGGATCGAATCGGCGACGCTGGAAACGATGTGTTCCCACTCGACCAGATCCCGCATGGTGTTCGGCACCACTTGCATCATCTGGGTTTTCTTGGCTTCCAGGGTTGCAATGGCCGTTTCGATACTCAAGAAGCACCTCGGAGTAAACGGACACATGGCCGACATTGCCGACTGCCCGTTGATGGAATGATGTAGGTATTGGCAGTGGTGAACTCGTGACCGCGCTTGCAGTGAGTCTTCCGGGCATTCTTAGCCGCAAAGCTTTCTCCTCGAAGGGTGTTGACCTTCATCGTCACGGGTTCGAGGTGCGCGGGGTTGACGCACGACCGATTTCTGCACAGATGATCCAGTGTAAGTCCGTCAGGGATTGGGCCGACGAGCAGTTCGTAGACCAGCCGGTGCGCTAGCCGCGTTTTCACGCCCGGAAAGTTGGTACGGCCGTACCCGTTCAGCGTGATGAATCCGAGCCATTCCCAACAGCCGGCGGATTTACCGATCCTGGCCTCCACCCTGCGAATCAGAGGATCGCTTTGCAGGGGCCCCTCTACGGGCTTGCCCTTCGCCCAGCGCTGGTAATGGCCATTGCAGTAGTTGAGCGCCTGGATCGGCCTCTCACAGCCGGAAATGCTACAGTGTCGCGTCATCGGACCTCCTTGAGGGTTCGTTGTCTGTGGGTCGAGCCGGGTACCACCGGCTCCCCACACTCTATCAGAAGGTGGCCGGTGCCCGGACAATCCGAGCAATCGCGGGGATGCGAACCGGCCGTAAATCATTCATCAATCCTCAGTATCAGTCGACCAGCACGCATCTTCTCGCCGCGCGACCACCGCAGCCGGCCGCCTGTCCACCGCAGGCCGGCGGCATCCGCTATCGAGTCCCGTAGCTGGTTGCCCAGCCTGTCTCTGTCCACCTCCAGCCGGGCGATCGTCTTGGCCAGGTCGTCGTAGTGAGCGACATCCCGAACCTCGTCATGCGTCGCGACGCGGAACGCCTCTCGATCATTGGGAGTTCCGTGCAGGTGCCCCAGGCCGACCGCCGCGGCATGCGAAGCGTTTATATCCGGAGCGATGCCTGCGACGACGTGCTTTTGCCACCATGCGCGGCACTTCTCGACCATCTCGACTTCGATAGCGAAGTCCCGCTCGATGGTCCACAGCTTCCACGCAGGGGCCTTCCGAGCGAACGAGGCCAATACCCATCGCGGCGAGTCGGTCACCGCCATGTACCAGCGACATTGCCATAGGTGGTCGGCGAGTGGCTCGTCCCCATGGTACTCGACGACCTTGGCTTCGCAGCCCACCTTCTCTTTCCCCGCATGGTGGATCCATGCATCTGGGGAACCGCGCATCCAGTGTTTCAACCCCTTGGCCATTGGCGAGCCGCCATCGAACCAGCTGCCACCAGTCTTCGCGCAAGCCCATTCAAGGATCGCCGACTCGAGCAGGTTGCCCGTGAGGATGTCACCCCCCGATCGCTTCGAGTCCACGCCCTTGACCTTGGAAAGCCAGACTTCCCACTCTGAACCGAACCGTGGGGTGTCCATCACGATGGCAGGGACATCCGAGCCGCCGATCCCCTTTCTTCGCCATTCCAGCCAATGCTCCCGCTTTTCGGCTCGCGGCGCGGTCGGGTGTTGCGATTCACCATTCCAGGACGGATCATCGGGATCGAACGTGATCGGATGGCTTGTCATTCGTAACTCTCCACGATGTCGCTCCCGTCTCTCGCCAGCTCGAGCTGCAGCCTGAACAGCGGCAGCACCAGATGGGCAACGTCGCCGTCTCCCATGTGGTAGGCCGTCGAGGTGAACCCTCCCGGTTCCTCGGCGGCAATAGCGATGGACCGCAGATCACCCTTTCGGGCTCGCTCCAGCAGGTCCTCGAGCATCTTGACCACGCCGGGGCAGGGCTCCAGCCGGCGCTCGGTGAGGCTGACAACGTCGTCGCTCAAAACCACACCGCCCTATCGCCGCACCCCTTGGCCACGCCCCGCACGAAGGTGACCGACATCACCAGGTAGACCAAAACCGTTGCGATGAGCCAGATCATGCCGGCCCCGGACCGGCGCGGAGGGCCGCCCAAACCGACGGACACGGCCAAGCCTTGCCGCATCCCGAGCACTTGCCATCGGCGTTCGTGTGGACAGCCTCCGCCTCGGCTTTCTCGAGAATCAGGAAGCAGACCTCCGCGTTCTGTGACCGGCGACTCTTCGCCGTCAGTGTCGTGAGTGCCGCCTCCGTCTCATCGTCCATCCGGACCGTCAGAGTCTTGGACATACTGTCTCCATGAAGTAGTTGCGCCATCCTAACGACACCACTATGATTCTGTCAACCCAGGAGGACGAATGGACAAACCCCTCGACCAAATGACGCCAACGTTCGCCAAGACGCCCACCGACTGTTGCTTGGAATACGAGCCGATTTGTCCGTGGTGCGGCGACACCCAAGAGGACGCCTTTGAGTTCCCCGACGATTGCAGCACTCACTGCCAAGTGTGCGAGAAGCCGATCGAGGTCGTACGCGATATCTCGGTCACCTATACGACGGTGCCAGCGGGATTCACCGATGACACGTTCAGCGACATTTGGGTGCCCAATGCCTGAACGCCACGCCCCACCCCACACCATGTTCCACGTCATGGCCGACGGCTCCGAAGTGCCCGTCCTCGAGACGGTTCCGTACGTCGTGCGCGACGACCAGGGTGTCGAGCTCTGGACCTTGGACATCAACGCGGACGGCTTTTCGGTCGCACAGAGCCACGTGGAACAACTGACATCGTCCGAGAAGATCGTCGAAGTCGTCACCGCCCCCAAACCGAAGCCAACGACCCATCAGGAGGCCTTCGAGGCGGGATACCGTCAGGGCTACGGCAACGGCATGTACGACGTCGACCACGACGAAGACCGCGACAACAGCCCGCGCGACTCCTTCGAACTCTGGCTGTCCGAGCGTCTCTCGTGACTGCCTGCATCCACTGCGGGACGACCGATCGAGAACTCCGCCCATATGGACCAGACGGCGCCCCGATCTGTTTTCCCTGCATGAAGCAAGGTCCGAAGCGTGAATCGCTCGCCGAGAAGCACCTGGAGCGCCACCTGAAATCTGCTCCAATCATCGCGGTGAGCGATGACATGGCTCCGGTCCCCTACAGTCCCGCCACTCTTGGCGACGAGTCGTGACCGAGGCCCTCCAATGAAAACCACCTGCCCCAACTGCCGTCAACGCCTCCTCCACCGCGCCCACCTTGGCGTTGACGGCTCCGGGATCGTCTACACCGAGGTCTACGCCTGCCGAGGTGTGTACATCTTCGGCCGCAGTGCGGTGCCGAGTCCGGTGCGCGAGTGCCCCGTGGAGACGTCGTGACCCAGGCCCAACAGGCCTTCGAGCTCTTCTACGGCGTCGACGGCGAAAGCCCGACCGGCCGCAGTTGGACCGACGTCGGTGACGAGATGGGCCTCACCCGCATCCAGGCCAAGAACGCCGGAGCCTACTGGCGCAAGCGTGATCGTGTCTCCCGCGAAAGCCGAGCCCGATATGCCAGCGACCCCGACTATCGCGCCAAGAAGCTAAAGGAGTCCAAAGACTACAGGGACCGCGATCCCGAAGCGTATCGCGCGCAGGTAAAGGCCCGACGCGACGCCAATCCCGAGCGGATCCTCGAGCAGTCGAGGGCCAGCTACCACCGCCACGCCGAACGCACGAACGGTGAGCGCCGAGAGCGCTACGCCAACGACCCCGAATACGCCGAGGACAAGAGGGCCAAAGCGCTCGCCTATCGCGAAGCCAACCCCGAGAAGTGCCGAGCGCGATCGCGGCAATATCACCGAGAGCACCGCGCCGAGATCAGCGCCTATCAACGCGAATGGTACGCCAACGGTGGCGCCGACTGGCAGCGCCGATACCGCGCCGAGAGGACCGAGCACACGGCCCGCGTCTTCAAGCTGTGGCGCTCCAAGAACGCCGCGCACCTGAAGAAGTACGCGCAACGATACAGCTTTAACAACCGTCCGAAGCTACTTCTAGCCCGGTCGGTTTGGCAGTTTGGTCCCGTTTGGGGGCCAGTTCACAGGGCAATCAATGACTTGAAAGCCCGCATTAGAGAGGCAGACAATGAGTAAAGTCGACGAATTCACCGCACGACAGCTTCATCAGATCCTGATGAACAACCTTCAAAAGCTGGACAAAGGCGACGTGAGCCCGACTCGCGCGCACGCTATTGCCCGGCTGGGATCGACCATCTTCCAGGGCGTTTCCGTCCGGATGAAGGTGCACGATGCCTTGGCGAATGACAAGGCAGTCCCCGATGACATCGCTGCCTTCGCCGCGTAGCGTGGTATAAGGACGGGCGGGGGAGTTGACGCTCCACCCGCCCACATCGGACCCGTAGGAGGCCCAACGTTGTCCCAGAGGTTGGCAAATACGGCGTTGGCGTCGACACCGACGGCGGCGCTATCGGCAGTTCGCGATGCGTCACAAGGCGACCAAGACCCGGAAGAGTTGGATGCTGGGTGAGGATGATCTCCTCGTCATGCACGCTGGGTCGCAGTCGGATTGGCTCCACTGTGTCCCGAAAACATCCAAGCCGGTTGGACCGCGAATCAACCTCACCTTCCGTCGGCTGGTGCGCTGATGAAACCAACGCCTCGTCCATGGTGTTGGGAAGACGTCCCCGGGATGACAGGCCACAGCTGCCACCTTCGGATCCACCACGCCGGCGCGCATTTCGCCAACCTTTGCGGAATGGGTCACAAGGGCGGCCGGAAGGCACGATGGCGCACCGTCGACGATCTCACCATCACCGGTAAAGGCACGGGCGAACCGTGCGGACGGTGTACCCGGGACCGCCGAAAGAGCGACCACCCACGGGTGCGCGTTGTCCTGGTGTCGCCATGACGAGAGCGGCCGCGAAGCAGCACATCCGGGCATTCCTTGACGAGGTCTATGAGGAGCCCGACACCGAGGTCGGATCCATCGCCCAATGATTCGGATGGGCGGTCGAGGCTCTCGGTTCCGTCAAGCGAGCCGTGTTGCCTACGAGATAGCCAACAAGGTGACGCTCTTGTCGTGGGCTGAGTGTGTTTGCCACACATGCGACCACCCGCCATGTGTCAGACCCTCACACCTTTGGCTCGGGTCGCGCGCCGCCAACACGGCCGACCGCATCGCTAAGGGGCGAAGATGCGGCCCACGGCCCGGGACTATAGCCACTAGACTCTCCGAGTCGGATGTTCGCCAAATTCGGGCGTTAGCACCAACATACACGCGATGCGCGCTGGCGCTGAAATACGCCGTCCGCCCGAGGACGATATCGAGAATCGTCAGCCGGAAGTCCTGGAAGCATGTTATCTAGAACCCCACACCGACCTGCTAGCGGTGGTAAAGACCTACAGGCCTTCCGAGGCCACACCCAAGCGCCCGCCTCGTCGACTAGCAGCGATGAGGTGGGGCGCCCTGGGAGTTTCGTATGAGAACTTGGACGCAAGGCACCGACGGTGTGTGGGCCAGTGATGACGGCGTCCGCATTGAGGGAGGCCCCGGGCACTTCTTTGCTAGTGATGGTGATTCTGCACTCATCGAGGGCGAAACGGAGGCCGTGGCGATGGCTGTGGCCGACGAGAACTGGGACTACCGTGGGCGCGTCGTGACGGACGATGAGATGCGAGCGTTTGCGCAGACCCTCCTCAACGAGACGCCCCCGCGCATCTACGACCTTTGCAAGCAGCGAGGGTACTCGCTGGATAAGATCGCGAGACTCCTGCACGAGTTGGACGCCGACAGCGTTTGGGTCGTTGACGAACGCAGGACGCCCGAATCTGGGTTGAAGGGTGCGACGACCAAACACATCTTCCCGGTCGAGGAGGATGCAATCAAGTGACGATCAAGTACCCGCCCGTGCATCCGTGAGCCCCTTCGACCGAATGAAGCGCATCCGCGAATCGTCGCTCAAGTCGACCGACCGCCTCGTGATGTTCGTCCTCGCCAGCTACGCCAATGCCGAGGGGAGGTGTTGGCCGTCGGTGCGGACGATCGCGGACGACTGTGGGATAGACCCACGTACAGCGCGGCGCGCCCTCCGACGACTAGAGAAGGCCAAACACATCAAGAAAAACGGTCTTGGTATGCGGGGAGCAACGGCCTATATCGTATCCACCCCGGGCGCTAGGCCCCCCCGGGCAGAGAGTCCCCCCGGGCAGAGAGTCCCCCCGGGCAGAGAGTCCGAGGGGGGGGGGCAGAGAGTCCGCGAGGGGGAGGGCACAGCGCCCCCCAAAGAGTCCAATAGGGAAGAGTCCAAGGAAGAGTCCAAGACCCCCAAACCCCCAAGGGGGCTGCTCACCATCCTCACGGCTTTGCGAGGAGATGAAGTCAGCAAGGCGTCCAAGAAGACGGTGAAGGAGTTCCGCAACTTCCGGAAGAAGACCGACGCCACCGTCGACGAGGTGCTCCTGGTCGTGGCTGCCATGAAGCGCTGTCCCAGCAAGCTCTTCGCCTACGACGTTCGCGCCGAGGGATGGGAAGGCGGGATGGACCGGAGCCAGCTGTGGGGCACGCTCGTGGTGCAACGTCGGTGGGAGGACCGCCTCACCGTGGCGACGCGGTGGGACTCCGATGGACGGCCTGGGGCGAAGCGAAAGCAGACGGCGTTCGAGTACGAGCCGCCAGCGGAGGCCAAGACGGCGTTCGAGATCGAATGCGACAAGGCGTTCCAGGAGGGAGGCATCGAAGCCATGGATGCGCTCATCGAAGCCAACAACAGCATTGTAGACCCCGAGTGGTGCGAATCGTCCACGTCACGGACGGGCCCACGAAACCGCAGCGATGCGGGTACTGGGTGCGGACGAGGGCCACCCGATGCATCGGCGACACCCTCGGGCAGGACAAGGCGCAACGCCGTAACTGCTCCCACCGGCGCCGGGGACCGCGATGCGGCGCCATCCCATTCACCCAAGACAGGAGGCCGACATGGCCAAACGACGAACGAAGAGAGCGAAGCAGCTGGCCGACAAGAGGGCAGCACGGAGACACCGGGCGAGCAATCCGGGCGGAGCAAGCAACTATCACAAGAAGAAGATGTGGTTGCTCCGGCATCCGGATCTGTTGGGATTCATGCGCCATTGCGTTCCGGGACAGCCCTGGAAGTAGACGACGATACCGGCGGGGTCGACCCCGCTTGGTACAACGACTGCGACGACTGCGACGGCGACACAATCGATCCATACGAGCACTGGCCGATGCCTGGATATTCGACGTGATCCACGGCTTCCACCGCGTTTGGCACGAAGATCTCGACCCGGCATTGCCGCCGATGTCGGACGAGGCCCGTGAATGGCAGATCCGAGCCGCGGCGTACCTCGCGAAGAAGACATGCCACACGTGCGGCAAGGTCGATTCGGACGGAACGCGGGGACCGGATGCGCCGTGCTCGCCTCAACCTGTCGTTGTGGACGCGTCGATCGAGAACCATTCGGACCATTGGTACTGCGAAACCCACTCAAGCGAGCTGTGGGGCGCCCACCTCGACCACCTGAAGAAGCTCGCCAACCGCATGAAGCGGATCGAGCGGTGGAAGCTGGGTCTCATGCCCTGGCAGCGCCGGAGAGTATGGGTGCAGCTGGAGATGTTCCCATGAGTTGCGCCCCTTCAGAGATCGATACGCCCGGTGGTCGACTGCTTCGCCTGCTCTGGTGGATAAGCCAGCCTGGTGGCGCATCACGGGAGCGCGCTTTGGCCATTGCGGCACCCGGGGCGGCGGATAGCAAGGCGTCCCGGCGGCAGTTGCGGAGGCACCTGAACGACCTGCAGGAGCTCGGGTTCACCATCGTGGTCGACGTCGTCGCAAACCGCATGGTTCGGATTCGAGCCCCAGACGTCACATTCCGCATGGAGGGCTCATGAGCCAGCAATTCCTATTCGCCCCAAAGGCGCCGCCAGTCGCCGATCTGGTCGACCTTCGCAACTGCGACGTTGCCGAGCTCCTTCCGATGAAAGGCGATCTGTGCATCGCTGATCCGCCATGGTCGTACGTCCAGAAGATCGGCGAAAGCCGGGCGACAAACCACTACAAAACGCTGCCGATGTCGCAGATCGTTGAGCACTTGGCGGAAATCGATTGCCCGCGGATGGTCGTTTGGCTCACCTGGCCAATCATGGCGGCAGACTGGCCCGAGAGGCTTCCGAACTGGGGGCGCCCGGTGACGGGTGGCGCTTGGACGAAGAGCAGCCAACGGGACTCCGGACACTACGGGCAGGGCTACCACTGGGCAGGATGCTCTGAGCCGCTGCTCGTCTACACGCGCTCCGGAGGTCACAACTCCCGAGAACTCCTTCGGAACGCCTGGATTGACGGTCGAAAATGCGACCATGGAGCGGCCTGGGTCGAGCCTCCCGGGAAGCACTCCGTCAAACCGATCGACTGGATGGTTCAAATGGTTCGGCGCTGGTGCCCCGCCGGCGGTCGCGTCGTTGACCCATACGCCGGATTGGGCAGCGTTGCGGAGGCCGTCCTACGCGCTGGCGACGGTCGCAGCTATCTCGGCGCCGAGGTCGACGCGAAGCGCCACGGGGACGCTCTGGGCATTCTCGCTCAGGTGCGCCTATGACTTTGACGCCGTGTCATCCCGGGGGGGCGAACGTTCGGGAAAACATCAACCCAAGGGATGGCGCGGCGTCATTCTGCAATACTCACTTTTCTTCAACTTTCTTGGAATAAACACCAGCGACGCGCCGTACTCAAGGCATGATGAACGAACGAACCAACAAGCAGGTGGCCGACCTCTTCAAGAGCGTGAAGTTCCAGAAGCGCGCCGATGACGCCTACGCGCAGACCTTGGCCGCCCGCGAACAGTTCAAGAGCATGGGCTTCGTCAACTTCGCGACGGCGCTGAACAAGTAGCGTTGAATTAGTGGCCGGGCTTCTGCGATACTTGCGGGAGAACCAAACCCGGAGCCCGACATGTCCATTGACGACGACAGACTCGATACAACGGAAGGTGGCGACTTGATCCAGGGCGTCAAGGACTACCTCACCGCGCATCCTCCCAGCCAGACAGACACCTGGTTCTCGGCGGTCCGCGTCTTCGACATCCTCACGGCAGTGGCTACGGAGCTCGCACCGGATGCCGTGAGCTACGACAACTTGGTCGCCGCCGAGGTGGCGATCCTTTACTGGACGGACGTGAACGAGAAAAACCGGCCGGCGCGTTATCAGCTGTCTGAATTCGTGACCGCATGGGATTCCTAGATGAGCGCAGAATCGATCGCCCTGGACGCTGAGATCACCATCTACATGGCGGCGCACACCTCTTCGGAAGACTGGCCGACCAGCCTTCGCGCCTTCGACGTCATCAACCACTGCGGCGACGTGGTTCTCGACAGAGCACTGGACCGCGAGGCGATGTTCGATGCGGAGGTCGTCGTGGCCTTCTGGATCGATACGAACGAAGCCAACAGGCCGGCATAATTCCAGCTTACGAAGTACATCGAATCACTTCCGTGAACGGCGCGCTCGCCTGTTGATGTCGCGCCGCACCATGACTTTGCGCTTCGAGAAGATGGCCTCGAGTTCGTCGTCGGTGATGGCGCGTCCACCCTCAGAGCCGCGGCGGGTTGCGGCAATGATGTCGCGGGCTATCGGGGCCAGCATCCAAACGGTTTTGGCAATTGTGAGGATGGGTAGAGGCATCAGCCTTTCTCCGGAAGCCCAGCGGTGTAGCCGTCACCGCGGTTGAAGGTCAACAACTGCCCGCGGTTGGTGTCGCCCTCCTTGAAGGAGACGTGAACCCATCCGGACGCCGGATCGCCGGGCACGTAGCATTCGGAGATCAGTTGATCGAACTCGAGGTTGTCGGCGATCCAGTGTGCCAGGTCGAGATTGTCGGCCCTGACTTCGATGTCCGCCGCCTCACCCACCATGTGCTGCGACGACGTAGAGCCGCCGATGGCTGTATTCAACTCTGGACTGCGATAGCCGCTGTTCACGGTCACGGTCCCGAAGTGATCCCGGATCGGTTGGAGAACGGCGACGCAGAGATCGCGCAACTTCGCGACGACTTCGGGGGGCGCCTCGTTGTCGATGCCCTTCCGGGCGGCTGTCTGCGATTTGGTGAACTCGCGAAGGGAGAAGTTGGCGGAGAGTTTCATGGTTGCGACTCCTCGACGGGCTGGACGACCGGGGCCGCGTGCTCGATCGGAGAGGCCTCGACAGGAGCGGTATCAGAGAGGCCATAATAGGCGGCGAAGACTCCCCCGATGGCGGTGGGTGCCCCAACGACGATGGCGAAGACCTTGCCCCACCACCACCGGCTCTCCTCACGGTCTTTCTCCGCCTTCGTTCCCTCCGCTGTTGTCTGGTCGGTGATTGCTGTCTTGAGGGCGGTCTCCAGGCGGACCATGCCAGTGTCCATCGCCTTCTCGAAACCCTCAACCCGCACGTCCAGGACGGCTACTTTGGTTTCCGTCTCGCCTTGCCGCGTTTCGATAGCTGTCACTTTGCTCTCCAGGGTCTGGATGCGTTGGTCCTGCGCTTTGTCGGCATCGGTTGTCATCGCCTTCCCGCGTTTTGCGTCGCCATTATACGTGGTAGATTGTCGGTGAACCAATACCGTAGTGGGCGAAGCGATGCTGGACAAATGGGTGAAGCTGGAACCTCGTCGCTCACTCAGGCGGCTCAGCAGGCGATAATCGACGGCACCGTTCTCGCCATGGAGCTGCAACAAGTAGCCGACCTGGCCCAAGATCCGCGGATGGCAGCCCTGTTCGCCCTCATGTCCAAGTACGTGGCGAGCGAAACCACCCTCGCTCACGTCGTCCTGAAACGTCAGGCAGAGCAGGAGGCGCTCGTGAACCAGGTGGCTGACCAGATCATGGCGCGCATCGAAAGAGGGGAACGCCCATGGTGGCGCCGTTGGTTCAGCTAGGGTGTGGCGCACAGATCGTCGCGGCACCATTCATGCACGATGACCTTCTCATTATACTCGACGGACTCGACGAACACGCTGGTCCTCAAATCATCCCACCACTCGCCCGCCTCCGTCGACATGGTCGCAGCGAACGCCGTATAGCTCGTGTCGGCGTCAGTCTTGAGCGTGTTGCGGAGCGTCTCGTTGCCATTGAAGTCGGCCGTCTGCCCATCCAGTTCCTTCCTCCATTTGAAGGAGCGAGTGAGTGTGTCGGGCACCGGGCAAAACTCGGTTAGCAAAAGCTCTTTCATGTCAATGACAGCGGCTCCGATGGTCCACCTCCTTTGATTCTGCAGACTATCACGGCGGCTCGTAGGGCTCCAGCACCAGCCGCAACTTCATAATCCGGAACTGAAGCCCCTCGATGCGCTCCCGAAGCGCGACGCCGCCGGGGATCTCGGTGCGCAAAAGGAACGCGTGGAAGCCAGCATTCAACTGTTCTTGCTCTCTGAGGACAGCCGCTATCTCCCGCCTCATCTCGGCGTCCTGACGCATCGCGCTAGATTGTAGTGACCGCACGCACCAGCGTGACGGCACCAAGCCGAAGCTTGTCGACGGTACCATCGCTGTACGTGAGAAGGAAGTCGTAAACTGCGTTTTCGGCGATAGCGGACGTTTGTGCGGCGGAGAGTGTGGCTGTAATTGTTCCACTCACACCGCCCAAAGCGATGCCTGTGGCTTCGGTTAATACGACGAGCACTACGGGGAACCGGTCCTTGCTCTTCACCTGCATCCGCGCGGTGGCGCCGGTGATGTCCGTCCCGACCAGGTCGTCGATGGTCAGGATAAGTGTCGCTCCTGGCTGGAGTGTCAGATCCACCCGGGTCGCTTCGGCACCGGTAGCGGTCGCCATCAGGGAGCCACGAGGGTAACGAGGTTGCCGTGATTCGCGAGCTTCCCATCGTCCGATTCATCCCACGAGGCAAACCGGATCGCCGGTGTTGCCACCTCGAGCTGCCCGGTCGTACGGTTGCTTGCGCAGATCCCGATCCGGTCGGGCACCCACGGGGCGTTGAAGGTGGCGTAGGCGACGTTGGTCATGATGGACACCCAGACCACACCATCAGCGGAGAACAGGGCTGAGACGGTGCTGGCTGTATCATTGATGGCGAACCGCATGTAGCCAGAGAAGGGGGATTGAGAAGTGCGCGGGAGGAACGGCTCCACGAACGCGGTGGGGCTCGACCAGTTGGCGCCGACAGCCTCGTACAGCGCGACGTCCGCCCTCCAGGTATGGAAAGCGCCGGCGATGGCGGTGCTCGCGTCGCTGATGATGCAGAATCCACAGTTGAAGAACTCATCCATCTCTTGATGGTTGACATTGATGCGCGCCGTTGCCAAGAAGCTTCCGCTGACTGGGATGGCCCACGTTCGGCCGCCCAGCTCCAGCGAAACCTGGTTGCTCGCCTCGAGGATCAGTTGCTCGACTTCCGGGTCGACGGCGACATCCAGCCCGGACGTGCGGCCGAAGGTGCTCGAGTCCGCGGGCAGCGTCGCGAAGACCAAGTCGCCGGCGTCGGGGCTGGCGGGTGTTGCGTCCGCCGCCCAGATGGTGCCGAGAGATGTCACGCCGCCCGGATTGTATCCACCGCCACCGCTCATCTGTGACTCCTGTTCGTCAGATCATACACCGCGTCACCCGTCCGTCAGAATGACGACAGTGCCCGCAGCGCCGGCGACTCCGGGATTACTGCCACCGCCCGCGCCGAGACCGCCCGCGCCGCCGTTCGCAATGATCGTGCCCTGCTTTGGGATGGTTTGCGCGACGACATAGACATATCCGCCACCACCGCCTCCGCCACCGCCCGCAGCCCCACTGCTGGTCTGGGCGCCGTTGCCGCCGGCGCCGCCGTTGGCGCGAATGGTGCCGTTGTTGTTCAGTACTCGGCAAGCGATCACGACGTTGAGTCCACCACCACCACCGCCACCAGATGTTGCGGAGCCAGAGCCCACGAAGGCGCCACCGCTGCCGCCACCCGCTCCGCCGTTCACCTGATGTAGGGCCGCGGAGCCAACGGCCATAGATGTAATCGCGTTGATCTCGCCGCGCGGAGGCCACCCCCGCACGGCGGTGCCAGCAACGGCGGTAGCTCCGGCCCCGCCGCCCTGCCCAATAACTGCCCCGCCCGCGCCGCCATCACCGCCGAACTCGTCACCCACCGACGTCCCGGCCAGTCCCGGCGTTGTGGTCGTGACCCCGTTGGCGCCCGTTCCGGAGTCGATATCAGTAGAGCCGAAGCCACCACCACCGGGGCCACCGGTGGGTCCAAAGGCGTCGCTCGCGTTGTTTTGGATGAAGCCCAACGCGCCGATCGTCAGCGTGCCTTTGACGAAGATCCGAAAACCTTCCGTGCTCAGCGCGTCGTTCACCGTCAGATTGTCGTAGTACATATCCGACGTGAGCGACGTCAATCCGCTGATGGTGACGTCGCCGTCGGAGCCGTCGCCGTACTTGGCTAGACCACCACCCGTTGAGATTGCGCCGCTATACTTGCTCATCGCTCAGCCGCTTCTGCTTCGACAACGTAGGGCGCCGATATGGCCAAACTCGTGATGAAGATGGACGTATATTCCGCAGCCTGCCGCCCTTCGGAGGCGATGAATTCTCGAGGCCCAGCGCCGGCCACGACATCGACGTACTCTGCTGCGCCGATAGCCACCCCGTCAGCGCCTACGCGCGCGACCTTCAGGTCCGAGCCGCCTGCCGGGGCCTCAACGGTATAGACGCGAGTCCACGGGGGAA
>Ga0114923_10001106_pt1 | contig 19048 bp, 23 predicted proteins | sample SumtaG_FD_89578 | JGI IMG/M metagenome (GOLD analysis project Ga0114923, IMG submission 89578) | Deep subsurface microbial communities from Indian Ocean to uncover new lineages of life (NeLLi) - Sumatra_00157 metaG | ecosystem: Environmental > Aquatic > Marine > Oceanic > Sediment | place: near...
GAGATTACAGAAGTAAATGTTGCGGATAATACTATTATTGATCCTTATGGTCTTTTGGTTATTTATAGAAATGGTAATGGCAGGTTAGAATTAAATAATGGTGGATCAGATCAGGTTATCTTATCTTACCAGGGCGCTGTAATTGATAGTGTCAGTTATAGTGATGCTGCTGAAGGGAATTCATACGCTTATGTTGAGGGAGTTGGATGGCAGCATACAAAACCAACACCAAATGAAGAGAATGTTAATTACAATGATGTTAAAGATTCTCATTTCAAAATAAGGAGTATTTCAGATTTAGGCTCTGACAATGAAACAGAGTTTGGAGATATTATTAAGGTCAATTTTCATGTTTACAAGGGAGATACAACCAAAAGCAGCATAAAACTATACATAGAGAATGATGAACATAGAATAACAAAAATAACAAAAGCAAGTCTTGGTAATAAATTTACCAACTACAGCTTAACATTGCCTATACCTATCAAATCAAATTGCAATCAAAAATACCAAGATGGAGATTATTATGTAAAAATAGGCTGGACATCTTATTCCAAAGAAGAGGATTCATTCAAGCTCAAAGTAAAAGGAATCAATATGGACAACTGCGATAAAATCTATGTTGAAAGATCACCAAGAAAAGGAACCTTAACAAACCAATTAGTAGAATCCCCAAAAACAGTTGAGCTCAACAAAGATTTTACAGTAAAAATCGAATTAACCAACAATGATGGCGAAGACCATATTATTGACATATACAGCTATGTTTACAGGGGGTCAAAAACCTACAGCGGAGAAAGAGAAGCAAATAAAAAAAGCGTTCTTGTTAAAGCAGGTCAAACTAAAGAATTTGAATTAAAAAATATAGTTAATAAAGCAGAGCCAGGAGACTATAAATTAAAGATTAAGGCTAAAAGGGATGATCAAAAAACAGAGAAAGAAATTACCCAGCCAATCAAGGTCCTTGAAGAAGGAATTAAAAAAGAAAAAGAAAAAATTGGGGAAAAAGAAGAAAAGCTAGAACTAAAAGAAAAAGACAAAGAAGATTATTCTACAATATTAGAATCAACAAAACAGCCTAAAATAATCTACGAATCCCCTTTAATAAAGGCAAAGCAGATGGTTGTTTACCTCTTTATTGGTTTGCTTATGATATATGCTGGTATATTAACATGGAAGAGATAGAAAACTTTTTATACATTCCACCATTCCTAAAAAATTAAAATGGCAGAAGAAAAACAGATAATAAGGTGCAGAGCAATATTAGAGGTATTGGGCAAACCAAAAGAGCATGTTGAAAAAACAATAAAATTATTAGTTGAAAAAGTAAAGGAAGACCCGGAAATATCTGTTTTGAATGAAAAATATGCAGAAATCAAGCCAGAAGCAAAAACAATGTTCACCACATTTGTTGAGTTAGAGATGGTTGTTAAAGGTATAACAACATTAACAGGATTCTGCTTTGACTTCATGCCTTCATCAATTGACATAGAAAAACCAGAACAATTAACAGTTAAAAACATAGATATATCCAATATATTCAATGACCTGCAGTCTAAACTTCATAATGTTGATATGGTTGCAAAAACATTAAGGGCAGAAAGAGACTTTTTAAAAAGAAACCTAAACACAATGATTTCAAATATTCTTACTATTTTAATCAAGCTAGGCAAAAATACTATAGAAGAGCTATCAAAATTCACAGGGATTAACAAAGAAGAATTAGAAAAACATCTGGAAACATTAATCAAAGAAGAAAAGATTAAAAAGGAAGAGGATAAATATCAGTTAGTATAATTTTAATAAAAAGGGTGATTCAACTAATGTCTAATTTAAAGTACAAATTAGAAGCATTGCTTTTTTCTTCTGCGAGAAGTATGTCTATTGAGGAATTATCTAATCTGACTAAAGCAAGCCCTGAGGAGATAAGGGAAGAATTAAATAGGTTAAAAAAGGATTATGAAAAAAGGGATAGCTCTATAACATTAATAGACGAAGGAAATGCATTCAAACTAAATGTAAAATCAGAACATATACCTATAATCCAGCAGATTGTTACAGAAACAGAATTAAGCAAAACTTTAATGGAAACATTGGCTGTGATTGCTTTTAAATATCCTATTAAACAATCTGATCTGATCAAACTGAGAACAAACAAAGCCTATGATCACTTAAGAGAACTGGAAGAGATGGGCTATATTACAAGACAGAAATATGGCAGAACCAAACTAATTAAATTAACTCCTAAATTTTTTGAATATTTTGATCTGCCTCCAGAAAAATTAAAAGAAAAATTCGCGGATTTTGGGGGTATAGCAAAAGCAATTAAGGAGAAGGAAGAAGAAATTAAAAAAATGAAAGAAGAAATGAAGAAAAAGGCAGAAGAAGCTGGTAAAAAGAAAGAACCAGAAGTAGATTTAGTAGACAAAGAAGGGCATAAACAAAAGTTAGAAGTTTATGAGAAGATAGAAGAAGAGGAAGAAGCTAAAGAGGTTAAACCCTATGTAGAGAAGATTGGTAATTTAGAGGTTACTGACGTTCCTAAGAAAGAAGAGAAAGAGGAAGTAGAAGAGACAGTAGAAGAAGAAACAACACCAGCAATTGAAATGACAGAAGAAATGGGAGAAGAAGTTGTTGATGAAGTAAAGGAAATGGTAACGCCAGAAGAAGCACAGAAAGAAACTGAAGAAAAGGGAGCAAAAACACCAAAAGAAGTAGAAAGTGAAGTTGATAAAAGAGTAGAAGAACTGTTGCATCCTAAAGAGGCAGAAGAAACGGAAGAGAAAGAACCAGAAAAGGAAGAACAAAAAGAAGAAACCTCTGAGGAAGAAAAGCCTAAAGAAGAGCCGAAAGACCTGTTAGAAGCAGCTGCAGAAGAAGAGGAGAAGAAAGGATGAGAATATTCCTTCTTAGATGCCCTAAATGCAAAAACACTATGAAGTATGGCAGTAAGGATTGTATTCTTACTGGGAAAAGAAAAGCCTGTGTTTATTGTGGAAAGAGCTTCAAAATAAGAGAAAATTTGGCTAAAATATCACAAAAATAACCTTTTCTCGTCAAGCTTAAACCCTAAAATTTAGCCTCTACAGGGCTTCTAGAGCCAAAATTTTATAGCAACATTTATAAATAAATACATGTTCTAAATAGTATAGAAACTTCTTAAAATGGTCGAGAAAATAGCTCTTGAAGGAGAGGAAATAATACCCAGAATCATAGAAGAAGAGATGAAGCAAAGCTATGTAGATTATGCTATGTCTGTTATTGTTGGCAGGGCTTTACCTGATGTCAGAGATGGTTTAAAGCCTGTTCACAGAAGAATTTTGTTTGCTATGAATGATATGGGTATGCTTCATAATAAACCCTTTAAAAAAAGCGCCAGAATCGTTGGAGAAGTGCTAGGTAAATACCATCCTCATGGTGATGTTGCAGTATATGATTCCTTAGTACGAATGGTACAACCTTTTTCTTTGAGATACCCTTTGATAGATGGTCAAGGTAATTTTGGTAGTGTAGACGGTGACTCTGCTGCAGCTATGCGTTATAGTGAAGCACGCCTAAAAAAACTCTCAGAAGAACTTTTACAAGACATAGACAAAAACACAGTCAAATTCATACCGAACTTTGATAGCTCTTTAAAAGAACCTACAGTGCTTCCTTCTAAAGTTCCTAATTTATTGATTAATGGCTCCTCAGGAATAGCAGTAGGGATGGCAACTAATGTTCCCCCTCATAACATGGGAGAAATAGTAGATGGCACAATGGCTTTGATAGATAATCCTAATTTAGAAATAGAACAAATAATGCAATACATCAAAGGGCCTGACTTTCCAACAGGAGCAACCATCTGCGGCAGACAGGGAATACTCCATGCTTATAAGACGGGAAGGGCGAGAGTAATTGTAAGGGCAAAAACAGAATTGCAACAAGAGAAAAACCGAATTGTAATAACAGAAATACCATACATGGTTAATAAAGCAGAGATGATAAAGCAGATTGCCAACCTAGTTAATGATAACAAAATAAGAGGTATAAGTGATATAAGGGATGAATCAGACAGGGAAGGAATGTCTGTTATCATTGAATTAAGAAAAGACGCCAATGCAAACGTAGTTCTAAACCAATTGTACAAGCACACAAGATTGCAGGATACATTTGGAATTATAATGGTTGCTTTGGTAAATAACGAACCAAAATTATTAGGCATTAAACCAATAATCCAGCATTTCATAAACCACAGAAAAGAGGTTGTCAGAAAAAGAACAGAGTTTGACCTGAATAAAGCAAAAGAAAGAGATCATATATTGCAGGGATTATTAATTGCCCTGCAGGACATAGACAAAACAGTCAAGCTGATAAAGGGAAGCAGCTCAGTGCAGGAAGCAAAAACAACATTACAAAGTAATCTAAGCATAACTGATAAACAGGCTTTAGCTATTTTGGATATGAAACTGCAGAAACTTGCTGCTTTGGAGCAGGAGAAGATCAAGAAAGAGCATTCTGAGTTGTTGAAATTGATTGAGGAATTAAGTTCAATACTGGCTTCTGAACAAAGGATACTTGACATAATAAAAAATGAGTTATTGGAATTAAAGAAAAACTACGGAGATGAAAGAAGAACAGAAATTGCACAGGAAGAAGCAGAAACATTTGAAATGAAAGACCTAATCAAGCAGGAAAAGATGGTCATCACAATAACACACACTGGCTACATAAAAAGACAGCCATTAAAAACCTACAGGCAGCAAAAAAGAGGGGGAAAAGGAATTATAGCCGCAGGAACAAAAGAACAGGATTTTGTGGAAGATATCTTTATTGCAAATACCCTTTCTTATATCTTATTTTTTACAAATAAAGGAAGAATTCATTGGCTAAAAGTCTATAATATACCGGAAGGCTCAAGACAAGCATTAGGAAAACCAATAGTTAATCTCTTGCAATTACAAAAAGATGAAAAAATATCAGCATTCATTCCTGTTTCGCAATTTAAAGAAAATGAATTCTTAATAATGGCTACTAGAAAAGGCACAGTAAAGAAAACAGAGTTATTAGCCTACTCCAATCCAAGAAGAGGGGGGATTATTGCAATCACTTTAGAAGAGAATGATGAATTGATTGAAGTTGTAAAAACAGACGGCACAAAACAAATAATGCTGGCTACTAAAAACGGAGCAGCTGTCAGGTTTAAAGAAACAGATGTAAGACCTACTGGAAGATCAGCAAAAGGTGTAAGAGGGGCTACACTAAGGGAAGGAGATGAAATAATTGGAATGGTTGTTGCTGATGATACTAGGATATTACTTACTATAACTGAAAATGGCTATGGAAAAAGAACAAAGGTTTTAGAATATAGGCTGACAAGAAGAGGCGGTGTTGGCGTAAGAAACATTATCTGCTCTGAAAGAAACGGCAAAGTTGTTGCTGTCAAATCAGTTACAGATAAAGATGATTTAATGTTCATCAGCAAACATGGCATTACAATAAGGACTCCTGCAAAAGGAATTTCTGTTATTGGAAGAGCAACACAGGGAATGAGATTAATGAAACTTGAAGAAAAGGATAAAGTTGTAGCAGCTGCTAGAATTGTTAGAGAAGAACCAAAGGAACATAACAATAACAAAAAAGAAGTGGAAACCAAAGAAGTTGAAGAACTTTTGGAAGATAAAGAAGAATCGCATAAACAAATAGAAGATAAAAAAGAACCCATAAAAGATATCGAAGACAAAACAGCACAAGAGCTCCTTGAAGAAACAGAACCAGATAATTTAAATAATAATGAAGAATAGACTATTTCTATGAAAGGGTTAGCTATTTGCTCAAAAGGCATTGAAGATATTGCAGCTTTGGAGCTTAAAGAATTGATTAAAGCTAAAGCTCAGATTGAAGATAGCTGTGTTATTTTCAACATTAAAAAATTAGAAGAGCTCTGCTTGTTATGCTATAAAGCCCAGTCTGTTGAGAAGATTCTTTTTTTATTTGATCATTTTGAACTAAAAGACTTAAATAAGACAATTAAAAAAATAAAATTCGACAAATGGCTGGACAAAGATACAACATTTAGAGTAACATGCAAAAAGATAGATAATGAAAATATATCTTCAGAAGAAATCGCAGCAAACATCGGAGCATTAATTATAGAGAATATTAAGAAAAATAAGAAATACAAACAAAAGGTAGAGCTAGATAATCCGGATATTACTTTTTTGATATTTATTAATAATGACAAAGCTTATTTTGGAATAGATTTTTCTGGGAGGGATTTGCAAAAAAGAGAATACAAACTATTTGCACATCCAGCTTCCTTACGTTCAACACTAGCTTACTCATTGCTAAGAATTGCAGATTTAAAGCTAAGGGAAGTTTTATTAGATCCATTCTGCCATTCAGGTGAGATACCAATAGAAGCAGCATTGTTTATGGCAAACTTTCCGGTTAATTATTATTCAAAGGAAAAATTTGCTTTTTTAAAATTTAAATCCTTTAAAAAATTTGATTTTGATAAATTTTTTCAGAATATTGATAAGGAAATTGTTAAAACAAAGAAACCACTGATAAACTGTTTTGATGCAAAAATAATGAATATAAATGCTGCTAAGAAAAATGCCAAAATTGCAGGAGTTAATAAATCAATTAATTTCTCAAGAATGGATGTTGAATGGCTGGATACTAAATTGGATAAGGAAAGTGTTGATAAGATTGTTACACATCTTCCGGAACTGACAAGAAATGCTGATATTAAAGATATTGAAAAATTATATGAAGAGTTTTTTTACCAGGCAGAATTTATTTTAAAGAAAAATGGTAAAATAGTAATGATTGCCAGAAATACTGATTTATTGAAAAAAACAGCTGAAAAACATAAGTTTAAGGTTGAGAAGGAAAGGGAAGTTTATTCTGGAAAACAGGGTTTTAAAATCGTTATATTCTCTAAATAAATCCATTAAATTTTTGAAATTAAAAATTTCAAAACCGTTATCGTTCACTTCGTGAAACGATAAAGTTTATAAACCCTAATTTACTCCTATATGCTAAGCAGGGATGGTACTTAGCTAACGGTTGCTCTTCGGAGTTTCAACTGAGGAAAGTCCACCCACCATAGCTTTATGCTATATGGTCACTTGGTAAACAAGGTGCAGCAATGTGCGGCAACCGCACAGAAACGAGACCACCTTAAAGGAGGATGAAAGTTGTGAAGGTCATGGTGACATGGCTGAGTTAACCAACTGACGCTCTTTAGGGAAAGGATGAAACGGCGAGACCTGACCGGTGCAAGTGCTTTGACACGCTTAGTTAAATGCTAAGACAGATTAGGAATGATCTGACAAAAGGTGGCTTATTCCAGCCCTGCTTTTTTTTATTAAAAATGGCACAAGACAAAATCTCAATGCCCTCTGGAATGGGAGGTTTAGTAAGGTATTTTGATGAATACAAAAGCAAGATAGAGTTCAAGCCAGGCCATATCATAATATTATGCGTTATTGTAATGATTATAATGATATTTCTTTATGCTTATGGTAATAGGTTGTTAGGGATATAAACTAATATCTATTAAATTATCCCCCACTTGTTTATTCAAGCATAAGTTATCTTCTGAGTAATTTTTACCTTTTTCTGTTAAAACCCAGAATTTTAAAAATGGTACAATCCCCAAGGAAATCAGAAAGGAACAGAATAAACTTTCAAGTATATCCTGTTTCTAAACCAATGACATCTCACTTTTAACCTGATGAACTATGTCTGGTTTGTCAGTAATTATTCCATCAACACCCAGATTAATTAACTTTTTCATACTTTTTTTATCATTTACAGTGTACGCATAGACTTGCAATCCATTTTTATGCGCTTCCCTTATAAGTCCCTTAGTTATTGTATTATGTTTACGGGCAATTGAACTAACTCCCAAATCTTTCGCATTTCTGATGTTTCTATTAACGTTAAACCACCAATTCAGAAATCTGCCTGGCAAATTGAACAGTAAAGTTTCAATATTGGGATTAAGATTGTTTATCTCTTCAAGGGCAGCCATACTAAAACTTGCAACAATAGCCTCATTTGCAATGCCATTTTCTTCTAACATTTTAACAACTTTTTGTGCTCTTAATTTATCATCTGCTTCATCTATGCGTATTAGACTTCTTGGTTTAATTTCTATAACCATCTTAATTTTCCCCTTAAATTTATCAATTACTTGTTGCAGTGTTGGCATTCTTTCCTCTGTTCCCTCAGGTAGTCTTCTGAGTTCTTGTAAGCTAATTTGGTTTATTGGTATTTTATAACCATAATTGCCTATTTCAAGTGCGGTATCATGATATACTATCAAAAAACCATCTTTGGTTAAGTGTACATCCAATTCAAAATAATCTGAAACTTTTTCAAGTGCAACTTGAAAAGAAGTCAAGCTATTACCTGGAGCATAAGCTGACGCTCCTTGGTGAGCAATCGTATCCAGCTTTATTGTTTTTGTTCTCAGGTCTTTGATACTACTAACTAAAAGCTTTATCCCATAAAGAATCTTCTTTTGCCTAAATTGCTTTGCTACCTCTCCCAACGCATTATCTGTTATACCGCAATTTTTTATATCGAAAATTTCATGGTCACCATTCTCAATATAAAAAACAATTACTGAACATCCTTTTTTCTGGAAATATTCAGGCATTATTGAGATTAGGTTCTTTAACTCACCCTCCATATCTATTGGTTCTGAGAGAAATGCCTTAAATGCCATAATCACCTTGCCTGTGTTAGCTACACCTATTAAATAATCATTGACGCCATATATAGTCAGGCTTTCTGATGGATTTTCTGCAAATGTTTGTCTAAAATCTATTTTGGCAATTACACCAGGTAGAAATAAGATACCCACAATAATCCATACTACTTTATTCATTTTTTGAAACTAAAGCACAACATACTTGGTCTTGTCCAGTTAATGTTCTTCTATTATATCCTAAAAGACTTTGTTTTCCAATAACTTTTGGGCAATCTCCTTCTGGACTTACTGCTAAACAGTCATTAGGATTTTCACAAGTGCCCTTACATCTCTTAAGCTCTTTACTAACATAACCCATCCTTCCTGTAAATATTGCCCAAAGAACAACTAATACTATTAAAACTATGGCTGCTATAATAATTACGTTTAAGGATAATCCTTGGGATTTTGTATTCAACATATATCCATAAGTTTTAATTGAACTTTATATTATTTTCCATTTTTCTATTAATCTATCTAGACATTCATTTCTAAATGGATATGTTTCTTTTTTAATAGTAAGATTCATTAAAATTAATCAAAATCTTTTTATACAACCCTATATTCTCTAAAATTAGGTGGTTAACTATGATACCAGGAATGAATCCTAGAGCAATGAAGCAAGCTATGAAGCGTATGGGCATCCAGCAGCAGGATATAGAAGCAACAGAAGTAATTATAAAAACTCCAGATAAAGAAATAGTAATCACTAATCCACAGGTAGCAAAAGTAAACATGATGGGCCAGCAGACTTATCAGGTGATAGGGGAAGCAGAGGAAAGAAGTATCTCCAAAGAACCAGAAATTAATGAAGAGGATGTAAAAACAGTGATGGAACAAACAGGAGCAGATGAAAACAAAGCAAAAGAAGCAATAGAAAAACATCAAGGAGATCTTGCAGCAGCCATAATGGAATTAAAATCTGAATAACAAATTATTTAAACTTCTGGGTTATGATATACTATGATGGAGAAGTATGAAGAACTTAGAGAGATTGCTAGGAAAAAGATTCAAATAGCGGACCACATGCTTACAATGACTTACCCCATGGTTAAAGACCCTAAATTGCTTTTAGCTGTCATGGAAAACATATTTTTGGCTTTAACAAATTCAATAGGATCCTTATTGCATTATGAAAGAAACTATAAAAGGGTACCACCTTTTCAAGATACCTTTGTTTCAAAATTTAACATATTCAAGCAGAAATGTGTTAGGAGATGCAGTATAGATGAAGAACTGGTTTTAATGGTGCAAGAGATTAAGGGAATTATTATGCAGCATAAAAAAAGCCCTGTTGAATTCACAAGAAACGACTCATTTGTTATATGCTCAGATGATTATAAAATGAAGACAATAAGCTTAGAAAAAATGAAAGGTTATATTATAAAATCAAAATCATTTATACAAAATATCAACAATATTATCAATCAAAATAAAGAGGTATTTAATAAAGCTGTAAGGGATTTTTAAAATGGAAGAATCACTGGAAGACGCAAAAGAAGAAATAAAGAGAGTAGACCATCTGTTCTATGTCAGCTTAAAATATACAAGAACAGTTGACATGATTAGGAATATGATTGGAAGATTAATAAGTACATTTGATTGTTTAATTTTAAGCTTGCTAAAATATGCAAAAAAGAAGAAGGAAATCAGTGAAATACCTTCTAGTCCAGTTTCAAAATGTGAATTATTAAAAAAAACATACCAAGATATCGATATTAGAAAATATATTGATCCCTATCTATTACTTAGGAAATTAATGAGAATGCCTTATACAAAAAGAGAAGAATACAGAAGGCATGTTACAATGATATCTCAAGTTGGAGACCAAAAAATAGAAACTGACATAGATATCTTAAAAGAACAGTATGATCAAACAATCGCTTTTCTAAACCTAGTTGAAGAAACAATAAGATCCAAAAAATGATAGAGTATGTGGGTTTATTAGAGAAAGGATACAGCAAAAAAGAGGCAAAAAGAACAATTGATGTAATCCAAAAAGCAAAAGAAAGAAAATCACTTAAAATTAAATTTCTTGATGCTGTTATCTATTGGGTTCTGCTGGCAGTAGCGATAATTGGAAATATGATAATATCTGTGATCCTAATGCCTTTTTTACTTACTTTTAAAAAGATTCCTCTTTATGGTACAGTTATTATATTAGCTACAATGTTTGGGTTTTTATTTGATCAATTAATAAGAGACATAGAAAATTTAGAAAACAAGCACCATATAATAGCCTGGGTTTTTATTCCTGCATTGGCTGTTATAAATACTTATTATATGACTTCTTTTACAAATCATTTGACAGAAACATTAAGATTGCCTATAGAGCATAATTCTCCGTTATTAATTAGCGTAACCTATGTAGGTGCATTTATGATTCCTTATATAGTACATAATCTGATAGAAGTCTATTCTATAAGTTAAAGAGGGTGGCTAGCGAGAATCGAACTCGCGTCACAGGATTTCCATTAGAAAATCCACAGTCCTGTATTCTACCACTAAACTATAGCCACCATACCAGAATAGAATTATAGAAAACTTATAAACTTTACTCTTCTTCCTTTTTCTTCATTAATTTTGTTATATATCCAGCTATCCTATTCCTCAATTTATTATTAGAAATATTTGTAAATTTTTCTACTAGTTTTTTATTTTCTTCAAAATTTTCCTTAAAATCCTCTTTATACTTTTTCATTAAATTTCTTGTTGTTCTTTTAATGAGCTGGAGTTTAATTCTTCCCATAACCTTTTTAGGGTTTTGATTCTTTTTAAATAGTTTTTGGTTGTATACAACGATTAGAAAAACCCAAACCTTTTTAAACAAACATAATCTTCCAACTATAAATCAGCCCGAGTTCAACTGAGCGTTTTTAGGGTTAATATGTTGAATTCTAGGCTGTATATTAAAATGGAAGAAAACCAAGATTTCAAGCACCTTGTAAGAATAGCAGATACAGACTTAAATGGAGCTGAACAAATAGGCTCTTCTTTAAGGCACATCAAAGGAGTTGGTTTTATGTTCTCTAACTTAATTTGCCATTTAGCTAATATAGACAGAAAAAAAAGAACTGGTGACTTAAATGAAGAAGAGATTAAAAGAATACATGGTGTTATTAATGATCCTTTAAAGTTTGGTGCTCCTTCTTGGATGCTTAACAGAAGAAAGGATTTTGAAACAGGACAAGATAAACACCTGACTGTAGCTAATCTGACATTTACCCAGGATAATGATATTAAAATAATGAAGAAAATAAAATCATACAAAGGGGTAAGGCATATATCAGGGCAACCGGTTAGAGGGCAAAAAACAAAGAGCAATTTCAGAGAAAACAAAGGAAGGGTTCATTTAGGCGTAAAGAAAAAAGCAGGAGCAAAAACAGGCAGACCTTAATAAGTAAAAAATGGGACAACAAAAATCAAAGATTTTTGAGCCCCAGTTTTTTATGGTATAAAAAATGGGACATCCAAAACTAAAGAAAAAGAAGTATAGCAAGCCAACACATCCTTGGCAGAAGGAAAGAATAGAAGAAGAAAAGGTGCTTTTAACAGAGTTTGGACTAAAAAATAAGATGGAAGTCTGGAGGGTTGCTTCTTTACTGAGAAAATACACCAAGCAAGCAAAGAATTTGATTGCTTTAGATACGCCACAATCAGAGATAGAAAAGATGCAGTTATTAAAAAAATTATCTTCACTGGGTTTGATAAATGAAACAGCCAGATTAGAAGATGTTTTGACAATAACCTTAAAGGATATTTTAAGCAGAAGATTACAGACTTTAGTTTATAAAAATAAATTAACAAAGAGCATAAGGCAGGCAAGACAACTTATAGCCCATGAGCATATTATTGTTGGAGACAAAAAGATTACAGCTCCTTCTTACCTTGTGGACAAAAAAGAAGAAACGCTAATTAATTTTGCTCCGAGTTCGCCATTATCTGATCAAGACCATCCAGAAAGAACACTAGAAAAAGAAATTCCAAAAAAAGAGAAAAAGAAAGAACCAAAGAAAGAAAAATCAAAAAAAGCAGAGAAAAAGCCAGAAGAAAAACCAAAAAAACAAGATAAAAAATGAGACAAAGAAGTATGAGATGGGCAGTTGCGCATATCTATTCCAGCTATAATAATACAATAGTCCATATTACAGACATATCTGGAACAGAAACATTAGCTTTAGCCTCTGGAGGCCAGGTTGTTAGATCAGATAGAATGGAATCTTCGCCAACAGCTGCTATGACTGCTGCAAAAAAGGCAGCTGAAATAGCAATAGATAAGGGAATTGACGGCATACATGTTAAGATAAAAGCGCCGGGGGGTCATAATGGTCCTACAAACCCAGGACCCGAAGCCCAAGCTGCTATAAGAGCTTTGTCGAGAATGGGTTTGAGAATAGGAATAATAGAAGATGTAACACCTATACCGCATGATGGGTGTAGAAAAAAAGGCGGTAGAAGAGGTAGGAGAGTATGATTGAACTAAGATTATTGGAACAGGATAAAGATAAAAACAAAATTTCTTTTGTTTTAATAAATTCAATACCTTCATTTGCGAATGTGATAAGAAGGACAATAATGGAAGAAGTGCCTGTAATGGCTATTGAGGATGTAGAATTTAGGAAAAATAGTTCAATATTGTATGATGAGATTGTTGCCCATAGGCTAGGCTTATTGCCATTGACAACAGATTTGAAGTCATACAATATTCCCAGTGAATGTAAGTGCAAGGGAAAGGGATGCGCAAGATGTCAGTTAAAATTGACATTAAAAGCCAAAGGACCATGCATGGTTTATGCTTCTGATATGCATACAAGAGACTCAGCTATCAAGCCTGTTTACCCAAAAACACCAATTGTTAAATTATTAAAAAACCAAAGTTTAGAACTGGAAGCAATAGCTGCTTTGGGTAAAGGAAAGGAGCATGCGAAATGGAGTCCAGGCCATGTTTATTACAAGAATAAACCAGTAATAGAAATTGACATTAAAAAATGTGACGGATGCGGTAAATGTGTTGGACAATGCCCAACAAAAACTATTGAAATTAAAGACAACAAAGCAACTGTCTCAAAAGATCATTTAATAGACTGTCATTTGTGCAATGCCTGTGTTGACTCATGCCCCAAGGAAGCGATAAGTGTTACAGGCTCAAATGATTTCATCTTTTATCTGGAATCATGGGGCCAGTTAGATTGTAAAAAAATCTTGCTGGAAGCTTCAAAAATATTAGACAAAAAATTAGACGAATTTTCGGAAAAACTCAAACAAGCAAAGCTCTCGCAATAAATTTCACTGCGAGGGTGCCGGAGCGGTCAAACGGATACGGTTGAGGGCCGTATGGCTTAGTGCCTGCGCGAGTTCGAACCTCGTCCCTCGCATTCACTTTTGAAATTAAAATGAAACATACAAAAATTAAAATTTTTGAAGTTTAATTTTTAAAAATAAAAATGAAACCAACTGGAGCAACAAATCCAATATTGAAAGGATTAATTGAAGATTTGAAGAACAAATCAATAGAGCAAAAAGTAAACATCTGGAATAAAATAGCTTCAGATCTGCAAAGGCCGACAAGAAAAAGAAGAATAGTAAATCTGTCAAAACTCAACAGGTATACAAAAGAAAATGAAACAATAATTGTTCCGGGCAAGGTTCTAGGCTCTGGTATTTTAGATCATAAATTAATAATATCTGCTTATCAATTTTCAGAGAGTGCTAAAGAAAAGTTAGCTAAAGCAGGAGCAAAAATAATTCCCTTAAATGATTTAATAAAAGAAAGCCCTAAAGGCAAGAGAATTAAAATCATAGGTTAAAAATGATAATAGATGCAACAAATATAATCTTAGGAAGGTTGGCAAGCTTTGCTGCTAAAAAGGCTTTGCTGGGAGAAAATGTAGAAATAATTAATTGCCAGAATGCAGTTATAAGCGGGAATAAAAAAACCACTCTTAAAGCTCATAAAGAAAGATTGCAAAGAGGCTCTAAAACCAGGGGGCCATTTACTTACAGAAGAGCAGACATGTTTGTTAAAAGAACAATCAGGGGGATGCTGTCATATAAAAAAGAAAATGGAAAAAAGGCTTTAAAAAGAATAAAATGTTATATTAGAGTTCCTAATCAATTTAAAGATAAAAAGACTGAACAGTTGAAGGGGATGGATTTATCAAAACTCTCAGTTATGAAATATGTTAGTGTTAAGGAAATTTGTAAGTCAATAGGTGGAAAATGAAAACAATAGTTACATCAGGCAAGAGAAAAAGAGCAATTGCAAGAGTAGCTCTAAATCAAGGCAAAGGAAGAATCAGAGTTAACAAAATATTACTTGATTACTATGAGCCAAAAATGTATAGGTTAAAGTTAAGAGAGCCTTTAATATTAGCTGGTGATATAATCAATAATATCAATATAGATGTTAATGTTTTTGGCGGGGGAATTGCTTCCCAGGCAGAAGCTTCAAGATTAGCAATAGCCAGAGCATTAGTTGAATACGCAAAAAGTGAAAGATTAAAAGAAAAGTTTTTAAAATATGACAGACAATTGTTAGTTGCTGATATAAGGAGAAAAGAGCCTTCAAAACCAAATAGACATGGACATGCTAGGGCAAAAAAACAAAAATCTTACAGGTAATGGAAATCTCTGATTTCTAGTACCTCAAAAATTAAAAATTTTTAAGGTGAGAAAAAATGATAATTCCAATAAGATGTGCAAGTTGCGGTAAGCCAGTAGGGCATTTGTGGGAAACCTATTTAGAGAGAGTCAAAAAAGGCGAAGATAAGAAGAAAGTAATGGACGAACTAGGATTAGAAAGATACTGCTGCAGAGCTTTGTTTTTGGGGCATGTTGATCTAATTGACATTGCCGCACAGTTTAAGAAGGTTTGATGCAGAATTCTTTTCAGTCCCTTCACAAAGCGAAGCGCTACTTCAAGAACCTCAATAAAGGGGTGGGTTGGGGGATGTTTTTGGAAATCTTACGCCTAACTTATTTCACTATTTTAAGAAAAAAATAAGTTAACCTTTTAGACGAGGACTATCCAATTTTCTAAGAAAAAACGAAAGATTTATATATATCTTACGCCTAACTATTTTCCATGAAATATATAAGAAAAAAGTTAATTAAAGGCATTGAATATTATTACTTTGAATTTGCCTTTAGAACTGTAGCTGGTGAGAAGATAGTCTTCACTAGGTACTTGGGAAAGCATCTGCCTGCTGATTTAAAAAACAAAATAAAAGGATTCTTTGAGGAAATTGGTGAGTTAGTTATTGGCAAACTAGATAAGACTATCAAAGGTCATTTCCCCCCTAATGGTGTGGAGAGGATTGAGAAGGCCAGGGCTTGGTATCACTATCTTAATCATGAATTATGTGAAGAGGAATTCAGGCTTTTTAAGGACCTATTTGTTGTGCTTTTTGTCTTGAATTCAAACAGAGCGGAAGGCTCTAGAGTTACTAGGGAGGATATAGAGAAAATAATTAATAAAAAACGCAAGCCGAGGACAAAAATGGATAAGGAGATTGTAAACTCTTTTGATGCTTTGAACTTCGCATTTTCAGATAAAATGAAATGGAATACAGCATCAGTAAAGAAGATCCACAGGATATTGTTTCAAGGCATTGATGATGAGATTGCAGGAAAGTTTAAAAAACAAAATGTTGTTGTTGGAATTGGGGGTGTAGCTTCAATTACAACTCCTAAGGAAAAAGTGAAGAAGGAAATGAAGGAGCTTATGCTCTGGTTCAACAAGATGAAAAAGAAGATGTATCCACCAATTTTAGCGCTTAAATTCCACTGGAAATTTGAACAGATTCACCCTTTTCAGGACGGCAATGGGAGGGTTGGAAGGATTTTATTGAATGCTTTGCTGCTTGATTCCTTTTTCATGCCTGTAATTTTCTTTAGTGAGAACCATAGGGCATATGGTTCTTCTATAGCAAAGGCAATCGAAGGCAGGGGCAAAAAGATGGCCAAGTATTTTGTAGAACAGCTCAAGAAAACATTTAGCAGATTAGAAGAATATAAAAAAGAAGGCGTAATTAAAGGTGGTTCTTCAAGCATTGGAAGGTGGGAGATACAGAAGGGACGGATAAGGGTTTATTAGCGAAGTTTTCACCCATGTTGTTGGGGTTTTGGAGAAGTGTTCAATCCAGCTCTTCAGAGCATACCAGAACCATCATAAAGGGGGTGGGTTGGGAAATGTTTTTTTAAGAATTAACTATAATAATTAATAGGACATCCAGTTATTTCAATTCCAGTCTGTAGTGCCTTATCAAGTATGCTTCAGGATCAGAAAGATAATTCCTTCTATTAAGGTACCAATTTGCAAAAGATGTACAGGCCTTTGCCGCGAGAACTGATCCGGCTGCAGCACTAACATACATGGCTGCAATATTAATATCTGATGTTTTATCAAAATAGTATTGCATATCTTGTGTTATTGAGTAGTCTGCGATAATACCATTTATTTTTGCAATGATTCCAGTGGCTACTGATATTCCCCCCTGGACAACTGCAGCTAGTGCACATATTGATGCTATAGCTAAATCTTTCTGTTGTTTTATTGCAACTAAATTGTCAGCATGCTCTCTTGAAATAGTAGGTAATTGTTCTGTTTGCCCCATGTGTTAGTTAGGAATCTAATTATACTTATAAATTTTATTGTACTTTGCTACCTAATAGTTTTTACATTATTGCCGTTCAAGTTCCAAATCAGTTCCTTCAAGCACGAAGTGCCTTCCAGAACCAGAATAAAGGGGGTGGTTGGGGGATGTTTTTGGCTTCTTTTACGTTAGGTTTTTAAGTGGAAAAAACCAGAAGATTTAAATAGTATGTAAAATTTACATAATACTATGGAAAAAATACATAATACAACTAAAGACAAAATATTGAAATTACTGCTCTCAAATAAAGAGAAGGAATTTACTATAAGGGCAATATCCAAAGAAGTACTGATTGACTATAAAACAGTCCATATTATTGTTAAAAGACTAATAGAAAGCAATGTAGTGATTGCTAAAAAAGCAGGGCAGACAATCTTATGCTCAATCAACCAAAAAGGGTTTAATTCAGATGTTTTCAGAGCGGAATTTATAAGAAAAGAAGAATTGTTAAAAAACAAAGATTTATACTCCTTGCATAATTACTTTAAGGATATTAAAGAGCCTTTTTTTATATTATTGTTATTTGGCTCTTACGCATCCGGCAAAGCAAGGAAAGGTTCTGACATTGATCTTATGCTCATTGCTGACAATGATGATTTAAGAAAAAAAGCAAAAAAGGTTATTTCATCTATACCACTAAATATACATTTCATTGATTTCAGCTCAAAAGAGTTTTTATCAATGCTAAAAACAACCGAATTTAATGTTGGAAAGGAAGCTGTTAATAATGTAATACTATTTGGTATAGAAGATTATTACAGGCTGATACAAAATGCTTGATGAGAACAGAATAAAAGAAGCTCAGAAGAATGTTGTATCTTACCAGGAAGATAAGCTATTATGGAAAGTTAAGTCATCTAAAGAAGACATAAGAAAAACATATGAAAGAAATTATAAAGAATCTTTTGATATTGCAACTAAATTGTTTGAAGAGGGCTTATCAAATCTATGGGTTGTTGTTTGTTCTTATTATTCAATGTTTTATATTGCAAATGCTGTTTTGTATAAGATTGGATATAAAACAGGTTCTAAGGTAGTGCATAAGGTAACTGCAGATGCTTTAATAGTTTACATCAGAAATAAGCTTAAGAAAAGCCTGCTTGAAGATTACGAGGAAGCTAAGGAAGAAGCACTAGACATTATTGGAAGAAAAACAGATGAAATTATTGAAAGCTTTGACAATGAAATGGAGAAAAGGTCCATCTTTCAGTATGAGACAACAGAAGAGATTAAAAAAGCAAAAGCAAAGACATCTCTTGAAAGAGCAAAGAAGTTTATATTTGAGATGAAGAAGTTGTTGTAAAGAATAAACATCCCTAACATTTATCAGGGCATTTTTCTTTTTTGTTCCATCAAGCTCTTTAGAGCATACCAGAACCAGAATAAAGGGGGGTTTTTTGGTGTAAAGTACGAATTCTATGGTGGGGGTTGGAGGGAAGGTTTAAATAAAACAAAAGAATAACGTGTTATAAATGAGAACCTAACATTCTTTACAGAAACATTTAAATATACGTCCCTATTTATGGGACAATTGGGCTAAAAAATGGGACAACCAACCATAATTAATTTATTTTTTGAGCATCCTGCCAATGATTTTCAGATTAGGGGTATTGCTAAATCTCTAAAAATACCTAAAACCACTGTCAGC
>Ga0114923_10001107_pt1 | contig 19029 bp, 45 predicted proteins | sample SumtaG_FD_89578 | JGI IMG/M metagenome (GOLD analysis project Ga0114923, IMG submission 89578) | Deep subsurface microbial communities from Indian Ocean to uncover new lineages of life (NeLLi) - Sumatra_00157 metaG | ecosystem: Environmental > Aquatic > Marine > Oceanic > Sediment | place: near...
CCACAGCTTATCCCCCGGCAAAGGGCCGAGCACTTGGCAGTCGTCTTTGTAGACACAGCCCTTGAGTAGGTTTTCGATGTAATACCAGTAGTTTGACCAATCCGGGATTTGGACCGGAAACCGCTTGCGATTGGACTTGGCCTGCTTTACTCGTACTTCCACCCCCAAACGGCACCCAACGCCCGCAGGGAGCGCGAGGCGGCCCGACATCGCCAAATTAGCGGCAAGCCTGACCTGATTTCTCCAACCCTCGAAATATCCCTTCGGATCACGGTGAAAACTCCCTACATGCCGACCGGCCCTGTTGATCCGGGGATTGGGCTTTGGATTCGGTCTCGGTGTGCCGGGAACGTAGAACTCAAGGACTGTCCAGCTATTGTCCAGCATTGTCGTCTCTTTCTATCGACTTGTCGCTGTCGGGGATGATGAACGCGCTGAATGTCCAACCACAACACGGCCCCATAATCCGCTCAGGGTCCGCGATGTACGCTTGGTAGGCGTCTTGGAAGCTCCGAGTCCCAAACCCCAGAACAACGCACGGGCCAGAGACCACAACGTTAATGTCATCGGTGTACCTGCCAGAGCTTTTGCGACAACGGCACTTCCTGAGCCGACCGCCAAGTGTTACAGTATCACTGCACTCCTTACAGAATATCAGCTTCAATCCCTCCCCCCTTTCTCCGGGGCGGCGGTGTAGGTGGTGCAGTTAGTTCCCCACGCTATCGGCTTAAGTTGACCCGTTGAGATCAAAGCCCATGCATCGTCAATCGGGATCGAGGCCCATGTCGCATTCCACCTCGCCTCGTTGTCCAGAAGGTCCAGCGTTTCCCTACCCCTCAACCTCTCCAACATCTCTCGCTGTGGTTTAGATAGGTTCATGGGGAAACCTTCTCCCGATGTCTAAGCGTCTCTATTGTGAACTTGACTTCATTGGCCCGCTTACCGTCTTCTAAATAAAGCCGAACTGAATCCACCGTACCCAAAGCGATAATCGTGTCACCTGGTTTGACGTGATCGTATTGAGTACCCCACCTGTCGTCCGACTGTTCACAATGGAGATTGAAAAGCCAGCCCCCCATCTGGCCCCCGTGGAAGTCTACATGATTTTCCAGCATTTTGATCCTGTGCTTTAGTGCCTTAATATACCTATCTGGGTTCTTATACTTCGACATCACATCTCTCCTCTACTTAGGTTCATGGGGTGGCTCCGGGGTGGGCTTCAAAAGTTGGAATCCAGCGGACATCAAAACACACCCCACATAGAAAAAGAACAGGAGCATGATAGAGCCGACAAACCAGCCAAATTGAGCGTCTTGCGACCACTCCCAACAAACATTATAATTATGAATCTCAACCGCAACAATCCCAGCGGCCATTGAAAAACCTAAAATCCAAATAGCGATGGCTCCAATAATGCGCTTCATCATTCCTTCTCCATTTCAAATAGTTTACATAGTAGCTCATAGAGAGCGAGGATTTCGGCGGGGGCGACACATCTGATTTCAAACGGCTTAGAGAGAGTCACCCCCCAGCCGATAATCATCAGACTAGCTTCCCTTTGGCCATTATGCCATTCTCTAGTCTCAACGACCCAGCGGACACTATTCTGATTCCACATGGGTCTTTCGCGGACCCTCTTTACAATCGCATCCTTGAGGTCTTGGGGAGACGGGAGCTTGATGAAGCCAGATAGCAATTCAATCTCTTGCCCCATGCCGTCCCTGCCGACTAGACGTAATTGATCGCCGTCAGGCCCATGCGTGTAGCACCAGTCGCCGTCAAATAATTCCTGCTTCACGCCCATCTTTTCACAATTCACACATTGTTCGCGGGTGAGGGTGTCAGTCATGGTAGACCTCATCATAATAATCCCTTTCGACCCAACTACCATAGGGGCTATTGTCTATTCCCCCCACACAGAAACCGCATCGGCCACAATTGAAGTCCTCCCAATGCTCAGGGTAATCCGCCCTGTTTCCAGTACCTATAATCACTGTACAGCCACACTTGGGACAAAACTCATTGGTTAGCAATTCGGCGTATCTGATGCAGGGAACACCCATCGACATGTGCTGTTCCGTATATGCGATTGAGTTCTTTGGGGCTTCGTAATCTCTAACAAAAGCAATACGCGCGGCTATAAGGGGTCGTAAGGTTGACTTGTTTAGTCGCCTACCCAGGAGACGCTTCTTGGTTCGCCGTGGAAGCCGATCCCCGTAATGTTGTTCAAGCAAACTCACGACTCCCCCTCAATCCCTGACAGCTTTCGCAGGGTGTCGGCGACTAAAAGGATAGTCCCGCGTTCATCGTAATGTCCAGGGTCTATAATAAACCAGTTGCCGTCATGAGTCATTCTACCATGTGTTTTCACCAACCCCTTCGCCACCTCATCTATCTTGGCGGCAAGACCGGCCTTGAGGGTGTCACGTTCGGCGCGGAGTTGGATGGCATCATTCAATACCATTCTTGGCATGAAATCACCCGACGCCGCCAGATTGTTTTCTGAGAGATACTTTTGAAAATCACCAGCCACAATCCTGAATCTCTCCCGACCATTCATGAGTATGGTATTCTCTTCCTCCAACCGCTGAATCTCCGCCCTCAGCGGGGCAAGGTGGGAGTCGGGCATCAATACAACTGGACCGCATTGAACAGGCATCGGACACTCATCACCATCTTGGTCCATGTAAGAATCGGTCTCTTGGTGCCAATGCCCGTCGTCCTCAGATTCAACAACGACATCTGTGACGAAATTGCCACAGCCACGGCAAAAGCCTATCTTCTTCGCTTTCTCAGTCATCACAAGCTCCTGTCTGGGTGAGGGCGGCGATAGCTTTAAGAGCACGACAGCCGGGGCAAACCACAAGGTCTTCGTACTCGTTTCCTGTTAGTGGACCAGCCGCCCAACAGCCACCCGGTTCATCGTGAGCCAACGCAAGTTCGGCAAGCTCCAACGCCTTCGCCACGTCTTCCGCACTCGGTCGCTCGGATGGGATCAATGGGATAAGCGTTGCCTTATAACAACCCGAACACAACTCCCACGGGCCATCTTGCTTATCGGTAATCTTCTCCCGGCAATCGGAACACTCATAGCCGCTCGGTCGCTCGGCGTCAACCGGCTGACCCGCTCTGGGGTGAGGTATATGTGTGCATCCTAGAGATTCTTCCATATTCTTGTCTACGGCAATGAACTCAGGATATACTGGTCGCTCGGCGTCGAGGATGGTGAGGATAAGCGCAGACACTTCCGTTAATCCAAGTTGAGTTACATATGCGGACAGCTGATTCTCAGGCCAAGAGTAAACATCGCAAGATTCTATCCCTTTCGGACCGACCCCATTCATGGCAACAATATGACCCGATTCGCCTTTATTTATAATACCATTCGCAATCTTCCCCGCCAGTCTCTCGTTACTCATCTTGGCCTCCGGGGGTGGAGCGATAATATGACACAGAGTTGGATTCTCTCATTACCGTATGCCCTGTGTCCCTTACATGTTTCAGCATACAGTTACGATCTTCGGGAAAGTTGAATAAGTCCCAGTCTTCTTTGCAATCCAGACATTGGGCGAGATTGTGCGATTGCCTTGGACCGGTTATTTTTACCTTCATTGTAATCTCTGACACCTACTTCCCCGCTTTCTCGTTGAGTCGGGCGCAGAGGAATTCAGCCTTGATTTTTGCTTTGGCATCAGAACCGCTTGGACGGAACACTACCCATCCATGCTTGTCTATAACGATCCAACGATCATCCAATCGTGATATTATAACCTTGAACGGGCTAACCCAATCTTCCGGCCACGGACACTCCGGTAGGGTGGACCCAAAGACGACCCCATCACAGACTAGACATTTACCGGGCTGGCACTCACGACCACAAGTCGGACAGTTTATATTTTCCACAGCCGGCTCCGGTGGGGTGGACCTACCCCGTTCCCGCGCTTGCTGTCGTAATTCGTGAAGGTTGTCTATATCTTCGGACGTTAAACGATATAACCCGTCATCGCTACTCACTTGATCCGGGCGGGTTTCGTAAAAATCACCACCGCCGCAATCAGGGCAAGCGCAAAACCGGTTGAAGTCTGACTCCCCGCCACCGTGCTTGAGGATGATGGCGGCTACATCATCACTATTCGCCGGTCGCCCATACGGACCATTACAACCGGCACAGTGCCTCAACACTTCAATTGCCGCCGCTTTCGCTTCATCTTTTGTCATGGTCGGACTCCTTGGGGGATTTGCCCTCTAATATGGCGTCTTTGGCGATCTTGATTATCTGTTCAAGGCTGACCAATAGGTACACCTTGTCCGAACTTGTTACTTTAGCATTGGCTATACGCTTCAACGCCTCGATTGACCTATCCGGCTCCATAGCCCCACGGATGATGGCTGTGAAGTCGGTACGCTCTTCGGCGGTTAAGGACAAATAATGGTCGGCAAACAGTCGATCCGCTATCTGGTCAAGCGCCGCTTCCGCTTCATCTTTTGTCATGGTTTGTTTCCTCTGGCTGAGTTAATATCGAACTGGAATAATCTAAGTGGCCCAAAATGTCACCCATTGGGCTAAATCCATGATTGCCTCTAAGGTCGCGCCCAGCCTTTGACGCCCTCCGTTGTTCGTGCATCTTACCTATATCCGAATTCCAATGCTCTTCTACGAAAGCGTCCAACCGACCTTCCCAACCAGGGCCAGTAGTATCCTGCAATAGCCGTTCCGACTCTACTGGGTTGGCCTCGTAGATATTACGGAGCATCCAGAAGCCAACGATTTTTCGACGCCGACGGTCATCTGGGGTCGGTTCCGGCTCAGGTAGTGCAAGGACTGGTTCTAACGCTGGCCTGACGCCCCTATAGTAATCCTTCAAGGTGTCAACATTAGGAAAGAATTGTTCCTTATCAATAACACACTCGCAGGCTTCCTCAATCAAGTCAAGGCTGTAGCCCTCAAACGCCCGCTCGAACTCATCAATGACAGTTACTGGTTGGCCATTTTTACCGAACGCCGTTGCAGTCAGGTCTTTGTGTAGAGTCAAAGTCATCCTACTCAATGCGGCGGCTAGGCGGTTGCGGTCTTGCTCTTTCATCATCAGCCTTTCGTCTTATTAGGTATTCAGCCATTGCATCTAAATTGGCTCTGCTCTTAGCGGTCCCTGTTGGTTTACCATTTTTGAGGCGCTGGACAATTGAATCGCGGATTGAATACAAAATTGGGATTGTTCGACGCCCGTCCGCTATCCAAGGATCGGCATTTGTGGTTAGTATATAATCAACTAGGCACTTGAACTGCCTGAGTGTGAATATCTCAAGCATCTCTTTGACGTGCTTTCCCTCTTTCCCGTCGAATTTGGTGTATTTGAATCCAATTTCGTCGAGGTATTTCTCATGCCAATAATCGACAGCGGCCTTGTGATGGGAGGGACTAATTGAATCAGGATCGACCACGTCCGGCTTTGCCGGAAGGAATGTCTTTTGTATAGTGTCTTTACTGTCTTTAAGTGTTTCTTTTGTATGTACCATTTTTGGTAACACCTTTGTACCCATTTTTGGTAACACTTCTGTTACCTTTTTTGGGTACACCCTGTTACCTTTTTTGGGTACACCCCTTTTTGGTGTTACCTTTTTTGGTAACGGACGCCATTGTTCGTAATCCTTATTGAAGCAATAACTTAACCCACTACCTGTTACCTTTTTTGGTAACAGTAAACGCATAATGATTAGCTTGTCACGCGCTCTGAGAACGTGCTGGCGGCTTAATCCAGTCGCCTTGCTAAGTTGCGACAGGCTAATAACATCCCATCGTTTATTCCACCCGTATGTCTTGCGAATTATGGCGTCAAGAACCTGTCTGGCGGTCCCGGCAATCCGGGTTTTCGCCAGAGCATCAAGAATATCGTTGGCGATCGGTGTGTAGCCGTCTTCCTTTTGTGGATTCGCCATCCGGTTGCTCCGGTAAAGAACTGGCCCCCAAGCGTGGGTTTGCGTACTTGCCCGGATTACAGGCACCCGAACGCGAGAGGGCCATTTCAGATTATGTCGATTGGTCAGTACGCATAACCCAACGGTACTATTTTCAACAACGCAAGTCAAGGTTTATTCTCCGGGTTCCTTGAGAATCTTGACGCTGGCGACACCTAGACAGGATAGGTTGTCAAGATAGGTGGTCCCGTTACTATATGTGATTTCAGCCCACGGAACATCGGCCATTTGACCGTTTTGCATTGAAACAACAATGCTTTCGATCACGAGCGGGCTTCCGGCGGTAGCACCAACCTTCACTTGAGACTCGTCGCTATAGATAATGGCCTCCAGCTTGAGTCCATCGGCAAACTTAATCAAGGTCGGCCTCCGTCTGCCGCTCGTCGTCGTTCATCGGGCGGCGATTGATGACTTCGCCGGTATCCAGCCGGGTCCGGCGGTACTCTTCTTTGGCGTAATCCAGCACAGCTTCGACCTCGACCGAACGGGTCTCTTCTTTCCGGGCGACAATCACCGCCAGCCGTTCGCGCTGGGCCTGCAATTCGGTCAGCTTGGCCTTGATTTCCTGCTTGACGCTGATATGGCGGACTTCCTCGGCGAGAATATCCTGGTTGACTTCGGCCAGCTTGTCGCCGAACTCAAGCCGCTCATCGTTGGTTAGCGGAACTGCCAGCATAGCTGTGGTTTTCGATAGTGTTCTGAGTTTTGACATTGTGATCCTTTCGTTATAGCGGCATTACCGCCTGGTTATTGTCCTGCCAGATAACGGCATCTTCTTTCAATGATTTCGTCCTGAAAAAGCCACCGGAAACGTGACCCTTGACCATGAGTTCGCGGGCCAGGTATGCCAGGTGGTTGTTGCTGATCTTGAAGTCTTCACCGTCTGGCCCATGTTTTAGGTTCCTGTGCCAACGAACGGCGTTAGCAACCGCCCAGATAGAGTAGTTTGTGAATCCGCGTCCTGCGATCTGTACCGAGAATTCCCGGCACAATTCAAAGACTTCCTCACCGTGGGCAGTCGCCCGCCATTCGTTGTATTTGTCCCGGTCAGTCATTCGGAATTGTCCACCCAAATTCTTCGAGGTCACATTCTCGCATAGCTTCTATGGCCGCCGCTCTGCCGTGTTTCTTTTCGATTATCCGCAATACGGCTCCTATGATATTATGGGAGTGTGTTCCAGTTAGAGATTGAGCGTCCGTATCAATTTGGTCCTTGATTTGCTGAACGTACTCAGCTAAGGTTTTGTCGCTCATTTTCCGCCCCTCTTGTTGAAGTCCTCAAAACCTTCGATTAACTGACTCACAATATCATCATGCCCGTAACCACAGATACGCAACACCTTAGTATCGCCGTCAAAATGGACAACCCCATTTTCATCTACCAGCCATTGAGCCAGCACGGGGATTAGGTCTTCTGGGATTTTGTCAGGCATTGTTGCCCCATCTATTATCTTCTGTAGGTGCTCCCAATTGAATCCATGCTCGGACCTTACTGTGCCGTCTTCATAGTTCATTGGCTTATCAAACAATACCCTGATACCAAGATACCCCCCGCTGTTACGGATAACCGAGCCGGTCTGGGTGCCGGGAAAGAATGCCGTGTCGCAATAAGTGGCTGTGATTATTACGCGACAACCAACCGGAAAATCGAGATTGTGTTTTGTCTTTTCTTTAATTGACATCATCCACCCCCACAGTTATTAGCCAAGAATATCTCGGATGAAGCCATGAGCAGTTCGAGTTGGTCGCGGGTCAGCTTCTGGTTTGAGGCGTCTGGCCAAGTCCCTAGACTGGACAGGCTCTTGTCAAAGGTATCAAACTTGTCACCCATTCTCTGGCAGTTGGCCTCGAACAGTTTCTCAAGTTCCGCCCGGTCGAGCTTATTCCAGACAGCAACGGCTTTGGGTGGCGGATTGAGGTAGGCGTCGGGTGGCCCTTCTGCCGGTCTAGCAACTTCCATAGCCGGATCAAGCCCGCCGTCAACGATTACCTGGGCCGCCGCCTCGTCAACCGACTCTTTCCCAACGTCAACAGCGTTGTCATGGGCAACCGCCGCCATTAGGCGTTCGGCTTTTTCCGGTGACAGAGGCATATACTTCAACGCCCGTTTGATGACCGTCTTGATCGCCATTTGGTCAAAGTCCTGTTTCCACGGGCTGTTGTCGCTGTTTCTGCTTGGCGATTTCATCATGATATGATTCACCTGGTCGAGGCTCATTACCTGAATAATGACATCAGCCTGCGGGTCAACCAGCTTGACCATGCAGTACACCGCCCGGAAGTCGCCCTTATCGCCCTCAATCATTGGAGTATGGTTCAATACAGCGCCTTGGGCGGTCATGCGGTATTCAAAGTCCTCGTTGGTGTAGACAGGGATCGCGGTAATCCCAGCGATCAGCCCGGTATTGTAGGCCAGCGCTATCAAGCCCCTGTACCCAACAATCAGCTTGGCCTGTTTCTTGTACGGTAGAATATGGCATTGTTGAAGTGGAGTGTCCGGTTCCAATCCGTACTGACAGCATTGGATGACCGCCCGTAGAACCGTACCCTCTTTGCAGTCCAAGAGAGCGGGGTTGCTCCGGGCCGACATAACCGCCGCCCCAATGATTCTGGGAGCGGATACGTGAGCCGGGCATAGATTGCTGGTCATGTACGATTCCCATTTATCAAGTTCGACTTGCAACGCCGTCTGCTTTTCTTTGTAATTGACCAATTCGCCGGTCATTCTGTGGCCTCCTGTTTCCTCAAGCGGAACGTCCGCTTCTTAGGTTTGGGCTTAGACGTATATTTGGCGACCAATTTAGGGTCAACCCCAGCCTCTTCAATAATCGCCTTGTAATTGACCTTTTGACGCGGCTCAAACCGCCACGTCCCCTTGTAGTCGGGCCCGACCAATGTGGTAGCCGTCTTCATTTTCTCGCAGATGATATTCTCGCATTCGATTATCACCGCCTTTTGCTCGGCGAGTTCTATCTTGGCCGCGAACATTCGATTTGCGGCCTTGTCAACTTCAAGGTCGGCGGTGAACTCAATGTCTTCCTCATCCTGATACCAAGTTGAAAGGAACTGATTGGCTGACTCTGATTCATCGATCGGCGGCGGATCGTTAGCTTGCACCCGGCCCCATAGTTCAATCAAGTGGACCATTGCCTGAGCCATTTTTCCTTTGTCCCGGTGGACTCGGAAAAGCTCAAACCGATTACCACCAAAGAACACCGCCACGTCCCAGATATCGACATCGGTGACTTCCATACAGGCCTGACATTGCCACCAATAGGTTGCGGGGATTTGATCGGTTCCCGCTTCGCCCCATTGGTCTTTTTTCTTGATCTGGATGTTCTTGACTTCGAGGCCGCGAAGGGGCTTGCCAGCAATCTCCCAGTCTATTCCAGATAGCGGGTTATAGTCGTCAACTTCAGCCACTTCGTAATACCGTGGAAAGCGTGGAGAGTCGGCTTCAAACACTAACCCGTCACAATGCACCGCAAACCACGGGTAGTCAGGGTGTACCAACCGGGGCGGCTTGACTACCCGAACGTCGTCCGATCCCGGCAGATACCGCTCGGTGACAATCCACGCCTCAATATCGTTTCCCGTCTGCATCCGCTCAGTCGATTCGACTTCCTGTAGACCGAGCTTTTGCAGGAATATATCGTACTTGGTAGCCCACGAACATACGCCAAGTACCGGTCCGACATCACTCGAACCGATACTTTTGCGCCTTGATTCGGCGAAGTCGTTCATTACAGGCTCCCGGCCAGAGTGTCGAGCTTCTTGGCGGAGCGGACAGCAATTGCCGCCTTACGGTATGCCGCCGCCCGATCCTTAAGGAAGGTTGCCAGAGCGACTTTGGCCTTAACGAAACTGATAAAGATTTCCCTACCATCTGGGGACTCCTCGTTGACGGGGATAGCCTTAAGCCGTGTGTCTTCGCCCATGCCATACAATACCCAACCCCTGATCCCGGCTACCAACGCCCGCTCGTATATCTTCTCAAGCTCGCCCTTGTCCTTATGGACCAACGGATCACCGTTCACGGTGATATGATAGGCTCCAATATCTTCCGAATGTTTGCACTCGGCCTCGAATTTGTCATGGAATACGCTCATGTTATTTGTCCTCGTTTTCTAGTGACTCAATGCCACCGCTCTTGTATATCTTCTCGCCTAACTCACAAAGGCCCTTGATTGCCCCCAATACGAGTGTCGCTCCCGCCGCGTTGAGGGCGTCACGGTCCTGTTCCCCTTCTGCCAAATTTTCAATAGCTATCAGGATTACTTGAAGTTCTTTGGCAACCCTATCATTGTCAGCACTGTTTGTTATGGCCATTCCGTTCTCCTATATTTCAATTCCGACTACATTCAATATCCAGGTCAATACTATCGCAGTAGCCAAGACTGCGGAAACAACACGGCAGGCGCGGTCAATCATTTTGAACCTCCGGTATTTGGTCTACTGCGACAAGTTCGTAAATGATGGGTGGCGGTGTGCTTTTGAGTTTATCGGCTAACAACTCTTCTTGTTCGCGCTCAGCTTCGACCATTGTCAGCGGAACTATTCTGTCGGGGAATATACCATAAACATCGTCGGGCCACCCCACCACGTACTTAGCATCATCAGCCATCGCCTTGTCTCCTTTTCAATTGTTCGTGAACGTCACCCCAGCGGTAGCCGGGATCATCTATCAATGAATCAAGTATCTTGAGCATGAACTGATGGCCGGTCAGGCGGTCGTCGCCTTTGCCGTGGCCACTCTGGACAGCCTCGTGACAGAGGTTGCAGAGGTTTATCCCGTTCTCCGCCGTATATGCCCCACCCTGTGACTTGAAGATGATATGGTGGGCTGTGATGATCCGCTCAATGAAGGTCGGCTCTTGGCCTGTCGCCCTTTTCTTGCGGCACAGGCAATCAGGATTGCGACACTCTTTACCGTCGAACAAGGTGACGATCCGGCTGAACTCCGCCTGTAACCGCCTCAACAGGTTCTTCCTGTCGTTTGATTTACGCTTGCTCATAACGCTCTCTCCGCCCGTGCTACGGCAACACGTAAGCCAATACTCTTAGCCATTTTGACAGCCTTACGCTTGGCATCTTCTTGAGTCCGGGCCCTGATTCCGATGAAATGAATCTCACCGAACAGATCGGTTTTTGCCCGTTCCTCGTATCGCCTCAGCCGTCTTTCGCTCTGGCGCACCGTGACATGGAATTCAGGCATTTTGACCGCTTTCAGTTTGGTTAGTCATTGGTGGTCTTCCCGTCAACGCTGAGGTTGTACGCTTCTATTGGCATTTTTAATCGCATGTTTGGTTTGAGATTATATACTATACGAGCGCCACACCCTCTACAGTGAGAATAGAAATTATCTACCTGCCAGAAGTCGATGTTATCTAATACACAAAAACCATCTTTAGATTGGAAACCATCCACCAAGGCGGTACACTTAGGGCAAGGAACCTCGAACTTAACCCAATCAAACATTCCCATCACTTCACCTCGCTATCGGCCAGGGTGGTGCGGTAGCTCTCATGTAGCCCCTTTGTTAGCATGGCCGAAAGAAGTGGATAGTCCTTAAATATGACAGCCTTCGCGTTGTCCACTAACTCCCGTAACTCATCAAGCTTCCCCTGAGCGGTGGCAAGATCGGCGGTGAGGGTGGTGATGGATCGTTTAAGCCCGAAGTGTTGTTCTAAATGCTTCCTAGACGCCTTCACCAACCACCTATTATCACTCAGGAGTCCGGTAAGTTTTCTCTTTAACCGCACATTCTCGGCCCTGAGTTCAGCCACCTCTTTGAGCAGGTTGGGGGCGGAGGCTATGAGAGCGGCATTGGCGTATTGCTCCCGGTTGTAGTCTTCAACGGGAGCGTCGTCAATGTAAACTGTGCAAATTGTGTGGTGCCCTCCCTTTATTTTAATTGGACAGTATGGTTCAGTGTGTTCACTACTATCATCCACCCACGGCCCTGGCGTATGCTTCTCACTCATCATTATCTCCAATCTTGTTACGAATAAACAGTGCGGCCACACCAAGTACCCCGATAAACAACAAGTCAAAGGTGGCCTCTTCTGGATTGTAACCGCTATAAAAAGAGAGGCGAATTACAAGCGCGATAACCGTTAGCAAAGTTGCCGCTACTATATCGAACCATTTCATCATCATTCTTCTTCTCCAATCTTGTTACGGCTTAAAATTCGAGCGAAGTGATTAGGCTTCAAGCCCCTATTCAACTGAGCCCGAATACGGAATTCTATACCCGCACCAGTCAACCCTGGAGGGTCTATAAAACTAAGACGATCTAGGCGGTCTCCGCCAATCACCTTACCGCCGTTTGTCACTTGCCACGACACGTCAAATGTATATATCACAACTTCCTCGCTTGATCTCGGCAAAACTTCGCTCGGGTTATGTCATCAATGTCATGAAACGAGAACTTGGATATTATGGAGTCAACTAGACTATGGTACGTCCTGTGCGTTATCTTCCTGAGACATCTTAATTCCCAAGCTGCACCACGAAGACCATTGATCGTCATATCCCTCTGCTCATCCGTCCGATCTTCCGGCTTCGTTCCAAACGCTTCGGCGATGTATAAGTAGGCGGCTTTAAGATTTAGCATTTGGTCCCGCCTCTGAGTTATTGAAACAACCACCTAAATACTTATGTAGAATCTCGAAACGAGCATGGTCCGCAGTAAGCTCTATTATAACTTCAATCCCGCCCCCATTCTCAACCGAACGTTCAATGGACGCCATCTGCCTAGATAGACATAACCTTAAATCTGTTATCTCATCCTTTTTCAGATGTACTATTTTCGGGTACTCACTCATCTTATCCCTCTTTCTTAAATTCATTGACGCCGGTTAGGGTGTAGTGGTCGGTGAATTGCTTCTTGCAATCTAGGCAATATATCACAACTGCAATAGTATGAGTGCCCGTCTTGTCGACTCTTACATCGTCTATGTCCTTGCCTTTACAATACGGGCAATGATCTCCACCGCTGGCGAGGTAGGTTTGGGCTTGGTTATTGTCCATTGGAACCCTTTCTAAATGCGGCACCCAACATAGCATAACTCGTAAGTTTGTCTATACTCTTCGCAAACTCTTCCCCTAGCCTCTTCTCGCATTGGGGACAGACCCCCTTCTTACTCAAGATGTATTTCGGGAAAGTCAACTCACATTCGGTACATTTCTTTTCAAGCGACATTACTTCCCTCCTAGTCTACAGTATTGGAACCAACAGAAATCGGCGCGGAGAACGTCGTTGGCGGGGGAGTACTCGCAGAACCACATCCCCAATTCACCGTGGACGCGCCAAGATGGCATTGACATTTTGATCGTTCGTCGCATTTGTATGAAAACCTTATCTGTAATACCCGACCATACCAAGGCTTGACACAAACCAAAACTAGTCAACCGACGTTGGCCCCTTGTTCTCTCCATGTACAGCGTATAATACGCAACGGCCATTGTGTACCATGCTTGGCGTTCAGTCATCCTGTCATCCCATCTCTAGTGTGTGCCAGCTTTTCCAGTTTCTCGACCCTGGCGGTCAAGTCCCAGATGTCGCGCTTGTTGACTTCAGCGACAATCTTATCCTTGAGATTATTTATCAACATCTGGTCTGTTGCTTCCTCAAGCTCACCACGGAGGAACCGCAGACCTGCTTCAAAGTTTGGGCGTTCAGTCATTGGGGCACCGCCTCAGACACGAAGTATAGCATACCGACAAGGCTACCACCAGAGATGCTGGCGAATAGCCACGTTACCCACGATGGGGCATTCTTCGATTCATAATTCACGCAAACAGATAGCGACCATACAAAGTTTGTCGCAAGCCCAGCCGCCGAAAGCCAGTTCCATATCACAGCCTCACTCATTCTTTTCCCTCACTCTCCGTTACTTTGAACTCACCGCAGACGGTGCCGGAATAGTCTTTAATTACCTGTTCAGATTCGGATTGGGGATAGCCCTGTTTCCGAGTTCTAATCCCTAGGGCCTGTATGCAAGCCCCTACCTCGTTTGTGCCGTCGCCATTAAGGACAATCACCTTATCCGTGTCAATCTTGATTGTGATTATCATCTGTCCTCGTTCCTTTCGTTACAGGTATCGCAACGGCTTGAGCCGTCAACATCAGTTTCTTTGTGGCAGACAAAGCACTGCCCCGGCTCGACTTCCCGTTCCTGGTAGCAGGCCTCATCGTAGAACTCGCCGGTAGCTTCATCGTACATCGTATCTGGAGCGTGCTGGTTAAGGCTCCGGCCACAAGCGGCGCACTCTACCGCGCTGTAACTTTCCATTGAGTCAGTCATCGTATCACCTCTAGTTTAGATTGACACAGGCGGGCTTTGTAACGCCCTACGTCGGTTTTGGCCTATATGAACCAAGTAACAATCCATCCAACCAAGAGAGCGAAGAACGGGAGCGTAAGGCCCTGTACGGCTATGCTGGCAGGACGCTCTCTGTATTTGTCTTTGATGTAGGCGTTTGACTGGGTTAGGTAGCTAATCGTCAAAGCAAGCCCTATCACAAACGATAGAGGTGGCACTGCAATACTGAACGTTGGGGTAACAAACCATCCCCAGAGTATAGATAGCACCCACCCCCTGAGTATTGCCAGTATCGCAACGAGGCCAAGGGCCCCAATGGTGCGCAATAGTATTTCCATAATTCAATCTCCTTGAGTAGTTTTATTAGTTTTCACGCTACAATTTATCCCAGATAGGGGGTTTGCATTGGCTCCCCCTATCCGGTAGGCCGCTCCCGCAGATCGCGTCACCGGAGTCCCGGTGCGTCCATCCGAACTACTACAGGGCTTCTTTTTGCACGAGGCGAAGGAATCGAACCTTCCCATCAGGTTTTGGAGACCCGATCGCCAGCCTTGGAACATGGCCCCGCTACAATCTATCACAGTACCAGCCCGGTTTTTCGTCGCCTTTTGGATATTGACCGGTGAAAGCATATCCCCGGAGCCACCCGTCCGGTGTTTGCGCGCCCTTTCGGGTATTTCGACCGTAGGAACCGCTTCAACGCGCATGGCTGGTACTGCTGTCTTTTTCACGCTACAGCCTTTCTATCAGCTATCCGGGCCACTATGTTGTCAAGCTCAGCCATCCATTCGGCCCAACTCCGGTCGGTAATCACGGTCCCGCTCACGCTGGCCGATACCGAAAAGACCGTGCGGTCGGCTGTAGTCGGACGCCAGTTGAAACAAGACCAGTCTTTTACCAGCCGCAAGCCGTACTGCGCGGCTATGGCATTGATATTCTTGATATTGACGGTCATTTTGTCACCTTCCGGTTCCGTATCTGGTCAGCGAGTATGTCCCTGATCCTCTTTTCGCGCTCCATCCGCTTAATCATGGTTACGTGCGGGAAGATCGGGGCTTCTGTCGTTTTGTCGTCGCGTTTCATACCCCATTGTACGGCACCCGTAGACAGACGGCAAACCCTCAATAATTTATATCGCTTTTATTTGCAACCCACCAAACCGCATAGGATTACAGGCGCAGAAAGATTGTATTGATTCAGGCCGACCATGCTATTCCGGGTAATTAAATATATTGACTGCCGTAACCTGTTATCTTCTGGCTGATTATGTCTTATGTGGATAACACCAAACGGATTGTTGCGGATATTGAAACAAACGGAACAGGAAAAAGGGCCGCTAACGGCTTGCTTTTGCCGCATAAGTGTGGTATTATTGGGCAGGAGGATTTATGGAAAATCAACATGATGGCAAAGTTTATGTTAAGGGCAGAGGCTGGGTGGCCGAAAAAGCATGTCAACATTGCAGATGCGTGATCGTTCCTACTGACGGCCACTATGCCCGCCGAAAGTTCTGTTCCCGCGAGTGCCAAATTGCTGATCAAAACAGTAAAAAAATGAAAATTTTAGGGTGGCCAACTCTGATAGGTCGGGAAGATATACCGTCATCCACTACTGGAGCCATCGGTGAGTTGATTGCCGCTGCCGAGTTATGTGCCCAAGGGTTTAGTGTATTCCGTTCAGTTAGCCCATCGGCTCCATATGATCTAATTGCCACAACTAATGACCACATGATTACTGTAGAAGTCCGGCGTGGCAGTCCTTCAAGAAAAGAGGAATCCACTTCCTTTAACTTTTGCCGTAATCGGAAGGATAAGGGAATCAGCCCAGCAGACTATTTTGCCGTTATATTGCATCAGGTAATACAGTTTGTCCCCAATACCCCCGAATACGCTGGGCCACAACTAATTAGAGAGGAATGGCGACTTCTCCCTAAAATTACCGCGAGTACAAACACTACAAATCATCAATAAATAGCAGGAGACCGCTCCTATGGGCCTCTGGGTGCATTCTGTGGGCGCCCCCAACCGCCAGAATTGCTCCAGCGGCGTAATTCAGTCTACTTATGACCAAATATATCGGTCAGCGTCTTGGAAAGCATGAAAAATGCCGCGATCCCGGCTACGATCCAGTACACAAACGGCTCGGCCTCAGTCTTCCAAGCCAGAAAGCACTCGGCTGTCAAGGCCAGCCCGGCTATGAGGAACCGCGTCCGACCGCCAGCAATCAGGTCTTTGATTCCCTGCATGATTTCTTCGATCTTGCTCATATCAAGCTCCTTCTACGTGTGGAGAGTCAAACAACCGCCGGAACATACCGCCCCATTTGAGCCGAATATCCAGTCTAGCCGCTTCCTCAAATACTATCTTCTGCAGCTCAAGAATCTGCATAAGTTTGCGAATATACTCAAGCGGGGTATCACTCTCTTTGTCCGGTCATTCGATATGTGGCACCCGGTCCTCGAAATACGGCATAATATCCATAGCATTGGACTTATCGAAATCGCCCTCAAATTTGTTGTGCTCGGAATTCGGCCACCTTGCGAGGGAGTGCTCGGTATCGAAGGCCTCGGTTTGATCGGCCTTATTGCGGTTTCCCTTTAGGATCGTAAAGTCAATCCGCTTGATTACCGCATTGGAAAGCCGCTGAAGGTCAGGGCTCAGGGTGTCCCGCTCCCGGCGCGAGTGTCCACCAAAGGCAAAGGGCGGGCCGCTCATGGGCTACTCCTTAGTGATTGGATTTCGACCTCATTGCGTTCAATCTTGGTCTTGAACGTCGAATGATCCGTATTGTCCATTTGGATATTTTCGTCAAGTTTGGACTGGATCGCTTGCATCTGCTCTCCAAGTTCCCCGGTCTCCTTTTCTATCTTGTCATTCAAGACATCTGAGGTGGTCACTATCTTCTGTTCGATCTGGACAATACCCTTGTCGTGGTTGGCTCGAATCTCGCCCGTTACAGCAAGATACAGAAGAAACAGACTGACCAGCAATCCCCCCGTTTTGATGAGGCCGTTGAAAAACGTGACTCTATCAATGTGAACTTTGCCGTCCCCGTTGCGCTTGAGCATTACTTGCCCCCGTTCTTTTTGATCTTGTCAACCGTCCGGGCACCGGTGTAGACGCTAAAGATTGAACCAAACAGCCAGTAGACTTCTTCCGGTAATACCGGGAAGTTGAAAACCAGCGGATCACCGCCGAACGCCTGAATGATTGCGTTTACAAACGGCAGGATGATAAAGTTCATTCCGATAATTCCACCGGATAGCCACAGCATTGCCGGACGTGCGCGGCGTACCCACTTATCATCAGACTTAATCTCGGCAGTAAAGAGCGCCCGGATATTTGCATCGCTCTCAATCGCCAGTTTCATTTCTTCAAGCTCAAGCTCCTGTAATTTGGTCTTGAGTTCTGGGCTACCATTGATCGCGGTTGACACAGTAGCCACCGCCGAAGCGATACCTTCCCTGCCGCCCAATACCTTTTGAACAATCCCCAGGCCTTTTCCCAAAAGCTCCAAAATCATAATGCCTCCTACTCAAATAACTCTATGGCTGTAAATTTTAGTTTATCGTTTCTGATGTTTACTTCCGTAATCTTGAAAGCTCTGTCTGTCCAGGTATCTCCTTTGCAACTCAGGTGTGCTCCAACCGATGTATTATTCATCGCTACATGATCCCCCGGCTGTAGGTCGTAATCTTTCCAACCCAAGCTCTCAAAGGTGATCTCGTAATGTTCCTTCGACCAAATCCCATCGGTGGTATTGATATATAACGCGGCTACATGGTCGGTCGATGTCCCCGAAAGATTAGGCCACTTAGCTTTGAACTTGAAAGTACCGTATGCCGATTGACTGGTCCCGTCTTCGACAATATCCGTATCCCTGAATTTGTCGTATTCCTGCTGGAACTTTGACCGTACAGTCAGGTGGTTTATGATCCTGCCAGCCTTTGAGACGCGCAAGGAATCGGGGGCCATATCTTCCCAAGTGAAGGTTCTATCAATGGACGGAGATTTATCATTCAAGGTGAACGCTCGCGCCATACCATTGCAGGCCCAATAAAAGCAGTACGTTCCCTGTTCGGCCAGTTGTCTCAATATCCTGTAAACCGACAATCTATTGTCGCTGTGCAGATTCAACCTAGCCAATACGCTTGTATTCTCGCAGGCATCAAGTGCGGCGTGGTCAATCTCGGCATCGGTCAGACCGGAAATATCCCGTAAGACTGAATGTGTAATCTGCACCGGGTCTTCAATAGTATCTCCAGCGGAGTAGTTTGTTGACCTCGTAGTAGCCCAACCCCCAAACGGATACCCGTCACAGGTCGCCCACCAACTCTTAGACTTACGAACCCGGAACCGAACATTCATTCTCATCTCAAACAAAACCAGGAGGTCCATCTCAATAGCCGGAGTAGCAACGAACTGCTCATCCCCCTGCACCCATACCGCTAGAGCATAAGATGTATTGTGCGGTTCCGCAAATCCCTCAAACGTCCAGCTATCATTGTTGGTATGACCGGTAGTTGCACCAAAATATATTGACACCCCATAAGATAGAAGTACCGGACTGCCAGCCGTCGTGCAATCCACATTCGAGGCACTATTCCCTATACTATCCGACCAGCGGAATCTATTTGGTGAGCCCGTACTTGATATGCTAACGAAGTAAGTAACCTTAGTATCAAGCGTAAACGTCCCAATAGTAGATAGATCGTCAAGTCCCACCC
>Ga0114923_10001108_pt1 | contig 19017 bp, 17 predicted proteins | sample SumtaG_FD_89578 | JGI IMG/M metagenome (GOLD analysis project Ga0114923, IMG submission 89578) | Deep subsurface microbial communities from Indian Ocean to uncover new lineages of life (NeLLi) - Sumatra_00157 metaG | ecosystem: Environmental > Aquatic > Marine > Oceanic > Sediment | place: near...
ATCAATGGCATTGCCGGGATTACGGGTGTAGTAGGATTTGGGCTCATGGCCCTTTCTGCTTCCCTCTCAGAAATTAATTCTTCTTTCGTAACCTTGGCTATATGCATGTCTCTTTCCTGCCTCGGCTTTCTTCCATTCAACATGCCAAAGGCAAAGGTCTTCATGGGAGATGTGGGCAGCATTTTGTTAGGATTTGTATTTGCCGGAATGGTCATATGGCTCGCCAAAAGCCTTCTCGATTTTATCTGCCTGACCGCCTTTCTTTTTCCTTTTTATGCGGATGAGTTGACAACCATGTACGTGCGTCTGCGTGACGGAGAAAACCTGACCCGGCCCCATCGCAGGCATCTTTACCAGGTTTTAGCAAACGAAAAAGGGTTCTCTCACTGGAAGGTATCAATGGGATACGGGATGCTGCAGTTAGTTGTGGGCCTCAGTGTTCTGCTGCTGAGAGACTTTGGGAGCGTTATGATTTTATCCCTTTTGACTGGTTATTTTGGTGGATTTGTTGTGCTAAGTTTTTGTTTTCGGAGAAGATTGGAGAATTAGCCGCAGATTAGCGCAGATTAAGTATCTCACGCCCCAGTACGATCTGCCGGAGCTACGGGGCAGGCGGGGTAAACAAAGGCGCTAAGGCGCAAAGATCTTGACCAGAAACTTTTTTTAGTCTATGGTGCCTACTCTCACCTTGAGGTAACCTATGAAGACCAGATTGTTATACAGGAATTTTTTGGTAATTTTAGGCATTGATGTCCTGCTCCTGGCTGTTGCCTGGTATGGTGCCCACCTATTGCGCTTTAACTTCGAGATCCCAGTCGGCCACTTGAGTGTGATGCTGAAGGCCTTCCCTGTCATTATTGTTGTCAAGATCGTGACTTTCTATTTCTTCGACCTCTACCGCGGTATGTGGCGCTATACGAGCATCGCGGACCTGTTGAATATTATCAAGGCTTCCGGCATCAGCTCTCTCATAATCGTCAGCTTTGTTCTCTTTGGTACAAGATTTAAAGGTTTTTCGCGTTCTGTTTTTGTTATTGATTGGTGTTTGACCATCTTGCTTATCTCCGGATTTCGGCTGAGCATCCGTCTTTATTTTGAACTCATCAAAGAGGATAAACCGTGGAGAATTGTTGCGGGAACACTTTTTGGGCCTTTGAGACAAAAACATGCTGATTGCAAGAATCTGCTCATTATTGGTGCGGGTGACTGCGGCGAGAAGATCTACAGGGAGATACGTGACAATGCCCGGCTCGGGTACAATGTGGTGGGATTCCTCGATGATCATCCGACCAAGGTCGGCATGAAGATCCATGGCATTCCAGTTCTGGGACCTGTTAAGGGTATTGGGGCGGTTGCCAGAAATGTCAGGGCCGAGGAGGCGCTTATTGCCATTCCATCGGCCGACTCTCAACAGATGCGCAGGATTGTGGCTTACTGCAAGGAGAGCGGCATGAAGTTTAAGACCATGCCAAGTATGGGCGAGCTCATTAACGGCAAGGTAACAATAAATGCCATTCGAGATGTGGCCTACAGAGACCTGCTTGGTCGTGAGGTGGTCAATCTTGACGAGGCCCGAATCGGCTCTTACCTCCAAGGCCGGAGTGTGCTGATCACGGGCGCGGGCGGCTCAATCGGCTCTGAGCTATGCCGGCAGATCTGCCGGTTTGGGCCGGAAACAATTGTATTATATGAAAGGGCAGAGAGTCCCCTGTACGAACTCGAACTGGAACTGAAACAGAATTTTGGCAACGTAAAGATCTTGCCGCTGCTGGGAGATGTTCGGGACAGGCGCCAGCTTGAAAAGGCCTTTGAGGCTTCCAAGCCTAACGTTGTTTTTCATACTGCTGCCTACAAGCACGTGCCCATGCTCGAACTTCATCCCTGGAAGGCGGTTAAGAATAATATCCTTGGGACAAGAAACTTAATTGACATGGCAAAAAGGTTTGAGGTGGAGCGCTTTGTTTTCGTCTCTACGGACAAGGCGGTGCATCCGGTTAATGTCATGGGCTCTTCCAAGCGGGTGGCGGAGATGCTGGTACAGAGCGAGAATGGTTATGGCATCTCACATGCCCCACGGTTCATGATCGTTCGCTTCGGCAATGTTGTGGGGAGCGCCGGCAGTGTGGTGCCGCTCTTCAAAAAGCAGATCAAAAATGGCGGCCCGGTTACTGTTACTCACCCTGAGGTAACCCGCTACTTTATGACGATTCCGGAGTCCTGCCAGCTTATCCTTCAGGCCGGTGCTATGGGCGAAGGTGGTGAAATTTTCATCCTCGATATGGGAACTCCCATCAAGATTAACGACATGGCACGCGACCTCATTCGTCTGTCCGGATTTGAGCCCGATGTGGACATCAAGATCGAATACATTGGCTTAAGACCTGGAGAAAAACTTTATGAGGAGTTGATTACCGAGAGTGAAGGGATTCTTCCCACCAGCCATGACAAGATCATGGTGCTCAAGGGTGCGGAATACAACCCGGCGCTCTTAAACGGCAAGATCGATGAACTGGCCGGTCTGGCTTATGACCAGGACAGCGAAAAAATCAAAACAATACTTCAGGAGATTGTACCTGAATATGAGCCGCGTTGGCGGGTCACCTAACATAGTGCCGTTGGGAAGGCTATCAGGCAATATTCAGTGACCCGATCTCAAAAAGAGACCCCCCTTGACTGCCGACTGATAAAGCTGGCTGTTCGCTTCGCCCGGATGGGTGCCCCAAAAATCTCATAATTACCGCTCAAAGAGGTTATGCAAAGGTCTCATACTGCGAGGAGCTTCAATGAAATTTCTTGACTTTTGGGTTGCAATTGATGATAATGTTATGATAATGTTAAAAAAATTGGACCTGGATCGTTATCGGTCTGTTTCCCGTCACACGAAACGAACGCTTGTCCTTTGAGGGCGCTTCTGTTCTGTGTTTTTAAAAAGGTATTATGTTTGTTATCGGCTATTTTCTGAGCGCACTTGCTACAGTCTTGAATTATGCCTTAGTCTTTTACATGTGGATTGTGATTGCACGGGCCGTGCTTTCCTGGGTGAACCCTGATCCGTACAACCCTATTGTACGGTTTATCCACAATGTGACCGAACCGGTGCTGTACCGCGTGCGGAGATGGCTCCCCCTCGGGAGAACCGGTATCGACTTTTCTCCTTTAATCGTATTGTTAATCATTATTTTTTTACGGACGTTTCTGGTAAACAGCTTGGTAAGGTTGGCGGCAAGATTGTTATAAGAGTTGAACCGCAATAGCGAGCGCATTCCCCGCAGCGCTCCGTCGCCAAAGCGGCTATGGCGCGTCGGCGACTTGACGCGGGGAATCTTCAAAAGAGGGGAGGGTACTCATGAAAATTACTCCATTGAATATTCAGCAAAAGAAGTTCCGTATTCGTTTGCGCGGTTTTGATGTGCGTGAGGTCGACGGATACTTGGAACAGATAGTCGATGAACTCAAGGTCCTGATGCGAGAAAACGAAAATCAGAAACAGGAGATTCAAAGACTGAACCGCGAACTTCAGGAATACAGGGATCGAGAAATAGCCTTCAAGGATGCCATGGTCAACGCGCAAAAGGGGCTCGACGACATTAGGGCCAATGTAAAAAAGGAGGCCGAACTGATCGTAGCTGAAGCAGAAATGAAGGCCGAAAAGATATTAACCACAGCGCATAACCGACTTACGCAACTTCACGGGGATATCTCAGAACTTAAAAGGCAGCGTATGCAACTCGAGATCGAGCTCGAAGCTATCCTTGAATCCCACAGAAAACTTCTCGATATGAGCACGGAAGCCATGGAGGCAAAGGAGACATCAGAAGAAAAATTGAAATATATCAGGGGAAAGTAAGGGAGAGGTCTCATGGCCAAGATTGACGCGTTTTTCAAGTTAATGAACGAGCAAGGGGCCTCAGATCTCCATCTCATTTCAGGTCAGCCGCCCATGCTCAGGATCGTCGGTGATATAGAGAGAATAAAGTATAAGACCCTGAATGATGATGATCTCAGGAGCATGCTCTATGAGATTACACCGGAAGACAAGGTCAAGGTGTTTGAGGAGACCGGGGATGTCGATTTTGGTTATGAGATTCCGGGCCTTGCGCGCTATAGAGCGAATTATTTTATGCAGAGAAACGGTATTGGGGCGGTCTTTCGAGAAATCCCCAGCGAGATCCAGACGGTTGAGCAGTTGGGTCTGCCGTCTGTCGTATCAAAGCTGGCGTCGCTGCCCCGGGGCCTGGTATTGGTTACCGGTCCCACAGGGAGCGGCAAATCCACAACACTGGCGGCTATTATCGACGAGGCAAACAAAACCAGAAAAGACCACATTATCACTGTCGAAGATCCCATTGAATTCGTCCACAAAAGCCAGGGCTGTGTGGTGAATCACAGGGAGGTGGGCGCTCATACCAAATCATTTTCAGCCGCCTTGCGCGGGGCCCTTCGTGAAGACCCGGACATTATCCTGGTGGGCGAGATGCGAGACCTTGAAACCATCTCCCTGGCTGTTGAGGCAGCCTCCACCGGACACCTTGTCTTTGGAACACTGCATACTACCAGCGCTCCCAAAACCGTAGACCGCATTATTGAGGTCTTTCCGGCCGATCAGCAAGAACAGATACGGTCCACCCTGGCAGACGGACTCAGGGCTGTGGTAGGACAGGTCCTTTTCAAACGGATCGATAAGAAGGGGCTCTGTGCGGCCCTGGAAATCCTCGTTGCAACGCCTGCGGTACGCAACCTGATCCGGGAAGCCAAGACATATCAGATCCCCTCTATGATACAAACGGGTAAGAAATACGGGATGCAGCTACTCGATGACTCTATTATGAATTTGCTTAACAAGGGTTGGATCAGCGCGGATGAGGCCTACTCCAAGGCCAATGACAAGAGCAAATTTCGACCACTGTTGAAAAACCCCCCAACCGATTTTACGGAAGCATAGTGCCGGGTATTTGGTTATCTCGCTTTTTTGCGCAAAGGTCTCGATTTTTGATTTTGCATTAAGGGAGAAAACGCCATGAGAAAACAAGAGATAGACCACATTCTGACCAGGATGCTTGACTCTCACGATAACGTATCCGACCTGAACATAACCGTTGGTAAATCGTTTCAGGTAGAAAGCTCCGGTACTTTGACCAAGGTTGACATGGAACCCGCTTTCGATGAATTGACTCCCTTTCAAAGCGAAGTTTTTGCCTTGAACCTGATCAACAAAGACAAGCGTTTGAGCGAGACCCTCCTGGATGAAGGCTCATGCGACCTCTCATATCAATTACCCGGAAAGGCTCGTTTCCGGGTAAACATATTTTCTCAAAGAGGCAATTATTCTGCCGTCCTACGAAAGCTGGAGACCAAGATTCCCACCCTAAAGGACCTGAACCTGCCCGGGGCCTTCTCGAAGATAGCCGAGGAGAAAAACGGGATTGTCTTAGTGACCGGGGCCACGGGAAGCGGCAAGTCGACCTCGCTTGCGGCCGTACTGAATGAGATCAATGAACAAAAATCGGTTCACGTGGTAACCCTGGAGGACCCTGTAGAATTTCAACATCCCCACAAGAAGGCCACGTTTAATCAGCGGGAGATGGGAACCGACTTTGACGAGTTTGCCGGCGGGTTGCGTGCGGCCCTCAGGCAGGCCCCGAAGGTTATCCTCGTGGGCGAGATGCGCGACAGGGAAACCGTGGAGATCGGATTGAGCGCCTCCGAGACCGGTCACTTGGTTATGAGTACCCTCCACACGGTGGATGCGGGCCAGACTGTCAATCGCATACTCGGCATGTTCAGTATTGAAGAGGAGAATCAGATCCGTATCCGATTGGCCGACAGCGTCCGATGGATTGTTTGCCAGAGGCTACTTCCAAAGGAGGGCGGGGGCCGGGTGGCCGCCTTTGAGATCATGGGGACAAACCTCAGGGTGAAAGACACGATCCTTCACGGTGAGTCCGAAGGAAAGACCTTTTATGAGATCATTGAGGCCGGAGAGGCCTTTGGCATGATGACCTTTGACAAGTGCATCATAGAACTCTACGAGAAAGGCCTTATCAGTCAGGAGACTGCTCTGGCCTATGCTTCACGCAAAGGGGTGGTAGGCCGAGGTGTCGACCGGGTAAAGAGTGCTCGAGGAGAAAAAACGACCGATATTGAAGAATTAGAAGTCGATTCAGGCTACGGGCGCAAAAAGGACAATCAATAATTAGGGAGTTTAGCAATGGAAGTCCTATGTGAAAGCTGTAAGGCTAAGTTTAAGATCGCGGATGACAGGCTGCCGACGGGCCAGGTAGTTTTCGTCAAATGTCCAAAATGCAAGAGCAAGATAGAGATCGACACCAGGGCCAAAGAGGAACCTGCCGCGCCGGCCGAAACCCGGAAAAGCGTGACCGACGAGGTAGCCTCAGGTATATATGACGCCTCTGAGAAACCATTTGATTTTGTGGAAGAAGGGGTTGAGACGGCTCTGATCTGCGAGCAGGATGCAGGAGCAAGAAAAAAGATACATTCCACCCTCCAGCGGATGGACTACCACGTTACGGAGGCGGCATCGGCTCTGGATGCGTTGAAGTATATGCGATTCCATGTCTTTGATTTAGTTGTGCTGGATGAAAACTTTGAAGAGGAAAATCCCGAATCAAGTCATGTGCTGCAATACTTGGAGCACCTTCCTATGAATACCCGCCGGAATATTTTTGTCATCCTTCTTGGGAATGATATTAGAACCGGTGACAATATGATCGCCTTTAATAGGAGCGTAAACCTGGTAGTCAACTCGAAGGATATAGTAGGTGATCTTGAAAAGGTCCTGAAGCGATCCCTGACGGAAAATGAAGAGTTCTACCGTGTGTTCAAGGAGTCTCTCAAGAAAATGGGCAGGGCCTGATCATCCGGTTGGCAATCGGCTCATTCAGAAATTTCTTCCTGATCGATCTTTTCTCCGCTTTTCACTATATCCTTGAGATGCTGTTTCAGTATTTGATTATCCTTTTGGGTCATTTCAAGGAACTTGACTCCCATCCCAACGGAAGAGTCATCCGTTTTTTCGTCTTTTATTTGTGCCCATATCACTTTACACTTGATTCCTATGGGCTCTGCAAGGTCCGGTAGTTGCAGTTTTAGAAAAAATTCTTCACCCTGTTTGAGTGGATTTTCCGTCCTGATAAAAAGGCCCCCGCTGCTAAGATCTCCTGTGTACGCATTGACAAAAGTATTTTTATCTTTGTACTTCAGGGACAAGGTCTTTAGAACCCGAATATCTTCTCGTGATGAGAATTCACATGTCCGATCGAGCATCTTCTTGAATCTATGTACTACGGCCGCGAGGATGAGCCTGAAGTCTGAAGAGAGTTTGTTGAATTCCTGGTCCAGAAATGCCCGGTCAATAATGCCGACAGTAGTCTCGCCGACAGCCCGGGCCGTGGCGGTCCTTGTAATGCGTCCTAAGAAACCGAGTTCGCCGAGAACCTCCCCCGGATCGAGCATTTCGATGATATATTTCCTTCCCCCAACCGTCTTGGAGATTTCCACCCTGCCTGACACTACGACATAGATCCAGTCTCCCGAAGACCCTTCTTGAATAATAACCTGGCCGTCCTGGTAAGTCTCTTCAGATGCTATGTGAAACATAGAAAGCCCTCTCTCCTTGAGACCTTTGCAAAACATCCCCTTTTGCCCAATCTCTGAGCCTTTCTTGACCTTGAACAAAATTGAAGGCTTTGCAGAGGTCTCTTTTTGTGGCTAAGATTGTCGGCACGGGTTTTTAATGCATTTTTTAATAAAAAAAACATAAGGGATTGTCGAAGAAATGTCAATGAACATTAACTTTCCTTATCCTGTTTCAGCACGAGAAAATAAAGCCTTCCTTGATGTTTCATGTGACCTGCTGCAGTCTCGGCATATGGCCCGTTTCCAAAGAAGAGATCTACTCTCCCCGGCCCCCGTATTGCTCCTCCTGTATCTTGATTAAGAACAAACCTGCCGAATGTTTCCCAGGACCGGATGGTACCATCTTCGTCCACCAGAGGTTTTTCGGTTTGGATAAAGGCGAGCGAAGCCTTTGGGAAAAGGCGTAAATCAGTGGCCACGGAACGGCCGGGCGTCAGAAGCACCTCAATGGCTCCCAGAGGGCCCTGATCAACCAACCTGAAGAAGACGTAGCTTTCATTGTGATTGAAGATGCTCTCGATCTCCTCCGGATAATTTTTCATGTAGCTGCGTATCCGTTGCATGGACATTTCTTCCATGGGAATCTTTTTTTCATTGATTAGTAATTTTCCTATACTCCTGTAGGGGCGTCCATTGCTGCAATCATAATTGACGCGTACCACAGAGTTGTCTTCCAACAGCACTCGTCCGGATCCCTGGATATGCAGAGAAAAAAGGTCGAATCGATCAGAGACCCAAAGGAGTTCATATCCTTTCCGCCGGAGACTTCCCTGGGAATCGATCTCTTTTCGCGAAAAATATGGTATTAGGGTTTGACTGACACATCTTCCGATGATGCGTTCATCAGTGTATTCGGGGTTGAACAGGCCCAGCCTGACGCACACCCAATCGTCAGGCTTCCTGTAAACAGGATGCGGGTAGTCCGGCGAGGGGCGCAGGCTTCCTTTAAGGGCTGGTTCGTAATATCCGGTAAACAAGACCTCACCGCTCCCGTTGCTCCCAACAGACCTGTAGACCCAAAACGAGGTCTCAATAGCTTTTTTGAGCTCGTCGGCAGGGGGAGTTTGTTTGATTAATTCTTGAAAGGCTTTCATTGATTTGGCCAGATGAGACGCGGTGAACGTGTCCGGCCCAAAGCGAAAGGGCGTTGAGGCATTGATACGCTTCAGATAGTCAAGGCTCTGATCGATCGCAGTTTCCAGAGAGCCGTAAGGTATATCGTCCGAAAAATCAGGAAATTGATGGGACCGAATTTTCACTAAGGCCTCCGGAGCTGTTACCGGCGGCTTGACCTTTGGGACACATGCGGAAAGGATCAGCAGAAGCCCCAGGATAATCGGATATATGGCATGGCGCAGATCGAATAGTTTCAACGGCCAATTCCTTTTACAGGTTATTGATAGATCGGCGCCAGATAATAATAGACATCTATAATAACTTCTTGTGAAACCTTCGCCATGGCCCGGCTCATCGCCTCTGCCAGGGCGCGCGGATTTTTTTGCATACACTCTTCTTCGGCATGATAGTTTTTCTGAAACAGGATTCTTTTGCCGATATTTGATTCGTTCTCCGCCACTAAAGTAATACTCAGCGATAAAACCGCCTTCCAAGTCTTTCCTATGTCCGATTCAAAGAATTCATCCACAGAGCCTTCCAGCACATAGCAGGATAAGAAGCCGCTGTTATGAGAAAGGGCCGCCTTAAACAGACCGGATTTTTGTATGTCCCGGCTCAAAAGATAGGTAACAAGATTCCCCGGGTCGGTTCGCCATTTATGATAAACGTATGCTTCTCTTTTGAATGATTGATCCCGATATATGATTCGATTGGTATTATATATAGGGCCAACGCTAAAGCGTTCTATCCTGATAACGGCCGGAAGAGGATTAAGGCCGGATATTTGCGGGGGATCATATTCTAATGTATAGAAGTCGATTTTACTGCTTGGCTGTTTAAGGTTAAGACATGCACCAAGAAGGAGGGAAAAACCGACGAGTAAAACAAATATTTTTTTGTGTCGATCCATAAAAGACCTCTCTTTAGCTTTCGATAGCTTTGAAAAACTTCTTTTCACTCCACCTTTCGTGGGGGAGGTGGTTGCCCGAACATTAATTGAGACGGTTGGTCGGCAAGAAGATCTGTTAACTGGTTCAGATTTTCACTCGCTTTTTCAAGATTCCGGGCGATAACCAACAGGTGACGCTTAAGCTGAGAATGTGTATCGTCTGTTTTGCTCACAAGCGAGACCCCTTTTGCCAATAACTTGTTGGCATTTTCCACGGCCTGCTTAAAATTTTCCATGGCCGTTTTGATCATTTTCTCATTCATCAGCGAATCAAAGGAGTTCCCTGCTTTTTCAATTGAAGCCATGAATTTATTCCACCTCTGGTCGTCCAAGATGCGTTCGATGCTTTCCAGGGACGATCCAATATTTGTGGAAATAGCTTTTATGTTAGCATCGTCGACCATGTGGCCTATCTTATCCGTGGTCAACTTGATTTTATCGGAGATTCCTTTAATATCTATAAACCTTAGCTGGTTCAGAACATCGTCAAGGCCTCGCAGCAATTCACTGATCTCGGATGGTTTTGAGGCCAGAATCGGATATTCCGACGGAAAACCAACAGGGGGAGAACGATCGGGCTCACCTTCTTTCTTCCAGTCCAATTCGACAAACATAATTCCTGTAATCCCTACAGACTTTAACTGGGCAACGATGCTGCTGTCGAGTGTTTGCCCGGATTCAATCTTTAAGACTACTTGTATTAACTTTGAGTCGGGGGCGACGATTATCCTGTCTACCCGTCCTATCGATACCCCTCTGTATTTTACAGGAGAGTCTGTATTCAATCCCTGCACGGACTCATCGAAGTAGGTCACGTAATACTGTCCCTTCTCCAAAAAACGGGACATTCCCAACCAGATTATCGCCAATGCGGCAATCCCGATTCCACTCGCTACAAATAAGCCGACGGCAAGCTTGGTTTTCTGAGAAGCCATTACTGAGAGTCCTTTCGTGCTATGCCACTGTCTTCTGTCCGGCGGTTAAAGAATTGTTTGATGAAAGGATTCCGACTGTGGTCCCGCAGATATTTAGGGTCCCCTTCAGCGATTATTCCTCTTGTCCGCTTATCCAGCATAATGATCCTGTGTGCGACGGTAAAAATACTCTGGAGTTCATGAGTGACAATGACCATGGTAGTTCCCAGGCTTTTGTTGATATGAATAATAAGGTTATCGAGTTCGGTCGATGTTATGGGATCGAGTCCGGCAGAGGGTTCGTCAAAGAATAGGATTTTTGGATTAAGGGCCATAGCTCTTGCCAGGCCCGCCCTCTTTTTCATGCCTCCGCTGAGTTCGGACGGCAAATAATTTTCATAACCATCCAGATTAACCAGATTTAGCTTCATCTTGACCAAAGTTATTACGGATTTTTGCGATAAATCCGTATATTCCATGATCGGTAGAGCCACATTTTCGGCAATCGTCATGGAACCAAAGAGGGCGCCACCCTGGTACAGGACTCCGATTTTCCTTAATATTTTTTGGAATGTTTCATCGTCACAATTAGTAATATCATCATTATCGATGATTACTTGGCCTGAATAGGGGGGAATAAGCCCGATAACGTGCTTTAACAATGTGCTTTTGCCGCATCCGGTTCCCCCCAAAACAACGAATATCTCTCCCTCGTAAACATCGAATGATATGTGGTCAAGGATGATATCTTCGCCGTATCTGGCAGCCAAATCTTTAACCCGGATGATGGCCTGTCTTCCCATGAGTTCCATTCCTGGCACTACAGCCTAAACTGTCAAGAAGAAGTGCCTAAAGTGAACTAAAGTGATCTAAAGTGCCTAAAGTTAAAGGGGTAAAACCAATATTTAAAAAAAGTTTCTTCAAATCCTCAACTTTAGCTCACTTTTAACTTCAAACTTTAGTTCACTTTCAGTCTTACTCCCAGTAGCAAAGTATGACCGAAAAGATTGAATTAAACAGAATAATCAAAAAAATACTACTAACAACCGCGGATGTGGCTGCTTTGCCGACGGATATTGCCCCGCCTCTGACCTGGAAACCCCTGAGGCACCCTATCCAGGCTATAAGAAGCGCGAAGACGCCGCCCTTAAAGAATCCCAGGAAGACATCAAAAAGTGTCAATGTATCAATCGTCTCGGCGATATAAGCATTGGCGGTCAGATTGAGTATGAAGACCCCGACAATAAGACCGCCGAATATGGCAAATACGTCGGAAAAGAGTGTCAAAAACGGGACAACAATAACAGAAGCTATTACCCTGGGTACAGCCAGGAACCGGGTCGGCTCGAATCCCATGGTGGTCAGGGCGTCAATCTCTTCAGAGACCCGCATTGTCCCTATCTCGGCTGCAAAAGCCGACCCGGATCTTCCGGCCACGACAATGGCGGTCATGATAGGGCCTAATTCCCGAGTCATTGACAGGCTTACCAATGACGCCACATAGATGTCGGCCCCAAACTGCCGGAGTTGAACAGAAGACATAAAAGCAATAATCAGGCCGAGAAGAAAGCTGATCAGGCCTACGATAGGAAGGGCATCAACACCTGTTTTCTGCATATATGAAAAAGTATCATCGGTTCGTAATGATTTGGGGTGTAAACAGACATAGATCAATGACAAACAGACAGACCCGATAAAAGAGACCAGATATTTCAGGTCCGACACATGACGGAGGGCTGCATCTCCAAGGCGGACCAACATGCCGGGGGCTCCATTCTCGGCAGGCGAGACCTTTTTCCCCAGGGAGTCGAAATTAAGTATGGAGAGGGTTTTATTTACTGTACTGCTGGCATTTTTTAGGTAAAAATAACCTTTTCCATTGACCACCATCTTTTTGATTTCCACGAGGACCAGCGCCCCGAAATCATCCAGATAAGTTACCTTGCTCAAATCCACGGTCACCGGGCAGGGTATCCGGCTTTGTAAAAGATTGCCCAGTGTTTTGATCATAGAAGCGGCATTGGATGAATCCATGCTGCCTTGTATGTGAAGAGTGATACCTCCGTCATCGGTTTCTGAAACTTCGTATCGCCAGGATTGTGGGTCTTCAGTGGTTTTCATACATTAGTGCTCTTTGAATTCGAATCTTTTCAATCCCTCATCATCAAGACCATACGCCTTTTCAAGTAAATCGACATCCATCTGAAAGATCAACCAGCCGAGGAATTGACTGTCTTTGTTCATTTCAAAGGCGATCTCTATGCCCTTATAGCCCATAGGATGATCTTTGTCCGTGCGATAAAGGGTGAGTACCCTGTGGAGAGACCCTTCACTACCCTGGAACTCTATACCGGCATAACTACTTCCCACCATTTTTGTCGCTTCCATGTTGGTCTTGATTGAGTATGCGTTAAATACCTCCTTATTCTGGTCAAGCAGAACAAGCCCGGTATAGGGTATAGTAGCAACTTCCTGAATACTAAAGACCCCTTTCATCAATTGAGTTGTTCTTGATCTGTTTTTAGCCGCAAAATGATCGGCAAATAAAGACTTGAGCAAAATATAATCTTTGGCTAACTGGTTCCTCAGTTCCTGTTTCTTAATATCCATGGCCTGGAGGCCTTTTGAAAAGTACGGATAGCCAAAGAAAATAGCAGTTACCAGAAAAGCGAGTAAAATCAAAGACGGGAGAAGCCAGTTGCGGGCCCTTTGATATCTCCTCTCTAAATTTTGAACCGCCGTTACATCTCGACCCAGGGAAAGGACCCCTTGAAAGTTATGATGACCATCATAGAGCACGGTTGTGCTGGTTGATACAAAACGTGCACCCATTTCAGGATGTCTTATTTTAAGGATCTTTTCCCTAACCGAATACCGTGCCTGGACCTCATCGAGGAAATCCTTGTAGGCCCGCGGTTCCTCATAAATCTCTTCCACGGATTTGTACCGCATTTGATGCTCGTCCCTGCCGTACACTTTTTCGGCGGAGGTATTCCAGGAGAGTATTTTACCGTCCCTGTCGGTCAAAATGACGGCGTCAGGCAACTGGTCGCAAAATTCCTTGAGCCCGTGAAGGATTCGGCTTGTCTCATCAAGCCGTTGGGCCAGAAGTTTGGTTATCTCGTGGGCCACATCCGGAAATTCCCGAAGAAAGCTTGTGATTTCATCCTTGGGGATGCGAATGGCCTTTACGTCGCTCTTGGCTTTTACGGTTGCCGTGCGTCTGGTCCCGAGAAGAAAAGACATCTCTCCGAAAAGAGCCCCGATCTCCGTAATCTCCGATATGGATTTATTCCCCTTGATAATGTCGAGTTTTCCGAAAACCAGAACATGGAGATCCTGTGAATCGTCTCCTTCCAGGAAGATTATTTGGTCTGTTTCAAAAGTGGTGAGATATTTATCTAAATCCGGGTTATTTATGACTTCGTCCAACATGAGAAATATAACCTCTTTACCCGGGGCAGGGAATTCTCCTACGATGGTCGTTCAAAGGACTTTTTGAAGCTCTCAATATTGTGCTCTCTTTATTATAGTGTGGTGCCGAAGGGGAGACTCGAACTCCCACGGGCATATGCCCACTAGACCCTGAACCTAGCGCGTCTACCAATTCCGCCACTTCGGCAGCTTACAAGGCAGAAAAAGAATTGATTTTGTTTTGTGGTTGATTTATATAAACTTTTAAACTATTTGTCAAGCACCACAAAAAGGGATTAGGCGTGCGGATTATAAAAGATCTTAGGGAAATTTCGGAGAAATTAAAAAATCCGGTTGTAACCATCGGCAACTTTGACGGCGTTCATATAGGGCACCAGGCCCTTTTCCAGCAGGTCGTCAAAAAGGCCGAAAGCATAGACGGCACCTCTGTAGTAATCACGTTTGAGCCCCATCCTATCCGGGTTATCAATTCCGATAAGCACTTTCCACTCATAACCCTTTATGAGCAAAAGGTTGAATTGATAGCTGAAACAGGAGTGGACACCCTGATATGTATTCCGTTTACCCGTGAGTTTGCGGAGATTTCCGCCCACGCTTTTGTTAAAGAGATACTGTGTGACTTTATCGGCATAAAAGCGATTATTGTAGGGCAGGATTACTCCTTTGGGAGAAAGCGCGAGGGAGACATTTTACTTCTCGAGGAGATGGCCGTAACCCATGCTTTTGAGGTAATCATCTCGGCCTGGATTGAAGTCGAAGGGGGCCGCATCAGCAGCACCGAGATCCGAAATCTGGTAAGAGAGGGCAGGGTTGATAAGGCCGAGAAACTATTGGGACGCCATTATCAGGTGCGGGGGACCGTTATACGTGGCCGTGATCGAGGAGGAAGATTATTGGGTTTTCCAACGGCGAACCTGACGCTGTACGACGAACTCTGTCCCAAGATGGGGGTATATGCCGTGACAGTCGAACACGAGAACACCTGTTACAAAGGCGTGGCCAATATTGGATACAGCCCTACTTTTAAGGAGGGTCGGTTTGGCGTGGAGGTTCACATCTTCGATTTTGACAAGACGATCTATGATCAACCCATCCGTCTGAACTTTGTCCGCCGCCTTAGAGACGAAAAGAAGTTTTCAGGACCTGAGGCCTTAGCGACACAGATCGGGCGGGATATTGAAAAGGCCCGGGAGATCCTGTCCGGCGAATGATTACGTGTCCGGTCCATCCAACCCATCCTGAATTAGCGCAAGCTTCACTTCGTGTCCGGCTTCTGGCTCCTGAATAGTAACAATCTCACTTTATTTTCTAAGACTTGAGCTAACCGGCTCGTCCGGGTCAGGATTTACATATGAAGACCTACCGCATAGTATTCATGGGTACCGGGAATTTTTCAGTGCCGGCCTTAAAGGCCCTCCATGAGAGCCGAAATAACGTCCTTGCCGTGGTTACACAACCGGACCGGCCAAAAGGGCGCGGGCGGCGCCTGGTGCCCCCTCCGGTCAAAGAAGTTGCCGGCACATTGGGCTATCCTGTGTTGCAACCACCCAGGATTAAGGAACACCGGTTTATCGATAAGATCATAGCCCTCGATCCGGACCTGTTTGTTGTTGTGGCCTACGGCCGTATCTTGCCCGGGTCTTTCTTATCTATTCCCCGTCTTGGGGCAATCAATATTCATCCCTCACTTCTTCCAAAATACCGGGGTCCCGCACCAATCCAGTGGGCTATTATCAACGGAGAGGAAGAGACCGGTATTACTACCATGTGGATGGATGAAGGGATGGATACAGGGGACATCCTGTTGAGCACCAAGGTTCCGATCAAACCGGACGATACATCCGGGAGTCTTCAGCGCCGGCTGGCTGAGGTCGGTGCGCGGCTTTTGATCGAAACGTTAACTAAGCTCGAGTCCGAAGACCTTCTGGGTAAACCACAGGATAAGTCGAGTGCGACTTACGCGCCCCTTCTGAAAAAGGGAGACGGCTGTATAGACTGGACCAAGGATGCTAAATCTTTGGAGGCCTTGATTCGGGGGATGAATCCCTGGCCGGGCGCCTTTACCTTTTTATTCGGCAAAAGGCTCAAGGTATTGAAGACCAAAGACCTTCAGAAGCCGGCCAAGGAAAAGCCGGGTACTGTTTTGGATGGATTTCCAGGTGACTTCAATGTGGCAACAGGCCGGGGAACATTGGCGCTGGAGGAGGTTCAGCTTGAATCTGCAAAACGTCTTTTGGTTAAAAATTTCTTAAGGGGCTGCCCTGTTCCGCCCGGCACAATACTTGGATAGCCCGGATATGGTAGCAGTTTCCCGTCGCATCGCCTTTTTGGTTTTGAATGTCCCGGATGACTCAAACGCCTTTCCGGAACACCTTCTTCACAGGGCCTTTGAACGGGAGCCCCAACTCATCAGGAAGGACCGGGCCCTGGCCACCGATTTGGTCTATGGTGTGCTTAGATGGCGGGGTCGCCTTGACTGGGTGATCCGCCGACTTTCAAAGACTCCTGCTCACAAGATAGACCCTCCTGTTCTAAACATTCTCCGGCTCGGCCTTTATCAGATCCTTTTTCATTCCCGTATCCCTCCTTCGGCCGTTGTAAACGATTCTGTTGAGATGACCAAGTGGCAAGCGCCATTCTGGGTAGTCAGGTTTGTAAATGGCGTGATGCGATCCGCGGCGCGGAAGGCAAAAGAGATCCCCCTGCCGGATTATAATGATGATCCGGTCCAGGCGATTGTTGTAAGAGAATCCCACCCTTTGTGGCTGGTCGAAAGATGGGTTGAGCGTTTAGGCATAGAAGAGACAAAACAGCTCTGTAAGGCAAACAATCAGATCCCCCCGGTAACGGTTCGGGCAAATACCCTGAAGGTCAGCCGGGAGCAATTGCTCAACTCATTGACAGATCATGTCAGGCAAATTACACTAACAAAGTTTGCCCCGGATGGGCTCTCCCTAAAGGGATTCGGGAATGCGGTTGCAGACATCCCTTCATTCAAGGATGGCTGGTTTCAGGTACAGGATGAGGCCGCACAACTTATCACCCATCTCCTTGATCCAAGACCGGGTGAAGCAATCTTGGATGCCTGCGCCGGGTTTGGCGGCAAAACCGGCCACATTGCGCAGCTTATGGATGATCGTGGCAAGATCAAAGCAATGGAATACCGGTCATGGAAATTACGCCGGCTCGAGACATCCTTGACGCGCCTTGGCATATCCTCGGTTACCACATGGGACCATGACCTGTCGGTGTCGGTTCCTGTTGCACCCTCCGGTGCTTTTGACCGAATCTTGCTTGACGCACCCTGCTCCGGGCTTGGCGTGCTTCGGAGGAATCCGGACGCCAAATGGAAAAAGACCGAGATGGATCTCACAAGGCTTCGTGGCGACCAACTGCGCTTCCTATTCTCCATTGCCCCTTTGGTGAAAAAAGGTGGCCGCCTGGTTTACTGTGTATGTAGTCTTGAGCCTGAAGAAGGCGACTATGTGGTGGAAGAGTTTTTGAAGAATCAAACCCAATTTGTTATAGATCAAGAACCTGTCGGGCTTTTGGATATGGATAAACACTTAGTGGACAACTCGGGCTTTTTCAGAAGCTCACCTCATGAGCATGATATGGACGGATTCTTTGCCGTACGTTTGAAAAGGACTACGATATGAGGCGTTTTTTTAAGATGGCGGTCCTGATTGGCGTTTTTGTCGGGATTGCGGGGCTCAGCGCATATCTCACTTTGAGGCTTATTATAAAAAGTGAGGACATGGTAGTAGTTCCGAAGCTCGTGGGAAAAGACGCGGTATATGCGCTCGATATCCTCACTGATCTGGGACTCAACATCAAGGTAAGAGGCTTCGAATACATGGATGACGTACCGAAAAACCATATTGCATATCAGGAACCGCGACCCGGTGCTGAAATCAAAAAAAATCGCAATATTCAGGTTATTGTCTCTAAGGGATCGAAGATCTTGGTGGTGCCGAACCTTGTGGGGATGGATATCCGTCAGGCATATATCATTATGGAAGAAAACGGATTCTCTCGAGGTGTTTTGTCCCGCACCTTTAGTGAGCGGGCTGCTATGGATGAGGTCATCAGCCAGGTGCCGCCCCCCGGTACGGTTATCACACGGGGTAATTCCATTGACCTGCTGTCCAGCCTTGGCAATCGGCCCATAACTTATAAGATGCCATATCTAAACGGCCTGGCCTTAGAGGATGCGATTCTCGTCTTGGAGCGTGCGCACCTTGGGCTTGGTCAAATACGATCCGTTCAAAAAGACGACCTGCCAAAGGATGTAGTGATTGAGCAAGACCCTATATCCGGCTGCCAGGTGACTTCCGGGACACTGGTGAATCTGATTGTTAACCGGGCGGAAAAAAGCCGAATCCTTGATCATGGGCTAAGCCTGTTCCATCATCGTGTGTATGAGGGATTTTTGAAAAAGCACATCCGGATTCGCGTAAATGCCTTTGGTATGCTCTATGATCTATATGACGTTTTTCTGCCTCCTGGAGAAGAGATCTGGTTTTTGGCCCCTAAAGATCCCGAGACCATGGTCTTTGTACACCAGGATGGCGAACTTGTTTCGAGTCATTCTTTTTTCATGGATCTCATGAAGCCGTTTCCCGTGAACTTGAAATAGCCGGGGATTGATGTTAGGAGGACAAGAATGAAGCTCATAGCGCCGTCCATATTATCTGCTGATTTTTCAAGATTGGGCGAAGAGGTTAAGGCCGTGGAAACGGCAGGGGCCGACTGGATCCACATAGATGTGATGGACGGCCGTTTTGTGCCTAATATCACGATTGGGCCGCTTGTGGTTGAAGCGGTAAACCGGACCACGGAGCTACCGCTTGACGTGCATCTTATGATAGAGAATCCGGACCGATATCTGGAGGATTTTGCAAGGGCTGGGAGCGCATATTTAACCGTCCACGCGGAAACCTGTGC
>Ga0114923_10001109_pt1 | contig 19008 bp, 16 predicted proteins | sample SumtaG_FD_89578 | JGI IMG/M metagenome (GOLD analysis project Ga0114923, IMG submission 89578) | Deep subsurface microbial communities from Indian Ocean to uncover new lineages of life (NeLLi) - Sumatra_00157 metaG | ecosystem: Environmental > Aquatic > Marine > Oceanic > Sediment | place: near...
GTGTCCCCGTGTCAGGCGGTTTTTCTCCCAATAAAAAGGCTCCCGATCAGGGAGCCTTTTTCGCGCTTGATGATTGTAACCAATCACGAGTCACGAGTCACGAATCACGGTATTTAAAATTTCATCGGCACCATAATTTCCTTCTCCACCGGTTTGATCTTCTCCATGTAGACTTTCATGTACTCGTCCAGGGTGGGGATGCGGCCGAGGAGGGAGCAAAGGGCGGCAACGTGGGAAGATCCCAGGTAGACCTGGGCGCCGGTTCCCATGCGATTGTCGAAGTTCCTTGTGCTGGTGGAGATCACGGTAGAGTCGGTGGCGACCTGACCCTGGTTTCCCATGCACAGGCTGCATCCGGGTACGTGTACGTTGGCGCCGGCCGACATTATGGTCTGATGGATCCCTTCATTGGCCAAGGCAATGTTGCTTTCCCTGTCGGGGGGAACAGCCCAGAACCGCATGGTGGGTGAAACCTGCTCACCCCCGATGATCCTGGATACGGCCCTGAAATCGGTGATGTCGGTCATACAGGAACCAACGAAAACCTCGTCGATGGTCGATCCGGCAGCCTCTGAAAGAGTAACGATCCTGTCGGGATCGTTGGGAGCGGCCAGCAAAGGCTGCGTGATGGAGGTCATATCGACCTCAATTATATCAGCGTAGGGTGCGCCTTTGTCACCAGTCAGAATCTGCGGGTCAGCCAGCCAGGTTTCCATCAGGTTGATGATGACCTGAATCTGTTTGGACGGGTTTCTCTTGATGAAGTTATCGCGCAGGAAAGTCAGGTTGTTCCTGACGTACTCAATGACCTTGTCGGGATCGTGGGAAAAGACGCTCGCCGCTGCCGATCTTTCTGCCGAAGTGTCGGTGAACTTGTAGGAATCCTCCACGCTGATGCCCTCGAGGCCTTCCATCTCCAGGATCCGGTCCGCAAAGACGTTGATCTTATGGTCGCCCTTTTCAAGGTTCAGCTTGCCCTGCTGCATTGCAGCGTAGGGGATGGCGTTGACGAGGTCCCTGAGGGTAATGCCGGGCTGGACCTCGCCTGAGAAACGCACCAGTACCGACTCGGGCATATCGAGGGGCAGGTATCCCTGGCTGGCTGCGAAGGCGACCAGGTCAGAACCGGCTGGAAAGCTGATACCGATGGGGAAACGGGTGTGGCTGTCTCCGCCGGTGCCGACGAAGTAGGGGAGACAGAAACGGTTGCCGTTGGTGTGAATGATCCCATCCCCAGGTTTGAGCGCGATCCCGCCAAGCCTGTTGACGAAATCTGTAAGGGTGTGCTGCATGGTAGCGTCTTTGCTGCGTGGTCCGGCTGCTGTGTGGCAGAAGGACTGGATGAAGACTGTCGCAAAGTGAGTACAGGCCAACTCCTCAAGCTCCTGGCGCGTCATTTTACCTGTTGTGTCCTGGGAAAACACCAGGTGTGCCTGTGGCTCGACAAAGGATCCGGGGAGGGCTCCATCAATACCGCTGGCAAAACCTACAAGTTTCTGGGCCAGGGAAAAAGGCTGGCCCTCAGGTATTTCCGATTTCCCTGGCAGGTGAACGGCTGATTCCCCGAAATCGATTCCGAGTTTCCGGCAGTGCTCCATGGCCCTTGATGTGAGCTTCCGCCCGATGATGAGAAGGTTCCTGCCTCCGGCCCTGTACTCGTCCCTTATGGATGCCGGTTCGATTGTAAACTCCACCAGGACCTTGCCCGATTCCTTTTCGAGGACTTTGCCCGTTCCGAAATCGACCTCGACGACCATCCCTTCTTTCAGGGCGCCTGCCTGACAGCGGACTGGGATTGCTCCGCAGCCGCGAAGTGTGTTGAAGAAGATGGGAGCGATCTTGGAGGCCATGATGATACCGCCCCGCCTCTTGTTGGGGGTGTTTGGTATGTCCATCCCGATCCACCAGACCAGGCTGTTGGAGGCCGACTTACGGCTGCTTCCGGTCCCCACGACATCACCGGCAAAGAGGATAGGCAGTCCCGGATTCCGGTTTTTGAGTTCTGCGATCCTGGGCAGGAACATCTGGTCCTGTGGACTTGTGGAAAGCATGGTGAGTGCGTGCAGTGGAATATCGTCTCTCGTCCCGGCTTCCTGAGCAGGAGAGAAGAAATCGGTGTTTATCTCCCCGTTGGTTCTGGCGATCACGCACGTAAGTTTATCGGGAAGAGCCTGGGCGTCACCGAACCAGCCGGCTTCGGCCCAACTGCGCAGAAGGCCCGCCGCGTGAGTGTTGCCTGATTCAGCCAGTTTCGCGATTTGGGTCAGGACGAGTGGGGAGATCAGGATGAGGCCGGAAAGAACAGCCGTTGCTGTGGCAGGGATATCGCCGTCAAGACCGATGGCATCGAAGAGGTGCGGAATATTGGCTCCACCCCCCATCCGGCCAAGCATCCTGACAGCATCCATGGCGGAGATATGAGGGCACTGTATTTTTCCCAAAGCTACTTCTCCCAGGAAATCCGCCTTGACATAGGATGCATCTGTGACTCCGGGCGGCACCCTTTCGGTAAGCAGGAACAAAAGGCTGCTAACGGTATCCTTCTGGTCATCCAGAATAAAAGCTTTTGGGTCAAGATCTTTATTCTTGAGAAGTTCGCAAAGGGTTGATGTCTGTATGGGATCCAGGGGAAGGGGCGGGATTCCCATGGCATCCCGCTCAGACTTGGCTTTGAGATATTCATTAGCGAAATCGGTCAATTTGCTCATCATACCCTCCGGAATCTGAAGATATTCGATTCAGCGGATTAATCGCCTATTTTGTAGGCGTGGCGATCTAAATAATTGTAAAAAAAAGCTTTTACCTGGAACTTGGAACCTGGAACTTGGAACAGGAACCGCAAATGCCTGTTTATTGTATACAATTTTAACGCCAAGTAAAGGGGAAGAGCGGTGATTCGTGACTCGTGACTCGTGATTAGGAAAAAATGCCAGTGATTAGTTATTGGTGAGGTGAAAATTGTCAGGTGAAAGCTGTAAGGTTTTAAAGGGGCCGATTGCTGTTTTCTACTGGCTGCTGGATTCTGGATTCTGGATTCTGGTCTTGATGATCTTTATTTCCGCCTTGACCTTCAGGTCGTTTATGAGCTGTGAAACCATTTCACGGGCTCGCTTTCGCCGAATCCGTGTGGTGATGTACTGTTTCACTTCCGCGAATGTTTTCGTAGTAGCGGGAGTAGTGGAGACGATCTTGATTATGTGAAACCCCTGGTGTGTGTGAATGGGCTTTGTCACAGACCCAGCTTTCAAACTGAAGATCACGGTATTGAAAATACTTTGATGGTTCCCCTTCTGAATAGTTCCCATGTCTCCGCCGACGTTCGCACTTGCAGAGTCATCGGAATGTTTTCTTGCAAGACGGATGAAATCGACACCTGAAGAAGCATCCCTGTAGATCGAATGAGCTCGGTCCTCGGCATGGCGCCATTTAGCTGTACCCGGTTTTGACAGGGTCTTGATCAGGATCTGCCTGATCCTGACCGATTCAGGTTTCCGGAACTTGTCCTTGTTAAGTTCGTAATATTCCCGGTTCTCAGCTTCTGTGACCTGGATCTTCGAGTATACTATCTCTTCCAACAGACGTTTTATGGAAAAGCTCCTGAAGATCGCTTTGCGAAATTGCTCAGGGGACATATCGTTGCACTGCAGTGTGGACACCAATCTTTCTTCACTGCCGAAACGTTTCACCTCAAGCTGGTAGCGTGCCTCGGCCTCCGCGATCAGGCCGTAAAATCGATGCTTGAGGCTTTCCTGGTAAAGCAGCTCGATGTCGACCAGCCTGTTCAGTGCTTTTTCGCTGTCAACCTGATTGCTATCGGATCCTGGGCCTTCGGTTTCAGCGTGTTGAGATGACAGCTTTCTAGCCAGAGAAACCTCAATTACGCAGGACAAGTCCGACTGATAGATCGTGATCCCGTTAACTTGGGCCACAGGTTCTCCTGAATCAGCCGGCCAGCCGGTATCGGCGGCGAGAATAGTCAGGATGATAATTGTGAACACTGCCAGGTATTTGGCAGAGCGTAAGTGCAGGGGAGGTCTGATTTTATTTTTCATAGGTACTTCAGACTCGAAGAGACTTTTTACGAGGATATAATTGTCGAAGCGGTTCATTTTTTTCATACTCATGCTAACGACATAGCAAAGGGCGGCCCCAAAGAAGCCGCCCCTCCAAACCCGATACAACTATACATTCTTGTGAATGAATGTCAATGACCCGAAATCCAAGGAGGAAAGCGAAAACCACGCTTTCGCTTTTAAGTGGAGCAAAAAGCCGCGAATGGACTTTTTGCGACCCTATCAAGTTTTGTCCGGCCTTCGGTCGGGGCTTCTGTAAGACCGTTTTTAAGTTTCCAGTAGCGTGTGCAGGTTTCTCCGACAGACTCCCATGTAGTTAGACCTAGCTCGTGGACTGTCCTTGAGACACTCCCTCCGGCGCCGCTGGGGGTGCCGGTGTAAAAAGAATCTTAATATTTGCCTCTTCCCGCAACTGGGAAAGCTTTTCCCCGATCAGTTCGTTGATCATGCGGTTCTTAAGGTCCTGCGCGAGTCGCTCCTTTACCTCTTCAAAGGAAGTAGTCGAGCCCTCTTTTCGATCGGTCACTTTTATTATGTGATATCCGAACTGGGTGAGGACTGGATCGCTGACTTCGTTCACCTTCATGGAAAAAGCCGTTTCCTCGAACGCTTTGACCATTCGACCCCGTGTAAAGAAACCCAGGTCTCCCCCTGATGGTGCACTGGGACCCTCAGAATGTGTACGAGCCAGTTCCCCAAAATCGGCACCATCAGCTTTGGCTTTGGCGGCTATTTCCTTGGCCCTTTTCCGGGCTTCATCTTTCTTATCCTGAGGATCGCCCTCAGCTGAATTTATTAGGATGTGGCTGGCTTTTACCTCCTCCTGGTTGGAAAATTTCTGCGGATTCTGGTCGTATGCTTCCCGTATCGTTTCTTCCGGTACTACTGCCTTAATGACAATGGTTCCTGCCACAAATTGCTGTATGGTCAGCTGCTTGGTTATGTTGGCTTTGAGGGAGGCTTCCGTGAATCCCCGGGACTCCATCTCTGCCTTGAACTCCTCAGGAACGTTGTAACGCCCGGAAATCTCACCGAATGCTACGTCTATCTCCTCTTCGGCAGCCTTGAACCCACCTTTTTCGGCGGCCTGAAAGAGAAGCTCACCATCGATCAATTGGTCCAGGATCCTGGGCCCGAACTGACCCATGAATGCATCCAGGTTTCCCGGTCCCATGCCGTTCTGCGTGACAACATTACGTACAGCGGTCTGAAGTTCAGGCATGAGGATCGATCTACCGTTGACCATTGCTGCGGCATCGGCGGCAATGTCGCTGGATGAGGCGGCCTCAGGGGCAGCCGATTCAGTGGACTGTCGTCCCTGGCTGCAGGCATAGGTGAAAAGAATCATGAGCACTGCTGCAAAGGTTGTCGTAATTCTGATTATACGCATAAACCATCCTTTCTGATTTTGCTTACCATTGCGCCGGCTGAGCGAACTGACGCAGGACGAGGCGGGTATTAAAAAAGGGCAGCCTTGGCGATAGGGCATCGTCGACCGATTCCAAAGGCTTTCCAACTGACCTTTATCCCCGGCGCCGCCTGCTGACGTTTGTACTCGTTGCTCTCCACCATGTTGAGTATCTTTTTCACGAGGGCAGGAGGGTAACCCATTTCGACGATCTCCGGGAGTGTTTTTTTCTCCTCAAGGTATGCTTTAAGTACAGGGTCGAGCAGGTCGTAAGGCGGGAGGGAATCTGAATCCTTCTGGTCGTGCCTCAGTTCGGCGGAAGGCGCTTTTGTTATGATGCTCTCGGGGATGATCTCAGCCTCCTGGTTGATGTGGCGAGCCAGATCGTAAACCTCACCCTTGTATAGATCACTGATAACGGCAAGTCCGCCGGACATGTCCCCATAGAGGGTGCAGTATCCTGTGGCCAGCTCTGATTTGTTGCCGGTGGAAAGCACGAGATGACCGAACCTGTTGGAAAGAGCCATCAGGATGTTGCCCCTTATTCTGGCTTGAATGTTCTCCTCGGTTGTGTCGCCCGGCAGCCCATCAAGGCTTTCAGTAAGGTCCATCAGGTACTGTTCGTAGATGTCTGTAATGGGGATGGTGGTCGTACTTATCCCGAGATTGGCTGCCAGGAATTCGGCGTCCTCAATACTCTGTATAGAAGTATATGGTGACGGCATGAGGATGCCGTGGACGTTGGCTGCATTAAGGGCGTCGCATGCGATTACGGCTGTGACCGCGGAATCGATCCCCCCCGAAAGACCCAGCACGGAAGTGTTGAACCCGCACTTGGCAGCATAATCCGAAAGCCCGGTTGAAAGTGCTTTAAACATTGTTCCCCTCGTATCCTCAATGATGTTGGATATCGAATCTGGGGATTTTCGGCCCGGGGATTCTGAGGTTGGAGGGATGACAGTGGATGTGAGATTATCCAGGTCTATCCTCAGCATTTGTTCACGAAAATCATCTGCGAGGGCGATGACCTCGCCCTCCTGGTTCATGGCAAGGCTGCGTCCGTCAAATACCAGTGAATCGGTGCCGCCGATCTGATTGACGTAAAGGACCGGGGTACGGTAGCGCCTGGCGGTGTTTGCCAGCATCTCCTGTCTCATGGGTCCCTTGCCGTGACTGTAGGGCGATGCAGCGATGTTGATCAGTGGGGTATTGGGATTGGACGAGAGCACATCCTCAACCGGGTCGAAATGATACTGGGGCCTGGACCAGTAGGTCTTGTCGTTCCAGACATCCTCACATACCGAAAGGGCGATAGAGTTCCCGGCCGCCTGGGCTACTGTCAAGGTAGTACCGGGTTCGAAGTAACGATTTTCATCGAAAACATCGTATGTGGGAAGGAGGACCTTGAAATGAGTAGAAAGGATGTCGCCCTGGTAAATGAGGATGGCGGCGTTGTGCAGGGGCTTCCCGACGCTGGTTTCTACTCTGGGCAGGATGCTTCCTATCAAGATGGTAATGTCATATTTTTTGGATTCAAGGAGCAGTCGGTCCAATGCCTGGCCGGCATTGAGAACGAAAGTCCTGTTTTCAAGAAGGTCCAGGGGAGGATAACCTGTGAGGGATAGTTCAGGAAAAATTGCCAGGGAGGAGCCTTTTTCCTGCGCCTGACGGGCGCCATGGATTATTCGTTCCAAATTACCGTCGAAGTTTCCGACGGTCGTATTGATCTGATGAAGAGTGACGATCAATGGGATCACCGCGTCCAGGTTATAGATTACTCGTAAAAAAATCTATTCGAGATTAACGGCACATATTCTTCCATTATCGGGGGAGTGTCAACAGTCCAGTTTACAGTCGACGGTAAGCTCTAACCTCACTGCTCCCGGCCACTCACCAATCTCCAAACTATAAAGATCAAGACATGGAATCTGGAACATGGAACGTGGAACCTGAGCGAAGCGAACACCTGGAACATCGCTTATTGTGTTTAATATTGAAACATATGTATCCATATGCTACACATACCATCCCCCGGTGCTGTCAACTATACTTATTTTTCTTTGGTAAAAAGGCCATTTTCACGATTGGTGTCGTTGGCATGTTACTTGCTATTACTCGTTCTGATAGTTGGGGCTGAAAGCACTGGTCCGAAAGTCACACGGGATTTAATGATGTACTTAGAGTTCAAATAGCGACAGGCCATAAGGCGGTCATTAGGACCGCGATCCCTTGACAGGATCAGGAACTGATTAAAAAATGATCAAGTCGGAGAACTAAGTGAAACGAATCTATGCAATTGAAGACGTCTGTATAGGATGCCACCTCTGCGAAATTCACTGTCAGGTGGAACATTCCAGATCCAGGAACATCATCAAGACCTTCAAGGATGAGGTACCGCCACCCTCAAGGATATCCGTTGAGGAGGATGGTCCTGCCTCATTTGCGCTGCAGTGCCGTCACTGCCCTGAACCCTATTGTGCCTATGCATGCATAGCGGGAGCCATTTATCAGGACGAACAAACGGGTGAGGTTATTCAGGACCGTGATAAGTGTATCGGTTGCTGGACGTGTGTTCTGTCGTGTACCAAAGGTGCTATCAGGGCGGATACTCGAGGGCCCAGGAAAGCGGCCAAGTGCGACCTTTGCCCGGGCCGGGAAACACCCGCCTGTGTCGAGATGTGCCCGAATGATGCGCTGTATGTAAAGGAAGAACAATTTTAGTATTCTGAATCCAGAATCCAGAATCCAGAATACAGAAGCCATTAAAATCAGAGGATATAAACGGATGGCCACTAAAAAATTTAAATATCTCATTATTGGAAATTCCGCGGGCGGCATCGGATGTGTGGAAGGCATCCGGCGTGTCGACCAGAAGGGGAGTATAGCCGTTGTGTCGGACGAGAAATATCACACATACTCCCGTCCTCTGATCACCCATCTCATTGAGGGCGATACGGACAGGAGAGGGATGGATTTCAGGCCGCGGAACTTTTACAAGGGCCACGGCGTGGAACCATACCTCGGTTATCGGGCCCAGGACCTTGACACTGACAGGCGGTTGGTACGTCTAAATTCATCCAATGGCGGTGGAGGACATACAATCAGATTCGAGAAACTGTTGGTCGCTACCGGTGGGAAGCCTTTCATACCGCCAATGGAGGGTCTCGACCTCGATGGTGTGACCCCCATGATAAATCTCGACCAAAGCCTCGGGGTCAAGAAAAAACTCAGTCGTGTTCGGAACGCGGTCGTGCTCGGCGCGGGACTCATAGGGACCAAGACAACCCAAGCGCTGTCACACCAGGTGGAGAGTGTGACCATGGTGGAACTGGCGGACCGCATCCTGTCGCCGGTAACTGATGCCGTCTCCTCAAGTATGGCGGCCGACGCTTTCAGGCGTAGCGGTGTGGAGGTCCTTCTGGGCAACACGGTCACCGAGGTGAGAGGCGACGGCAAGGGCCGCGTGCGTGAGGTACTTCTAAAGGACGGAAAGATACTCCCCTGTGAACTTTTTGTTGTCGCCATTGGGGTCAGACCCAGGACCGAGATCCTGGAAGGGACACCGATTGCCCTGGCGAACATGAAAGTTGGCGGCGGGATCGATGTTGATATCAACATGGAGACGAACATTGAGGGGATCTACGGCTGTGGCGACTGCGCCCATGCGCACGACTTCGTTACGGGGGGCATGAGACTGCTTCCCCTCTGGCCCAACGCCTATATCGGCGGTCGGATCGCGGGAATGAACATGGCGGGATCGAGTCATCAGCACAGATGGGCCACAAACATGAACTCGGTAGACTTTTTCGGATTTCCCATGGTTTCCGCCGGATTCATGCTCAAACCTGAAAAGAAGGGTTTTGAGGAGATTACGAGGAAGGAGAACGATTGTTACTCCAAGGTCATTCTCAAAGATGACGTGATCCAGGGGTTCATCATGGCGGGCGATATCGACAGGGCCGGCATCTACCTGGGTCTCATGAGGGATAAAGTGATGACAACCTCGTTCAAAAAGGAGCTTCTCACCGATGACTTCGCGGTCGTTCATCTGCCTCTGGAGGTAAAGGAGAAGATCAAACAGCCGATCATGGAGATTGAATAATTCAAAATTCAAAATTCAAAACAGAAACGATCTCAACATCTTGAATCTTGAACCTTGAATCTAGCAAAGGATGTAAAATGAAAGACCTTTCAAAAGCCAACAACCCATACAACGACGAGAAGGTCATCTCCCAGTGCTCTATCTTCGGGATGATGGACACTTCCGGCAAGCGCCACTCAGGTAAAAAAGTCATCACGGCCATTTCCAACATGCACGAGAGGGGCAACGGACTGGGGGGCGGTTTCGCCATATACGGGTGTTACCCCGAAAGAGCAGAGGATTACGCCCTCCAGATCATGTACCACACCAGGGCCAGCCGTGATGAAACGGAGGTTTACCTGAATAGGTTTTTCGACATCAGGTATTCCGAGGAGATACCCACTTTTCGCATGGCAGCCATAAAGAACCCGCCCGATATTTACCGATACTTCGTTCAGCCTGCCAGGGAAGAGCTTCACGAGATCATCAGCGACGATGACATCGTCGCAAGAAGAGTTTTCAAGATCAACACATCCATAGAGGATGCCTACGTCTTTTCATCCGGCAAAGACATGGGAGTGTTCAAGGGTGTCGGTTTTCCGGAGGAGATAGCAGAGTTTTTCGGGCTAGAGGACTATTACGGTTATATATGGACGGCCCACGGGCGTTTCCCGACCAACACGCAGGGATGGTGGGGCGGCGCCCACCCCTTCAGTCTCCTGGACTGGACTGTTGTCCACAACGGCGAAATATCCTCCTACGGGGCGAACAGACGTTTCCTGGAAATGTACGACTATATCTGCACAATGCACACGGATACCGAGGTCGTGGCTTATGCTGTAGATCTTCTGGCAAGGAAGCACGGCCTTCCCATTGAAACTGTCATGGATATCTTTTCACCGCCGGTATGGGAACAGATCGACAGGATGGAGCAGGAGGAAAAGGAGTATTTCGTGGCGCTGAGAAGGGTCTACGGACCTCTCCTGCTCAACGGTCCCTTCGCTATCATCGTCGCTCACCACGGTGAAATGGTGGCGCATACCGACCGGATACGTCTTCGGCCCATGGTGGCCGGCTTAAGCGGCGACATCGTCTACACATCATCGGAGGAATCGTCCATTCGTCTGATATCCCCAGATCTGGATCGTGTATGGATCCCGGTGGGCGGCCATCCGGTCATCGCCCGCCTCAAGGGGAGCCCGGGCCACGACATCGTAGAGGGAGGAAAGGACATCGGCGGCGGCGAGCAACTGGAGGCAGGGAACTAATGCTGACATCACTACTTCCTGAATTCAATGTGGAGAGGAATGAGGATCGGTGCATTCAGTGCCGTGTATGCGAGCGTCAGTGCTCCTTCGATGTGTACGGATATGACAGCGACCACGACGTCATGGTGCACAGAGAGGAAAACTGTGTCGCCTGCCAGCGCTGCGCTGTGCTCTGTCCCACTAACGCCCTGACCATCAGGAACAACGACTATACCTATAAACCCAACGCCAACTGGACCCGGGAACACATCCAGGACCTGAAGAAACAGGCCGAAACGGGTGGTGTGCTGCTTACCGGGATGGGTTGCGACAAGCCCCACAGGATCTATTGGGACCACATCCTGATCAACGCTTCCCAGGTCACCAACCCTTCCATCGATCCGCTCCGCGAGCCCATGGAATTAAGAACTTTCCTTGGTCGCAAACCGGACCGCCTGGAAATGATCGGGGGTAAACTCCAGCAAATAGATTATCCAAGTGTGGAGTTGTCCACCCCCATCATGTTCGGAGCCATGTCCTACGGAGCCATTTCCTATAACTCTTTCTCTTCCCTCGCCCGGGCGGCCTACGAATACGGCACATTTTTCAACACGGGAGAGGGGGGTTGGCCCAAGGAACTGAGGAAATACGGCAAGGCCACCATCGTACAGTGCGCCTCCGGCCGGTTCGGGATCGACCTGGATTACTTTAATGACGCGTCGATCGTTGAGATAAAGATCGGACAGGGTGCGAAACCCGGCATCGGTGGGCACCTGCCCGGTGAGAAGGTCTCGGAACATATATCCCAGACAAGGATGATCCCGGAGGGGTCGGACGCCATTTCTCCGGCGCCCCATCATGATATCTATTCCATCGAGGATCTTCAGATGCTCATCCACGCGCTGAAAGAAGCCACCGATTACCAAATGCCTGTGTCAGTGAAGATAAGCGCAGTTCACAACGCGGCGGCCATCGCTTCTGGCATGGTTAGGGCTGGAGCCGACATTATCGTCGTGGATGGTCTCAGGGGTGGTACGGGGGCCGCGCCGAAGATCCTCAGGGATAATGTGGGTATTCCCATCGAACTCGCTCTCGCTGCCGTGGATGCGCGACTCAGGAACGAAGGGATTCGTAACTGGGCTTCTCTGGTTGTTTCCGGCGGTATAAGGAATTCGGGAGACGTTTTCAAGGCTATAGCCCTCGGGGCTGACGCCGTTTATATTGGGACTCCGGCTCTCATGGCTCTTGGTTGTACAGTATGCCAGAAGTGTTATACGGGCAAGTGCGCTTGGGGGATCACGACCCAGGACCCGTATCTGACAAAGAGGGTCAACCCCGAGATAGGGACTAGAAATCTTCTCAACCTGCTCCGGGCATGGAGCCTGGAGATCAAGGAACTATTGGGTTGCGGGGGGATCAATTCCATCGAATCGGTGAGGGGGAACCGTTTACAGCTCAGGGGAATCGGGCTCGAGCAGTGGGAACTTGACACGCTGGGAATCAGAGGAGCAGGACAATGAGTGTTTCTACGGCCACTAAGAAAAAAAAGAATCAGGTTACGCCCAGGCAGGTCATAAAGCTTGACGCGATGGGCGCCTATTACAAAGACCTTAACCGTCAGATCCGTGCCATGGCCCTGGAGGGCGCCCGGAAGTTCGAGATCAGCAACGTATATGGGCAACGCTACATCGGGACCAATCTCTGGGGTGTCGAAGATCGTGACAAGATCCGTATTCGGGTCAACGGTACACCGGGGTCGGACTTGGGCGCCTTCATGGACGGCCCGACGCTGGAGGTGTTCGGTAACGCCCAGGACGCCACCGGAAACACCATGAACTGTGGCCGCATAATAGTCCACGGTTCGGCTGGAGATGTACTGGGTTACGGTATGCGTGGCGGTGAGATTTACGTTCGGGGCAATGTAGGGTACCGTGTGGGTATCCACATGAAAGAATACAGGAACAAGATCCCCACCATCGTCATCGGCGGGACTATGCAGGATTTCTTCGGTGAGTACATGGCCGGCGGAAGGATCATCGTACTGAACAAATTCTTCGAGGGCAATCCCCCCATCCGGCAGAGCTACTTCATCGGGACCGGTATGCACGGGGGGAGCATCTTCGTTCGAGGCGATGTTGAAGCCCACCAGATCGGGGCAGAGGTGGGAATCTCCGAGCCCACGGACAAGGAGTGGAAGGAGATCGAAAAGTACGTTGCGAAGTTCTGTTCAGCTTTCGGGTTGGAGAAGAAGCAGGTCAAGCTTCTTAAAAGGGAAAAGTTCTGGAGATTGTCCGCCAAGAGCAAAAGACCCTATGGCACGTTGTATGCGTATTAGAATCAGTGAACAGTGAACAGTGAACGGTGAACAGTTTCGGGGCTCCTGAAGGGGCCCTTTTTAACAAAGCAGGCAGGAGTACCAGGTATGAGGGACAAGGTAAAAGATGCTGTAGAAATGTACCAGACCACCGGATACAATTGTGCCCAGAGCGTGTTGGCTGTGTTCGCGCCGGAACTTGGAATGGACAGGGATACAGCCATGAAGATCGCATGCGGGTTCGGATCAGGAATGGGAAGATCTGGGAACATGTGCGGGGCCGTCACTGGGGGAATGCTCGTTCTCGGTCTCAAATTCGGGATGATGGATTCGGAATCGCAGGAGGATAAAGAAAAAACGTACGAAGAGGTAGCAGTGTTGCTGGAAAGGATCAAGACGATCCACGGTTCCGCTAATTGTACTGACCTGATGGGAGTTGACCTCGGTACGCCGGAGGGGCTGCAGGAGTCACAGGATCGGGATCTGTCGGATAAGGTGTGTTCAAAGATCATAGAGGATGTCACCCGGATCCTGGAGGAACTTATTGAAGGTAGTCCTTAAATATTGAACACCTCAATTAGCTCTCAGCTTTCTCCAACTTATGACAGAAGTAGCATTTCTGCTTTCCTTCGGGAGGAGTTTTCCCGTCTACCGTGTGGTTCCCGGGGAGCGTATCCGGGAGGTGGCACTCGAAGCACTTAGTGTAATCTTTCTGTCTTTTCGGGTGGTTTCCGTCCAGGGGCATCCTCGGTGTGGTGCTTTCCGGCGCCATGAGGAAAAAGATGAGTATGGCCGTACAGACGACTAGGAAAAGGATGGTCTGAAATCTTTTACTCATGTCTGCTCCGGTCTCAATTGGCGATGTTGTCGATTTTGATAGGGTCGCAAAAAGTCCATTCGTGGCTTTTTGCTCTATGATTCAGGTTTGCTCTGCGGCCCGCTACCGTTATTGTTGATAACAGCGTGGTATACGCTTTTTCCCCGTGTCTCCGCGTCGCCCGCCTGCCCTGAGCCTGTCGAAGGGTGTCACCGTGTCAGACGGTTTCTCTTCGCACTCCGCCCTCCGCACTCTGTACTGTTTTCCCCCTCCCATCCCCCATGCTCCCATGCACCCATGCACCCATGCAAGTAAAATATCGTTCAAAGCCGACAGTTGCCGATAACAGAAGGTATGCTTAAATTAGGTCAACTGATTGTAGGAGGGTCAAGAAATGGAGGCGATATGTCCATTGTACGAGAACCGGTTTCCATATTTTCAAGTATTCCTACCATGGAAGGAGCGGGTGTCAGGCTGAAAAGGGCATTTGGGCACGCCGAGGCCCCAAGGCTGGATCCCTTCCTGCTCTTGGACGATATCCATTCCCAGAACCCTGAGGATTATATCGCAGGGTTCCCCTGGCATCCTCACCGGGGCATCGAGACTGTCACATACGTCCTTCACGGCGATGTAGAGCACGGGGACAGTATCGGCAACAGGGGGGCCATAGGGGATGGTGATGTCCAGTGGATGACCGCGGGCAGCGGTATCGTTCACCAGGAGATGCCTCAGCCCACAGGCGGCGACATGAGGGGACTGCAGCTGTGGGTTAATCTGCCTGCCTCCATGAAGATGATGGATCCAAGGTACAGGGATATCAAGGCTGACACTATCCCCGTGGTCATTCAGGAGACAGGGATCATGGTCCGGGTCGTCGCAGGGAACTTCGGAGGAGAGTCGGGACCCATGGAGGACCTGGTCCAGGGTCCTACCTATCTTGATGTAACGTTGTCCCCTGGTACACGGTTCGAACACAGCTTCGAACCAGGCCATACCGCGTTCGCCTATACGCTCAACGGTGCCGGCAACTTTTCCCCTAAAGCCGGGAAGCCTGTCGGTGAGGAACATATTGTCCTGTACGGTCCTGGGAGTGGCGTCGAGATCATTGCAGGAGAGACCGGGCTCCGTTTCCTCCTGATATCCGGTCAGCCCATCGGAGAACCGGTTGCCTGGAGAGGACCCATTGTCATGAACACCGAAGAGGAACTTTACGAAGCTTTCCGGGAGTACAGGGACGGTACTTTTATCAAGGTAGGTGAAGAGCCGTGAATCGTGATTGGTGACTCGTGATTGGTAAAACCAGGAAATGGAAAAGAAGGTCCTTGTGTTCCTTTGATACTCACATTATCGAATCACGAATCACTAGTCACGGACCTCAGCTGTTACGTGCTCTGACATCTCTGTGGTAAAGTGACTTAATTAGGAAAGTGAAAATGACACTTTTCGCTTTCCCCAAAGAAATTATGGATCTCAAAAAAGTCACGCCAGGACTTTTTACGACCCTATCAATGCAGGATATTGGATCACTGACCCTTTCCAAACACGAATTATGAGTCACGAATTACGAAATCTCCGTTTCGTGCTCTGACATCTCTATGGTAAAGTCACTTTGTGAGGAAAGGGCAAACCACGCTTTTCGCTTTTAAGTTGAGCAAAAAGCCACGAATGGACTTTTTGCGACCCTTCAAATAGACACCAAGGAGCAAATCCGACGATGGTTTCGCCCGAGGAGATCAAACTTGAAAACAGAAGGATCCGCGCCCTGAGGATACTGACCGATCTTACATTGCAACGCCTTTGTGTGGAGAGGATGACCAGCGCTGAAGCACGAGAGGCTATCCTCGAACTGAGGATGGCTGCGACGAACATGTTTCCCGGGAAGGGAGGGGTATTCGACCTCGTCATCGCACCCAGGCTGGACAGGGTTATCAGGGAGCGGTTCGGCGAAACAGCGCTGATCTTGAATTGAAACCTGAAACCATTAACTGGTTTTGGGTCGTCCCTATCGCAAAGATTAAAGTATTTGTGCGATTCCAGGGCTTCCGACAAATTTTCATTCCCGCCGGTAGTGTGATCGATGTTAACCGACACGTTGCCGGGTGCTTTCAAAAACCGCAACTAACTGCGTGAGGGAGGATTCCGGATGGAAGGCGGCAAAATCGGCGATCGAGTACGTAAATTCAGGGAGATAAAGCAGATTTCAAAGGAAGAGCTGGCGGAAAGATCGGGGCTTGACATCAATTTCATAGAACAGGTTGAGGAAAATTCGGTCAAACCGGCCCTCGGAACGCTTCTTAAGTTCTCACGGGCCATGGGTATAAGAATGGCTAATTTTCTGGACGCCTCAGTGAGCAAGGACCCGGTTGTGGTCAGGTCGGGTGACAGGGATAATGAACAAAAAACAGAGCTTTCCTCGGAGAGCGGCGTCCCTTCATCACTGACCTTCCACCATCTTGCCCAAGGCAAGATCGACAGACATATGGAACCTTTCTTCGTTGAGGTCCTGCCCCAGCCCCCGGGACAGGTGAAAGTATCGCAGCACGAGGGTGAGGAGTTCATCGCTGTTGTATCGGGAGTAATCGAGCTGCAGTATGGAAAAGATACTTACAGGCTTAAATCACGGGACAGTGCTTATTACAGTTCCGATGTTCCCCACAGGATCGTCGCTCTCAATAATGAAAAGGCCGAGATTTACGCGGTAATTTACTTCCATTCCTGATAAACCAGATCGGGAATGGATAAGTGTAGAGTGTAGTGTGTAGAGGAAAAAACCTCAATCTAAACCGTTCAGCCAATTAGTCCTTTTAGGCGGCGCTAACGCGCCTCAGGTTCCGGGTTTTGGGTCTAGAGTTTGGGGGTTTGGAGGCTTGGAGTTTAACCTCAAATTTTAAACACCAAACCTGCTCTTTCCCTCTGCATTCTACACCCTGCACTCTGCACTAAACGGTCGCTTTTTCTTCGAGACCTTTCTCAAACCGGTCCCACCTGACGGTGAAACGTTCGTGGTTTCCGCGGCCGATGGAATCCTTTTCGTCCTTGGCCTCCACCTCCCAGAGGGTCCTTCGCCCTTCTACTGAGGCACATGTGACCTCTATGGTGACTTTCATCCCGGGAAGGGTCGGAGAGGTGTGAGTGACGTTGATCATGGTCCCGACACTCCCTTCGCCCTCTTCGAGAAACGGTTCCAGAGCTTCCATGCAGGCCCATTCAATGAGCCCCACATAGTAACCTGTGGCCAGTACTCTGGGCATTTTTGAAAAGATGGGTGATTGGGGAAGGAGGGCAGGAACTGTCTGCTCCCCGGTTACAGTGAAGGTGAAGGTGTGTCTGTAACCCGGTTTCAGTGTCTCTTTCATCCGTGTCCTCCCTTATTTTATTATTTAGTGAGTAATTCCTGACAACTGCCCCGACAACTCTTTCGAAAGGCGCTAAATGAGCTGTTGTTTCCAGGGTGTGAAATATTATATGCTTAATTGATTTTTTTTTGAAAACACTTTTTAAGGAGGCGTGTAAGATGAGGAAGGCCGGGTTGTTCATATTTATGCTGGGACTGGTGATCTGGGTGGGGTGCGCCACGACTCAAAACTCACCCAATGACGGCGGCGCTCATGACCCCTTGACCAAGCACTATGGTGACACTCTTTTCAAGATAACGGATAACAGCAAGTACGGCGTCGAGATATTGCTGCCGGACCAGAAAGTGGAGATGGGGGTGAACAAGATCGACCTAATCATCCACGACATGAAGGACAGGGATGTGACCGGCGCCCGGATCACGGTCACACCGTGGATGCCCTCCATGGAACACGGTGTTTCGGAAAAACCGTTGATAAACGAAAGAGCCGACGGCCTGTACAGCGTGGCCAACGTGGTTTTTTCCATGACGGGGAATTGGGAACTCAGGGTTCGGATAACGGAAGGATCGTCCACCGACACCGTGACCATAGCCCTGCCACCCGTAGGTGCCATGGGGCATTCACCATCCATGAAGGCGCCTGATACGTCCCGTATAGATACCGCTATGGAAAAGGTGTCCGGCAGCCGTCTTTTCAATGTTTCCTACAGCAGCTTAATCGAGCCGGTACCGGTCAACAGATACCACAGCTGGAACCTTCAGGTGACGACGGCGGACGGCAAGCCGGTGAGAGGCGCCAGGATGTTAGTCGTGGGGGACATGCCCGAGCACGGCCATGGTTTCCCCACCGAGCCCGAGATAACCGCAGGTAAGAAGGACGGCCTCTACCTGATCGAGGGCTTGAAGTTCAGTATGCCGGGGTGGTGGGTGGTGACTTTCCACATAGCGGCCGGCGAGATGAGGGATCACGTCTCCTTTAACCTCCTTCTGAACTAGGAGTCTGTCGGAGAACCTCGACAGACTCCTATGATGGGGAATGAATATGGACCGTATGAAAAGGTTTAAAATCCTGATCCCATTTGCGGGGTTGCTCTTTGTGCTGGTGATCCCCATTAACGGCTTCTCTGGGGTTCATGACTGGAGCCCCGAGGAGGTCCGGACACTGAAGTCGCTCTGGATAGGAACCCTATCCCCCGTTCCTCCGGATCCTTCCAACGCCTATGGAGCTGATGAACGCGCTGCCTCCCTCGGACGAAAATTCTTTTTCGATAAAAGATTCTCCGGTAACGCCAAGATTTCCTGTGGCACCTGTCATCGTGAGGATTACGCTTTCACCGACGACCTTCCTCTGGCCAAGGGTATAGGGACAACAGGGCGCAGGAGCATGACGCTCATCGGATCAGCCTATTCCCCCTGGCTTTTCTGGGACGGGAGGAAAGACAGCCTCTGGTCCCAGGCCCTTGGACCCTTTGAAAGTACCGTTGAGCACGGGATATCAAGGGTGTTCGCAGCTTCTGTCATCGTTCAGTATTACAGGGAAGAGTATGAGCAGATCTTCGGCCCGCTGCCATCGGTGGAGAAGTTGGGGCGGCTGCCGGCAAGGCCGGCAGCAGACGATCCATCAGCCTACAAGGCCTGGCTCAAGTACAGCCTTGAGGACAGGGAGGCTGTGAGCAGGGTTTACGCCAACCTCGGCAAGGCCATCGCCGCCTA
>Ga0114923_10001110_pt1 | contig 19003 bp, 16 predicted proteins | sample SumtaG_FD_89578 | JGI IMG/M metagenome (GOLD analysis project Ga0114923, IMG submission 89578) | Deep subsurface microbial communities from Indian Ocean to uncover new lineages of life (NeLLi) - Sumatra_00157 metaG | ecosystem: Environmental > Aquatic > Marine > Oceanic > Sediment | place: near...
CAAACTTGTATCTTCTCTCCTCCATTTATAACGCCATGAATAACTAGCCACTGCATTTTTTTCCTTTTCCAATAATCCCGCCATTTTCTTCAACCATCCTTTTTCTGATAGCACATTATCACTCGCTATTAAAAGCACTAAATCTCCTTTTGCCTGCTTTAAAGCTACTGCTTTAGCTGCTTCCGGACTGCCTGTATTTTCCTTAATCACCCTCCCTTTATATTTCCCAATCAACTCCACTGTTTCATCAGTTGATCCCCCATCAGCACATAAAATTTCAATCTTTTTCTGATCATAATCCTGCTCTCTCACACTCTTTAAACACGCTTCTATTACTCTTCCTGAATTAAAAGTCGGCATCACCACACTCACAGATTTCATACTCCTATTGTATACTAAAACAATGATCTTAAAAGCAAGTCTTATAGTCTTTTCTGCCTCTCTTATTGGCAATTTTCTCAACTACATTTTTCACTTGATTACCGCCCGATTTCTTTCTCCTGCTCAATATAGTCTTTTGGAAAGCTTTATTGCTCTTGACTATTTTCTAGCTGTTTTAATTGCCACTTTTTCTTTTTCCATTATTAATCAAATCAATTCATCTAAGCCTAACCAACTATCTCAACTTATTCCTACTTTAGAAAAACTTTCTCTTAAACTAACTGTTATTTTCTGGCTCATTTTTATTCTGCTTTTCCCGCCAATAAAATATCTGCTTCACCTTACTAACCCTTTTATCTTTCTTGTCTTCAGTATTAAAATTCTTTTTTCTTTTTTCCCCACTCTTTATCTTTCCATCTTACGAGCTAAACTAAAGTTTTTAAATATTTCTCTTATTGGTCTTATTCCTGCTTTTGTTAAAATTATTGCAGTTACCATTTTCCTTTTCCTTGGTTGGCAGGTTTTTGGAGCTATAGCTGGCATGACAATTACTGGTCTAGTCGGTGCCTTTACCAGCTATTTTTTCACTAAAAAAATCCTTAAACTTAAAAAATCTTCTATTCAAAAAAGCTTGCCTAAATCTTTCTGGCGTTTCTCTTTACTCACCTTTATCACTCAATTAGCCCTTACTTCTCTTTATTCCACTGACATCCTTCTCACCCGCTATTATCTTCCTTCATTTCAAGCAGGTATTTACTCTGCCACCTCTGTTATGGGTAAAATTATTTTTTTTGTCAGCGCTATTATTCTCACTGTTTCCTTTCCTGTCTTTAACCAACAAAAACAAGACTTAATCAAACTTAAATCTTCTTTCCTTCAAGCCTTCAGTCTAATTACTATTGTTAGTTTAACTGGACTTCTTGGTTATCAATTCTTCCCTAATTTAATCACTCAACTTCTTTATCGCTCTGCTTATTCTCCAGCCGCTGTTTTCCTGCCTCAATTTGCCATTTTCATGGCTATCTTTGCTCTCTTCAATCTTATTATTCAATTCTTGCTGGCTACTCATCAAAAAACCGCCGGCATTATTGCTTTTTCAACTGCTTTACTGCAAATATTTTTAATTATCTTGCATCACTCCAGCCTCACCTTAATTATCCGCAACTCTATTATCAGCACCAGTTTAGGTTTGCTTTTTAGTCTCTGGTTTGCTATTAAAACAATACATGTTAAAAAAGCCTAAACTTATCTCCGTCATCATTCCTGCCTATCTTCAGGAAAAAACCATTGTCAAAGACTTAACTCGAATCAGCCAAGTTTTAAAACAAATCCGTTATGACTATCAAATTATTGTAGTAGTTGACGGCCAGCTGGATAAAACCTATCAGCAAGCCAAAAAACTTACTTCTGCTAAGCTCAAAGTTTATCAGCTTAAAACTAATCAAGGAAAAGGCTTTGCTGTCCGCTATGGTATGACCAAAGCTAAAGGCGACTATATTGCTTTTTTAGATGCTGGTATGGAAATTGATCCTAATGGCATCTCTATGCTCTTAGAGCATTTGGAATGGTATAACGCTGATATTATTGTTGGATCTAAACGCCATCTTGTTTCTATTGTTAAATATCCTTTAGATCGCAAAATCCTTAGCTGGGGCTACTATATGTTAGTAAGAATACTATTTGGTGTAAAAATTAAAGATACTCAACCAGGCATTAAAATTTTCCGTAGTCAAGTCTTGAAAAAAATCCTCCCCAAGCTCTTAGTTAAAAACTATGCATTTGATATTGAAATACTTTCTGTTGCCAAACGCTTTGGTTTTAAACGCATTTACGAAGCTCCTATTAAACTTAAGTACAGCTTTGGCAGTATTACCAATGCTGCTACTTTAAAAACCATCTGGCATATGTTTTACGACACTTTAGCAGTCTTTTATCGTCTTAAAATACTTAAATACTATGACTAGACCTCTAATTTCTATAATTATCCCCTGTAAAACTAAAAAAGACCTTTGTTCTCAACTATTACCTGCTTTAAAAGCTCAAACTTTCAAGTCTTTTGAAACTCTTATTATCACTGACAAAATCCTGAAAAAAGGCCCAGCTGATAAACGCGATTTTGCCGCTAAAAAAGCAGCAGGTTCAATTCTTGCCTTCATTGACTCTGATGCTTATCCTCACAAAAACTGGCTTAAAAATGCTCTACCTCATTTTCAGAAAAAAAATATCGCTGCTGTTTGCGGACCTGCCCTAACTCCACCATCAAATAATCTTTACCAGCAGGTTTCCGGTCTGGTTTGGTCTACTTGGCTTGGAGCTGGTGGTGCTGGCACCTACCGCAATCGCCCTGAACCAATTCGTTTTGTTGATGACTACCCCACTTTCAATCTTCTTATTAGAAAAAAAGACTTTCAAAGTATTAATGGTTTTAACTCTAACTTCTGGCCTGGCGAAGATACTAAACTTTGTCATGATTTAGTTTATAAACTTAAAAAAAAGATTATCTATCATCCCAAAGTTCAAATTTTCCATCATCGCCGTCCAATTTTCATTCCTCACCTCAAACAAATCTCCAGATATGGTCTCCACCGGGGCTACTTTACCAAAATCCTTCCTAAAACTTCCAAGCGCCTTGGTTATTTTATCCCTCTCTTTTTCCTTATCGGCCTTATTTTCCTCCCTCACCTTATTCTTCCTCCATATATCTTTCTTCTTCTTCTCACCAGTTTTAAACACCGCTCTCTCCTACTCATCCCAGCTATTTTCTTCACTCATCTCGTCTACAGCCTTATGTTTCTCAAAGGCCTACTTACTAAAAAGCTGAATCAGTAATTCCTGTAACTCCTTATCCTCAGGATTAATTTCTATTGCTTTTTCTAATTCTTGTTTAGATAAAACATTGTCTTCTAAAATATAGTAAACCCTAGATAATTCTCTGTGTGATTGCCACAAACCTGGACGCAATTCTATTGCTTTCTGATAATGTTCAATCGCTTTCTCAAACTCCTTTTTCCTGAAATATACATTAGCTAAATTATGATTAGCAGCTGCATATCTAGGATTCAACTCTATCGCTCTCTTAAAATGCTCTATTGACTTATCAAAATCTCCCCACCTCTGATACATATCTCCTAAATTATTATTATTCTGAGCACTATTTGGAGACACTCTGGCTGCTGCTATCCATAAATTGTCCTGATTTTTCCAATCATTATTCCTCACTATTGTTCTGATAAATAAAAGCGAACTTATTATTGCAAAACCAATCATTACTGCTGTATACCAATTCTTTCTTTTACTCAACCAGTCTATTCCTATTGCTATTATCACCAATATTCCCACTGCTCCAAAATATACATATCTTTCTGCCACCACCCAAGACACCCCAAAAGGAGTTAAAGTTACTGATAATCCAATCACCAACCAACTCAACCAAAAACACACTTGTTTTGCCATCTTATTATTCTTTATTGCCTGCCAAAAACTCCATAAAATAATCCCAAAAAACAAAACTGTTAGTATTGTCATCACCACATATTCATTCTTAGTAAAAGTTAATTCTGAATGATACAAAGTTAATTTATCAGGCCAAAAAATTAAATTTAAATATGAACTAATAGCTACTGGAATATGTACAAAAGGATTTTTTGGCTGAGATTTAACTCCAGCAGAAAATGTTGTTGCTAAATATGACACCCTGCCAGATAAATTTTTTAAATTCCACGATATCCATATACTATCTAAAAGTACAAATGGAATTAAATCTTGCCATTTTCTTTTTTTTCCAACAAACAACAGATGATACATCACTAATATGCCTGGAAACATCATTGCCTTTTCTGAAAATTCTAAGGCTAAAAAGAAACTAATTAAAGACAACCAATAATATTTTCTATTCTTACCAGCTAAAATGTATAAAATAAAAGATATAACCACAAATAAACTGTATTGACTATGTCCTCCTCCAGAAATCCAAGTTACTGCTTCTATCATAATTGGATGCACGCCTACTAATATTCCTGCTAAAAAACCCACTCTCTTTCCTACTAATAATTCCACTAATAAAAAAACCGCCACTGCCATTAACAAATGAGACGCAATACCTATAAACCTAAAAGCTGCCGGCACCAATCCAAAAGTATTAATAATCAGAAAATAATACATCTTCCTAGGAACATTCAATAAATTAGCCCATACAAAATCCCATGTTTTAACCCTTGGATCACCCGTAATTGCCGGTATATCATCAGACAAAAACTCCGCCCCCCAAGCATTAATATAAGCTAAAAATATAATTCCCAATATTAGCAATATCCTCCACTTATTGTCCTTCACCCATTTTTTAAAAGAAAAATTGCCTAAATTAATCTCTCCTCCCACAACCTCTCTATGTTTTCCCTTCTGCTCAACTCCACTTACTACTCTCTGAAACTTCTTCTTTCCCCAAATCTTTATTAAATATTTCTCAACTTCCTTTTCCTCTACTCCTAAATCTTCTGCTATATCTTCTAAAGACTTAACTCTTACTTTCTTTTTAATCAGTTTCTTTTCTTTTCCACTTAATCCCATTCCTCATTTTACTCAACTCTCTTCTATTTTGTCCACCATCTTTGACCATCACTAACTATCTCAACCATTCCTGCTTCATCAGTCCTTAGTATTTCTGCTCCCACCTCTTCCAGTAATCCCAGCACCTCCTTGGTCGGATGACCAAAACTGTTCTTGCCTACGCTAACCACCGCCATCTCCGGCTTTACTGCCTTCAAAAATTCTTCACCACTACTATATTTACTTCCATGATGAGCTATTTTCAATAACTCAACTTCTTCCACAATATCTAAAGCCATCAACATTTTCTCTATCTGCTTATCAATATCTCCTGTTAATAAAAAATCAAATTTACCAAATTTTCCCTGCAACACTATTGAAATATCATTCACATCACTATTGCTACTCTGAATTCCCAATACTTTTTCCCTATCTTCATTTCCACCACCACTCCACGCCAACTCATTTTCACCTTTTTCTGCCGGCCACAATACTTCAAATTTCACTTCCCCTAATTTTAACTTCTGATTTTGTATTGGTTCAAAAATTTTAACCTTCTTATCTATCACCAACTCTCTTAATCTCCAAAATTCTTCTGTGTCATTAACTATATTCCCAACCATCATCTTTTTAACTTCATATCTCTCCAGCACCTCAATCAAGCCAGTCATATGATCTGCTTGCGGATGACTTAACACCACTAACTCTATAGTTCTGTCCCAAAATCCCATCTGTTTTCCTAAACAATTAAGCACTGAACTATCCGGCCCTCCATCCATTAACATCTGATAATTCTTCCAAGAAACTAAAATAGCATCTCCCTGTCCCACATCACACACTGTTATATGTAATCTATCATCAGCTAATTGGCTTAACCATAATAACAACAATCCTATTATTAAAATCAAGCCTAAATTTACTTTATTCATGAAACTCCACAGAGGTGGATTTAGCACTACGATCGTAGCTCCAAATCCCTATCTGTAAAACTACAAATAAATAATAAACTATCCCCCACCACCAATTTACTCCTTCTATTTGATAACTCATCCAAGCTTGACCCCCAAACCATTCAACTATTCTTACCATTATTGTCAATGGTAAATAAACTGACCAACTCAATACTTTTACTACTCCCCAACCTATTCCTATCCAATTAATCACTAACCCAATACCTGCTAATATCATTCCCAAACCCATAATTATTGGCACCATCCACAGTATCAAACTATTAACTACTACTGCAAACACACTCAAACTCCCAAAAGTAATCACCAATATTGGCCACACTGCTATCTGAGCTGATACTGTCTCACTCATGTCTTTGCCTACAACCCACACTTTATTAAATACCTTGCCCAATAAAGGAGAAATAAACAATAACCCTGCTGTCGCCATTATGCTCAACTGCCAGCCCACATCCCACAACAACAATGGTTCCCACCATAACATTACCCCTCCTGCTAACATCAACAACCTAATCCCATCAGCTTTTCTTCCTAATACTTGCCCAAAATATGCCAAACTTCCCATAATTGCTGCTCTGACAATGGCTGCTTCTGCTCCAGCCATAACTGTATAGCCTATTACTGCTAATATCCCTATCAGCACTGCTGTTCTCCTCTTCACCCAGCCAGCCAGATAACCAATTATTGTTCCTATTACCACTGTCACATTATATCCACTGGCCACCACTATATGCAAAGTTCCTGTCCTCTGTAAATTCTGCCAAAACTTCTTGCCAAAATCTCTTTTTGCTCCTAAAACTATTCCTGCCAACAAACTTGCCTCTGGTTCTGGTAATAATCGGCTATATATCCCCTCAATCTTTTGCCTCCACCCTAATAATCTTCTCCTCCAACCTTTATTCACATCACCAATCTCCAACATTTCCATCACCGGATAATTCAAACTAAACTGGCTGTACCATTGATTAATTATTTTTTCTTCCAATTTACCAGTTAATTTAACTTTATCCCCATAATGCCAGCGCGGATAACTTTTAGTCCATACTTTAACTCTACCCACTCTAAACTTCTGTGATAAACCCTGAATCATTGGCTCTGAAGATATTCTTCCCTTTACTTCAATCTCTTTGCCTGCAGATTGCTGTAAATTCCCCATTGCCTGAAAACTATTCCCATATCTTCCTAAAAATATCACCAACCACACTAAAAATATTACTATATATCTCATAAATTAACAGGCAAAACAAATTTTAAGCGCGCAATCATGTGCACTATCCATGTGTAAACGCATGAGCACTGCAAAATTTCGTTTTGTCGAGTTAAAAAGAATGGTAAATAATTAATAAACAGCTAATTTATCCTTATTTCTCTCATACACATTGCTTTTCAAAATCTTCTTAGTCAACAACTCCTCCACTGAACCATATGGCCTGCCGCCAATCACTTTCTCTGCTGTTACCGGCCCTATTCCCCATAACTTATCCAATTCCGCACTACTAGCTGTATTTACATTTACCTTATCTTCTATACTCACTCCTGATACCTCCCCCGTCTGTTTAAAACCTGTCTCACCAGCAGGTGGATTTGGTGCTTGAAAATTAGTACTTCCCGAAGTTTCACTTCGGGCAGGTATATATATTTTCATTCCATCAGTTAATTTAGCCGCTAAATTAATGTTTTTCTCAAACCAGTCTCTATCTGCCTCAGCTGACAAACCCTCTGCTTTTACCAAAGCATCATTTATCCTAGCTTTTGCTTCCAATTTATACATCCCCGGCTCTTCCACTGCCCCTCCTACATCTACAAATATCTCTCCTGAATCTTCCTCTTTCTCAATCTCCACAATTTCCACTCCATCACCCCCTATTTTACTGGAAATAGCTACCACTGATATTACTCCTACAACAACTAAAAATATTCCTACAAGTCCAATGGTAGCCAAATACGGCCGTTCTCTTACCCACTCTAACTTCTCATTCAACATCTATCTCCATTGTAAATCTTTTATTCTAATAAAATCAAACCTGGAATATCAATTCCGCTGTCAAAAACCTTGCTTAAAAAAATAAAATCACTAAAATAATCAATACAGCTATGTTAAAAACAAAAATACTCACAACAATCTTCATTTTCAGCCTTTTAAGCATTCCTTACTATCCAGCAATTTTTGAAAAAACTTCTTTTTTTAAATCTAAAACTAAACAAAATGTCATTAATACCATCAATGCCATCAACAATTATCAAAAAACTACTACAAACAATATTCGTCAAAAATTAACTACCGCTAAAAAAAAAGTTCAAGAAAATTTTGATAAAATAGCTGAAAATCAATCTGTTGATAACAAATTCACTCAATGGTCTATCTTAGAAAACAATACCAATAACTACAAACTCGCATACCCCCTAGGATACAAGGTTAATTCTGATCAATCAGAAAAAATTGAATTTATCCCTCCATCAGGTCAAGGGTTAATAGTAGGATATATAAATGATGATCAATTCACTGTCAAAGTTTTTGCAGCTGGCTTATCAGAAAAACAAACCTCATCACTTAATCATGCTGGTCAATTTATCCAAGCGTCTTTTGAATTTACCAAACCTTCTTCTTTTCAGGAACAACAATCTCTGGATAGATTTAATAATCTAGTTAATTAACCTAGAAAGAAAATTGATCATCAGGAAAAACCAACTTCTGAGTATACTGATCCACTGGCCCTGATTTCATCTTTGTATTAACAACCAATGTTACATTTCTTGGATTTTTGTGATAAACACAATCATCATCTGAACAAAGACCTAAAACTATCCTTCTTCTGTAATATGACAAGCCATCATATTCTCCAGATGGTTCATTTAGAGCTGGAAGAAAATGACCCTCTGCTCCTCTTACACTTCCAAGCTCATCAGAATCATATTGAAGATTGTAATAAATATATTCTATATTACTAAAATCTTTTGCCTCAAAATCCACATATACATTATCTTTACCTGTCCAAACATGAGGATAAACTCTTACCCCTTCACCAGTTACTAACCACACAGAACTAGTTCTTGGGTCTTCTGTAGTTTCCATCACAGCTTCTAAATTATTAGCATCTTGATCTCCCAACACTAAATCATACACATTTGTTGATTCTGCTAAAGCCAATTCTACAGGCTTATCTATTTTCACTGGAGCTGAATCTACAGCTGAATCTGTTTCACCTAAAACTTCACTATCTCCCGCCTCTTTACCCTCTCCAATTTCATAAGTTACTTCACCCTCTACATAGGTATTATCTTTAGGAAGCAATCCCGCCCAAACTAACATTTCATCTGTTGCTGTCTCTAAAGTTTCACCAGCTGCTCCTAAAGTTTGCACAAATCCTTCAGATGTAGCCGTATCTATAACAATATAAACAGCCGCAAGAGTCCCTACAAAACACAATCCCAACCATTTCAAAGAACCTGAGAAAATTTTTTTTGAAGACTTGGGAGCAGAATTTGGCATTGACTCTCCTTTACGCAATAACTAATTGATATAAGTCAGTCTAAAGCAACCTTTTCAGTCTTGTCAAGTCCTAATTTTACCGAAACCTATAACAAATAATCTAATATTTTCACCTATGAAAAATGACAGGCAGTAATCTAACCCTACGATCGACGATTTATTTTCCTCCCTGTTATTTTACCACCAAGTTCACCAATTTCTCCGGCACAAATATTTCTTTAACCACTTTTTTATCTACTATATACCCTTTTATTTTTTCATCTTTTTTCACTGCTTCTATTACTTTTTGTTTATTTCTTACTTCCTCTCTGTTAAAACTCAATCTGGACCGCAACTTTCCATTCACTTGCACCACTATAACTACTTTCTCCCCCATAGCTAGCTCTTCACTGTAATCTGGCCATTTTTGCTCATGCACTGAAAATTTACCACCAATTTTCTTCCATAACTCTTCACTTACATAGGGTGCCATTGGCGCTAACATCAACACCAAAGCCTTAATCGCCTCCTCCCACTCTTTCGAGTTTCGAGTTTCGAATTTCGAGTTTTGTAATACATTCACATATTCCATTAAACCAGCAATTCCCACATTGTACTTAAGTTTTTCCATTGCTTCTGTCACTCTTTTTACAGTTTTATTCTGTAATTCTTCCAAATTTTTACTTTCCCCTCCTCTTTTCCCTTTTTCATCAACCAACTTCCACACTCTATTCAAAAACCTAAACATCCCAACCATACCTGCATCTATAAAATCTCCGCCTTGATCATAAGGACCAATAAACATTAAATACATTCGCAACGCATCTGCTCCATATTTTTCTATATATTCATCTGGAATCACTACATTTCCTCGCGATTTACTCATCTTAGCCCCGTCTTTAATAAGCAAACCATGTCCATACAAAAAAGGGAATGGTTCTTCAAAACTCAAATAACCCCAGTCTTTTAACGCCATTGTCACAAATCTAGAATACATTAAGTGCAACACAGCATGCTCAGCTCCACCAATATATGCATCCACCGGCAGCCACTTTTTAGTTATCTCCGAATCAAAAGGTAAATTCGCAATACCTACACGCTGTTTTTCTGGCCGCGTAGTCTGACTCGGATACCTTAAAAAATACCAAGAACTATCCAAAAATGTATCTGACACATCTGTTTCTCTCTTAGCTTTTCCCCCACATTTAAAACAATCAACCTCTAGCCATTTCTTATCAGCTTTTTCTAAAGGAGATTTCCCCTCTCCTGTTGGTTTATAATCCTTCACATACGGCAACTTCACTGGCAAATTTTCTTCCTTCTCTGCCACCCAACCACACTTCTTACACTCCACCATCGGAATCGGCGGACCCCAATATCTCTGCCGACTAATACACCAATCTCGCAATTTATACTCCACCACTCGCTTTCCCATTCCTTTTTCCTCCATATAATCCATCATCTTTCCAGTCGCCTTATTAATATCCATTCCATTTAAAAACTCTGAATTAATCATCTTTCCTTCAACTTCCTGCACTTGCTTAATCTTAGTTATCTTAGATTTATCACCATCTTTACCTACCACCACCCTAATTATTTCCAAATCAAATTCTTTAGCAAATTCAAAATCCCGCTTATCATGCCCCGGCACTCCCACTACTGCTCCAGTTCCCACATGACCTAACACAAAATCAGAAATCCAAATAGGTAATTCTTTACCATTTAAATCATTAATTGCATAAAGTCCTGTAAATACTCCTGTTTTTTTCTTTCCTTCAGCTAATCTATCTACCTCACTCTTCTTAATTGCCTTTTCCACATATTCTTTAACTTCTTTTTTCTTCATCAAATTTTTCACTAACTTATGTTCAGGACCAATTACTACAAAAGTGGCTCCAAAATTAGTATCCGGCCTAGTCGTAAAGCAAACAACCTTCTTTTGAGCACCTTTGATACTATATGATATATTTATTCCTTCTTTTCTCCCTATCCAATTCTTCTGGGCTGTTTTAATTCTCTCTGGCCAATCAATCTTGTCAATATTATCCAGCAACCTCTGAGCATAATCAGTAATCTTAAAAAACCATTGATAAGTTTCTTTTTTCTCTGCCTCATGTTTACATCGCTCACACACCCCACCCTCTACTTGTTCATCAGCCAATACTGTTTTACAAGAAGGACACCAGTTAACCAATGATTTCTTTCTATAAGCCAAACCTTTCTCAAACATCTTAATAAACAACCATTGAGTCCACTTATAATATTCCGGATCATAAGTTTCCAGTCTGTTTTCCCAAGAAAATCGGTTACCTATTTGCTCCAACTGCTGATAATATCTTTTCTCTGAAATTTTTGCCTGTTCTGCCGGATGTTTACCAATCTTAATTGCATAATTTTCTGAATGAATGCCAAATCCATCTAACCCAATTGGCTCAAACACCTCATATCCCCTCATTGCTTTAAACCGACCATAAAAATCTGCCCCTGTAAAAGCATACATATTACCTACATGCAAACCTTCAGCTGATGGATAAGGAAACATCATTAAGTTATAGAACTTCTTTTTAGGATTCTTTAAACCCACCTTATACACCCCAGCCTCCCGCCATTTCTTTCTCCACTTTTTCTCAATTTGTCTATGATTAAACTCTTCCATAGTAGACTCATTATAGCAAAATAAGGTAGAATGAAAATACTATGTTTTCCGCAGCCTTAGCACTCACTATCATTCTTCTGCTAAATATCTTTCTTTCTTCAATTCTCTTTTTTTCCCCTCTCATTTCTCTCTTATCATCATTAAAAATAGCTTTAATTCTTAGCACTCAACAGCTTCGACTGATTAGCAGTAAAAATATATTAAAAGCACCTAAATATCAACCTAATTCAAGTATGTTCATATTTTCAACTAAAAGCTCATTACATCAACTACTCAAATAACTAAAATCTATAACAAAATGTATCAAGTAATCACAACCCTTATCTTTACAATCTTTCTTTTTATCTCCTCCACCCCTGTTATAGCTCAAACTATCAGTACTGAATCCTCTCGTTTCAAATTCACTAATCTTAATTCTGCCTCAGATATTCCATCTTCCAACTTATCCTTCCCCCCTCCCATTAACCCTGATCAATCCCTTAAAGCCGGCTTTCCATATATTAAAACTGCTATCCCTTTTATCTTCACCATCTCTGAGCTATCTATTGATTTTAACACTCTTACCCCTAACACTCCTTCTATCCAAACCAATAAATTAACTATCTCTAACAACATCATTGGCGGCTATTCTATTGCCCTATTTGCCAATCAACCCTTAACTATGAAAAATTCTTCCATTACTATTCCTGATATCACTCCAGGCATCTGGAAAGATAATTCTATCTATGGATATGGCTATAGCATTACCAATAATCATTACTTTTCCCCCTTCCCCTATGATTCACCTCAAATCATTATTTCCTCTAACAATCTCAACTCTGCTGAAACTACTCAAGTCACTTACAAAGTTAACATTAATAATTCCCAATCAATTGGAGATTATGAAAATATCATCAACTTTATTGCCGCACCAATTTATTAAAAGACAAGTATTTTTATTCTTATTAATCTGTCTTTTTCTAGGCTTACCAGCTCCTGCTTTAGCTCAAAGCCTATCTTTATCTGTCTGGCCGCCTATTATTGACGTTATTCTTCAACCAGGCAAATCTATTAGCCAAACCTATCAATTAAAAAATCTTGGCAATGACACTATCATCATCACCTCAATTATCCCTTTCAAATCAACTGATGAATTTGGCCACATTCAACTCTTACCTCAACAAGCTCCACCTCAATATTTTTCTCTTCTAGATTCTTTTCCTCTTAAAACCGGCCAAACCCAAAATGTTGTTTTAAAAATCACTATTCCTGAAACTGCCCCACTAGCTGACCACTATCTATCTCTGTTATTTCAAGCCAACACCAAAAGCCTTATTAAAAACTCTGGCTCTACCATTACCGGCTCTATTGCCTCTAATATTCTTCTGACTATCTCACAACCTAACACAATTAATCATACTGCATCAATAAAACAATTTTCTACTAATAAATTTCTAGACAGCCTTAGCCCAATTCCTTTTACTTTCCGTTTACAAAACACCTCAGATAACCACTTTAAAGCCATTGGTCAAATTAACATCTTTAATCTCTTTAAACAAAAAATCGCTACTATTTCTTTCCGAGAAGATAATATTCTGGCTCACTCTATCCGTCAGCTCACCACCACATCCTCTTCTCTTAACTGGAATCCTCTTTTCCCTCTGGGTAAATATACTGCTACTGCTACTATTACTCCTCAAAACTCAACCAACCCTATTTCTCAAACCATCAGCTTCTTTGTTTTCCCCTATAAACTCCTCCTTGCCCTTATTCTCTTCTTCCTTTTTATCAAACTATCAAAATATATCAAAATATTCTAATATCAATTCCCTAAATATTTGCGGTTTTTGCCAGTTCAGTCAACCTTAGAAACACCTCTTTTGCCTTCTCTGCTTGCCAATCTGTAGGTAATAGCTTTTTAGGCATACCCGGATCCTCTTGCAGCAACCAAAAATACCTGTCAAACATCTGTTTAAACCCTTTTTTGGCTTGTCTTAATAATACAATACTCCTCCGCCCCATTTTTAGCAGTAATTCAGCTTCTTTGACAAAATCAGCATATTCTTCTCCTTGCTTATCCAGTTTCCATAGCCGTCTGGCCAACTGCCAATCATCTCCTACTATTAGCTTCCTTGACTCAATCATTTGGGCTTCAATTGTCCAAGTTTTACTTAAAAAAAAGCTTTTTGTTTCTTCTGACACGCTCAATGGCGTTATATACACTCCTCTGGCTGCCCTCTTATAGCCTAAATTGGCCAACTTTCTTTGCACTGTTCTTAAATCTTTCCCTAATTTCCCCACTATTACAATTCTCCATCGCCTATCCCAAACTCTTCTTTGCCCTCTATAAATCCTCAAATTCTCCAATAGTTTCTCTCTTCCCATGGCTGTTATTCTGAACTTTGACTCATCATTTCTGATTATTCTATCAACCAATCCTGCTTTTACCAACCTGCTGGCCGCATCTCTAACAGAACCTTTTTCAAATTCACTCAAACGAAAATATAAATATCCATAATCTTTATACCCATATCCCTCTGCTTTAATCAAAAAGTTCTGTTCTGAAACCAGAGAGAATAAAAGTTTTTTCTTTAATATGCGCATTGTTAATAAGTATTTAACTACATAATAATACTGCGCTTATCCTTATGTCAATCACCAATCTCTTCTTCATCTTCAAATTTCACCATCTCTCATCCCTGACAGCTTTCATTTACTTTTGCCATAGATTGATATATTTAATTATGCCTTATGAAAACTTTGTGAAACAATAAAGTCTTTAATTTTTCTTTAAATAGCCTTGAATTTAGCCTGTTCTCTAATAAAATTTTTACCCCATTGTTAGCTAATGAAATTTCTTCTTAATATAGATATAGACCTTAACAATTAACTATTAAATAATCCTGTGTAATTTTGTCTAATTACTCAAGAAAACAAAAAGGAGCCCAAATATGCCTCACTCTCTCACTTTAACTAACCAAAGTCTAAGCTTAAGTCGCCCTCAAAGCTCTAACTTAGACCTTTCTTTTATTCTCCGCAATAAAAGCCTTCGCTCAATCGCTAAAGTAGCCGCCGAACTGCTGACTGTCATCAGCTTATTCACTGCTTCAATCATCTGGCTCTTTGTTTTAAATTAACTAATTAATTTCATGCTTTAGGCAACGGCTGTCCGGTTACCTAACACCTGCCTGCCCTGCCTGCTTACCTGCCCACTATGTCATCATCTACACAACCATTACTTACACAATTCCAAACTTATTTAACCGGCTCTAAACAGCTTTCTGATTCTTCTATTAAAAATTATGTTTCTGACATTAATCACTTTTTTAATTTTCTAACCACTACTCTTAAGATCAAACAAAAAACAATTGAGTCTAAACATATCACTTTAGAAAATTGCCAACAATATGAACAACACCTTCAAGCAAATAATGCCTCCAATACTCCTACTCCTACCTCCAATACTCCTACTCCTACCTCCAATACTCCTACTCCTACCTCCAATACTCCTGCCACTACCACTAATACTCTTTCTGCCAATACTCCTGCCACTACTTCTACTGCTACTATTAATCGCCGTCTTTCTTCTTTACGCCGCTTTGGCGACTTTCTGCAAACTACTAATAAGCTTAACAACAACCCAACTCAAGCTAATTCCAGCATCATTCAACAACCAAATTTAAAACAAATCATTGATAAATATCAACAACACCTAAAACAGCAAAATCTTTCTCCAATTACCATCAAAAATTACCTTTCAGACCTAAAAATATACTTACTATGGGCTCAAGAATATGCTAAATAACAGACAGCAATCTAAGTTCACGATCGACGATTTATTTTCCCCCCTGTTCTTTTTCACTCGTGAAATCCTAACGCAATCTTCTTGGATTTTCCAATTTTTCACCCACCAAAACCATCAAATTCACCAACTTTTTCAACTTTCAACATTAACCCTCCCACTATTTGCATTCAACCTTATTCTTACCACCTCAATATCACCCCCTATCCGAACCTTATCAATCCTTACCCTGTTACTTTCACCCCTATTTACCTTTTCAATACCCGAATCTATCCCGTTTCCACATTCTTTCAACCAACAAAAAAGCCCATTAAATCAAACCAAACACCTCATTAATCAAATCTATCACTCTTTCTGCCAAATTGCTACTCTACCTCAATAAACCTATTATGAAAATAAGCAAAATATTCACCCGCCAGCTGCTAAAACACTACCAAAAGCACTTAAAAACGCAAAATTTGCAGAAATCTACCATTGACCGCAAACTGACCTCACTGCATCGTTTTAACACTTGGCATCAACAAACCTACCTCAAGGAAAATTCTCCAAAACATAAACAAAGTGTATCAAATAACATCAATAGCTTTAAGCTTAAAAAATTTATTCCCCTCGGCCTATTTCTAACATCTCTTGGACTATTCTCCATCATCCTTTGGCTATTAAATAACAAATCATTTCAAACAACCACTATCCAACAGCAACTTCCCGCCTCAACAGATACCCTCACTGCTACTCAGGCTTCCCACTCACCTTGGATTGTCAATTTCCAAGCTAAATTTACCAGTCTTACAGACAACAATCCTATTAACACTGTTTTTGAACTTTACAGTCAGGAAACAGGCGGTCAGCCTTTATGGACATCTAAAGATTGGACTTTAGAACCTGATGCCACCGGCCTATACCAAGCCCCTCTTGGCGATACCACCAGAGGAGATACACTCATCCCTGACCAACTTTTCTTTAATCATGATCTTCTTTATCTTCAAGCTTCAATCAATAGTCAAGCTTTCACTCCCCGCTTCCATGTTTCTACTGCTGCCAATTCTGCCAATTCTCTTTTCTTAAGAAAATATGCTCCTGCTCAGGAAGCCGGCCCTTTAACCATCCCTGTTCTTACTGATACTGGCTCTCTTATCTTAGCTGCTCCAGCTCCTAAACTAACTGCTACCCAAGGTACTCTGGCTATTGAAGGTCAAGCTATCACCCTGCAAACTCCTTTTGCCTCTGATGGCGACATTATTATTGCCCCAGATGGCTCTGGTACTACCCAATTCAATCTTTCCAATCAATCCAATGATTCCTTATCTATTACTAATGCTAACCTCAATCAAGATTCCCTTATCTCTGGATATATTGGTAATGATAATTCTAATACTTATCTTCTCAAACTATCCAGTGGCTCAACTGAAACTGATAGATTAACTGTTAGAGCTGACGGTCAAACTAATCTCAATGGCAGTTTAGCTATAGAAGGTGTTCTCACTGATATAACTGACGCTACTCTTACTATTGATGATAATCTTAAAGTCACCACCGGCAGTATCACTGGAGCAAATTCTGTTTCCCTTGATCTGGGCAAAATCTCCACCAACTATATTGTCTCTTCCTCTGGCTACTCTGTCGGCGGAACCACTACTTATTACTTCAATTCCTCCGGCAACATTAATGCTAATGATGGTAGATTTGCTGATGATCTGGTAATTGAGGATGATTTTGAAGTCAAAGGCCAAGTTACTATGGGTGATGGCGGAGAAACAGTTAGTATTAATAACATTGCCTATACTTTCCCTAGTACACAAGGAGCTGATTATGTTCTTTCTACAGATGGCTCTGGTATTTTATCTTGGATAAGTAACATTTCTGCTACTTCTGGTGTTGTCTATTGGACTCAAGCTCTTGGTGCTCTTTATCCTAAAAACTCCACTGTAGATTTCTTTATTGGTGGTCAAGCTACTGCTTCAGCCAAATTTGCTGTTTTCAATATAGACGATGGCACTCCTACAGTTTCTATATCTTCCGGAGCTGGTGGCACATCAACTTTTCTTACAGCCACAGGTAATCTGGCTACTACAGATCTGCAGACATTAACCTTAGGTGGTACTACTACTGGAGCTATTACCTTAGATACTTCTTCAGATAATAATCAAATTCAGTTAACTACCGGGTCAGGAGAAATAGATTTAACTACTACAGGCGACATTGATGCTAATATGGCTACTTTTAATATAGATGCTAGCTCAGAAATACAGCTGGATGGAGCTTTAACAGATATTGGTTCAGGTGCCTATTTTATTGCCAATGGAGATAAAGATCTAGGTGTAGCTGGAGATGTAGAAATAGGCAGCACCTTGATTGCTAGTAATGTAGTGGGCATCGGCACAACTAACCCTTCAGAGGTCTTGGATGTTATTGGTGACCTGGAAGTTTCAGGTGTAGGTCAGTTTGGAGGGATAACTGGTACTGCCTACTTTGCTATTAGTGATTCTGGAGGCACAGCTAATATTGCTGCTTCTGATGATGATCTGTATGTAGAAGATGTTTTGGAAGTAGATGGAGAAATAGAAGTAGATGGTACTTTAGATGTAGATGGTACATCTGACTTTAGTGCTGCTGTTATCTTTAATACTGGAAGTAATCTTCAACTATATGACAATATAGTTTTAAGTCTAGGTACTTCAGATGACTTTACTATTACTCATGATACTGTTAATACTGTCTTTGATAATACCTTTGCTACTGGTAATACTCAGTTTCAATTAGGTACTGATGATACTGCTACTGCCTTTCAGGTGCTTAATAACACAGGTTTAGAATTGTTTGAAGTAGATGGCAGTGGCAACGTCGGCATCGGCACTACTGATCCTGGAAATAAACTAGATGTAATTGGAAATATTGGTATAGATGATCAGGGAGATCTTCGTCTTTATGAAGGAGATGGCAGTGGTAGTGACTATACTGGCTTTCAGGCTCCTGCTACTTTAGCTACTGATCTTCTCTATACTCTTCCTGATGCTTATGCTGTTGCTGGAGGTTATGCTTTAACTTCTGATACTGGTGGGACTTTATCATGGACAAATCTAGGTGTAGGTGGTACAGGAGCTTCTTCTGGAGCTTGGACTTTAGATGGAACTTATCTTTATCCTGATGAGATTACTTACAATGTAGGTATAGGTAATACTAGTCCTTCTTCTTTTAAGCTAGAA
>Ga0114923_10001111_pt1 | contig 18992 bp, 28 predicted proteins | sample SumtaG_FD_89578 | JGI IMG/M metagenome (GOLD analysis project Ga0114923, IMG submission 89578) | Deep subsurface microbial communities from Indian Ocean to uncover new lineages of life (NeLLi) - Sumatra_00157 metaG | ecosystem: Environmental > Aquatic > Marine > Oceanic > Sediment | place: near...
ATTTTGCTCGTATATCTCGCATCTTTTGTCTGCGTTCTTCGGTCCATACTAAATTTTTCATATGGTGTTTGTCGCCTTTTGCTAGTTGAGCGGCACGATTCTTCTCGGCTATTTTTGCTTTGGTTTCATCACTGTGGTGCTTGCCATACATCGCATTTCCTTTACCAGATTTAATCTTAGACATGTTAGCACGATACTCTGCAGAATACATAGCAGGATCTTTCTTCTGCCCTTTGTTAGCTTCGCTTATTTTACGCTTATGTTCTTCGGACTTAGGCTTTCCTTTGTGAAAGTCGCTTATCTTCTTCTTAGATTCGGTAGTAGGGACAATGTAACCTGCTACATTCTGATTCATCCACTTCTCACTATACAGGACCTTGCATCTACGTAAGACTTTAGTCTCCCATACTGCTGCCTGTTCTAGTGTATCGAACTCTTTGCGGACTTCATATTTAAAGCTATCAGCGCCAGTATCCTCAATGAGTTGCTTCACAGTATTGCTACTTGTAAAATATTTCTGCCACAAGTCTTGTTCTGGGTCTACTTTGTTTGCGCTTCGGACGCCATAGTAAACCAGTCCGGACGGAATATGTTTGATTAGATATGTATATGCTTTCATACTAGTATTTAGTTAGTCACAGTAATATCACCTATTTATACATAGACTAGAACACAATGTCCTTTTTGCTCGCAATCAAATTCATTGATTAGTTGTCGAACAGCCTGCTTGGCGCTTTCTTCGTCTAAGCATTCTAATTCGTATATTTCAGTGAACTTATCGTCTTCGGACCAAACAATTGACCCGTCAGGGCTTTCTAATATCTTTTTTATTTTGGCCATAGTTTTTCCAATCTCTGTTATCTTTATATCTTTTAATTTCATAATAGTTCCTCTTGTTTTTATCCTTATCCTCGCAAAAATTGCAGAAAGTAGATACCCTTCATTCTTGGGCTCTTTGTTGTTTTACCTGATCTAATAGACCCCTGACATCACTGACTTGTTTATCGGTAGTGAAATAGAAATGATCATCCCTTCTATAATATGTTATGTCCGGAAATATACGATCCGGTGCAGCGATCAAATGTATAGTGTAGTCGCCAACAAGCCCACAAGTTAACTTCAACCATCCGTTTACTTTGTTGTATCCTTCTTCGGATAATCTTGCTTCATGTATAACACCTAGAAATATGGCGCTTAGGTCTGTTGTGTCTGTAGGATATAAGGTATCCCATTCGAATGGCCATGGAATCATATCAGGCTCATAAAGGTTAGATCTGCATCGTCCATCGATCTAAAAAGAATTTCATTTTCTTTCCTCCAACTATCCTCTATAATATACCAATGGTCATTAATGTCTTTGCCTTGACCGTTATATTTTTCTCTGAGATAATCATAGGCCATTGAAAACTCATATGTTTGATCACAAGAAAAGATGATGAGATATTTAAATCCATTATGATACCATCCGCCGGCACTAGGCCATGTTATAATGTCCATTCTTTATCCTTAAAGTAACAAAAGTAGGGTGTAGACATCTTTGTCGTTTACATAAATCTGAGCGCGCCAATCGCAGTACCAAAAGTTCCATTCTTTACCTGCTAGACCATATCGATTATAAAGATGTGCAACACTAGCATCAAATCGTTGTCGGCCATCGGATGCAATATTATACACAATGCAATGATTAAAGTCTGAATCCCATATTTTCATAGTAATAAAAGTAGGGTGTAAACTTTTTCGTCGCGAATGAAAATGGTTGCTTTATGGAAATAGGCCAGATGTCGCCATCTGTCAGCTGAGTCTGAATCGTAGATGCTATATCTATTATTCAAATATGCCAGACATCGACGATAGTAATCTCGTTCGCTAGGGAATTTAAATTTGATTTCATTCATAATATTAAGCTCAAAAAAACTACGTCGATTTCTTCAACAAACATCAAAACGTAATAGCTATTTCGAAGCCATTTAGTTTTATCATATCCATATTTTTCTAATAGATATTTTTCTGCTTTTATATCGGTGCCGTGTTGGCAAATGATACCGAATCTCATTCCGAGTCCTGATCGGAAAGGGTTATCTGGTTTTAGAGCTACTACTTGTGGTCTTTCGATATTCATAATAATAACAGAATCGTGTAGACTTTTTCGTCGCGTAACGAAATCATTGCCCAATGGTGTGATGCATAATACCCCCATGGTTTGTCTATTTTTGGCACGGTGTTGCTATACGTTTCTCTAAGGTAGCCTAAACAACGACGATAGTAATCGAAGTCGCATGGAAAATCAAAGTGTATTTTGTAATTCATATCAATAGCGTTATACAAGTAGCATCGTATTCGTCCTTAAACATTAGGACATGGTATTCGTTCCGCATCCAAGGACCATTATCATATGCAAGACCATGTCTTTCTATTAGATACCGTTCAGCTTTCATATCTGAACCATAAGTGCCTCCATATACACAGAATCGCATACCGAGATTGTGTCGATAAATATTATCCTCATTGAGATGTAGTACGGTTGGGATCTCATCGCTCATAGTCTAGTCGTCTAAGTTAGGTCTGCAAAGTTCATAATGGTTCCTGATCCTCTGGATACTCCGAGCGGGAATACGGTCCAATCAAACACAGCACGGTATAATCTTCTTCGTCGCTAATATAAAATGTACCAGAGTGTCCGAATATTTCAATCAATGTCTGTGTGGTTGCATCGGTCCCTGACACAGGTCCTATAGGAGCCGGTGACCAATACATGTCTGAATCAGTGCCGTATTTGTTGGTTAGATATTCCGTCACGGTATTAATTTTATCATGTTCGAATGTTAAGCGCCATCGGAAGTTCATTCGTGGCCTCCCATTGGGAACAGGAATGCTTTATCTTCTTCTGTAGCAAGTTTTATTACTAATGCAGCAGGAACAGGATACCAGTTATTATAATTTTTATATTTGTCGTTCAAATACATAGCAGCTTTATAGAACGCTCTTTCGTCAGTAAAATGTATATTATATATTAGTGCTGGAATAGAATGTTTCATGTTAGCATCATCGTTAGCATAGTGACGTCTGTATTATTCTCAAAGAAGATTGCATTATGCGTATGCCATATGTACCAATCGTTCCGGCCGTATCTTTCAAAGAAATATTCTTTAACTCGAACAAACTCTTCATCATTCAAATCTTGAATCAAATAATTATGAGACCTGCCCCACAATTTGCCGAGCTGGTCATCAACTGTCTTCAGATCTACAATACACCATGAGTCGTCTTCTATATATCCTTGTTCGATCATAACAGGCACATAACGGTTGTGTCGACGGCGGTGATTTCTCTAAAAATTATCGTAGGTGTCATGCCCCACAGGTCATAGTCGATGTACCATTTATCTTTATCTTCCTTCCCGTCGGTATTATATATCTGAGTTAGGTATTTGCACACCCTATGAAACTCTTCTTCTTCCTCGGCAATGAAGAATATAACGTAATTAAATCCTTTAGCATGCCAGGATCCAGAAATTAATTGTTCAATTTTCATATCATATCATCAACTGTGTTATGACGAAGTCTTCTTTACTTATAAAGTAAATATACGCTAGATCAGAGAACTCCAGGAAGGAGACCGTGGTCCAATTTATAACTTTCTCTAGGCCACCATCATCGAAGTTAGTTGGGTCGCCATATTTTGTTTGGAAGTAATGATGAACACGATCAAAGGTTTTGCTGTCTAACATTACAGCACAGTATATGACTTGGTCATCATGAGTAATTGTCCTAATGTGATTATCCATTAGTTTACCATTAAATGTAGCCATGTACAATCCACATCGGTACTAAACAAAATAATAGGATTAAAACGATAATTAGATGAAGTTAAAATATACCAACCACTGTCACCGTCTTCGTGCATCATTCCGTGCTGTCGATGTAGATATTTCGACACAGCATCGATTTCGTTTTCGTCTAGACCATGTATCGCATATCGAAAACCCTGGTCGTACCATGTTTCTTCTTCACCGATAATATCAATCATGTTAGCAAACTCATAAAAATAAAATCTTCTTCGTGTTTCAAACAGAACATTCCGCCCGACCATACCGCTTCGTCGTCGCCGATTACAGTCCACGGACCCCAGAGTGACACTCTATCGTCGCGATACTTTTCGAGCAGATATTTACGAGCTCGATTACGGCTGCTCAAAGATGCAAAAGACAGTTTCCATTTGCTATTAAATATCGTGTCAGGCATATGAGTCCGATATTTTATTCGAAGTTTCGAGTAATATCGTTGATGTTTGCGCCGCCCACTATCATTTGGCAAACGACCTGTTGTGCAATAGCAAGGGCTTCTTCTTTGGACAATCCTTTATCATCATCGCCGACTATTGAAAAACCAGTTGCTTCGCGATCGTCGATGTATGTAGTTTCGGACACAACCCGAACTGCCGCTAATTTGGTTGCATTTGATTCTGATACGAGTACTTTGTATCTTCCTGCGTGATTGCCTGTGTATGATCCACTAAATGGCATATCTCTTTCCTCTTTTTGATTTGATAAATTTTAGATTATAATGACATTATAACATCAGAGTTATAGAATATCAATCATTTTGGTTTAAAGGGTTAGCTGAAGATATGTCATCATTCCGGGGATCATTCTTGACGGGAGAGCTCGTACTGTAATCTTATTTGGCATAATATGTTGCTCGAACAGCTTGTAGTCTTCGATATATGTAGATTTAATTAGATCGATGAATTCTGGATTATCATCCAAATACCGATCAATGACATCATATGTCTTGGATCTATCTTCGCTGGTATTTTCTGATATATTTTGAGTATATGGAATATCATAGTCTGAGCTAATTTCATTAATTACGTTAGGCCCAAATGTATAAAATTTAATATTGTGCTTTCGATACATCCATAGATATAAATATTGAGGTAAAGTATGAAAGTCAACCATTGTACGTCCCTTATCGAATAGTTTGGTTAATAGATGAAGTTCGGTCCAATCACATTTTATAGCCTGAGAAATTCCAGAACGCCATCTATCCATCGGTTCTCTGAGGATTGCGATTAGGTTTTCGTTCTCGACAGGTAAACGGGACGATTCATATTCGGGCCTTAACCACATCGCCGTTGTTGAGGAAGCATTTTTTGGTATCTGTATCATCGAACATTTATCAGGAATAACAAATCTTGAGTGTTTCATATATATCTTTTTTGTATCAACTTCGTCCGGTTGCATTACTATATTTATAATTTGTATAAATACTAGTCTACATAGTGCCGCATGGTGTGGACTTACGTAGGCCCAAACGTATAGCCCTAGAACGGCTAAGGAGAAATAAAATGGGACGTCCTTTAAACAAAAGATTTATGGGGTCTGGTTCAGGCAACCAGATTCGTGTAACAGCAAAATTACCAGCACAAGATGAAGCTCAAGGGTTTTTAGTTAGCCAACGAGGTACAACAAAATTCAAAGTTAACATCAATGGAACAGAGGGTATTTGCACTCTAGTAAACAAAAACGCAGGCTCATTGTCCGACAATGAAATGATTATTGATGTAATTAATGATGCAAGCGCAACCGTACAAGTAACTAAAATATTTAATCGTACTGCAATCACAGAAGGCAATGTTAAATCTAAATGGAACTTTGACGTTAACTTGTCTGACACCGCAGTTCAGGCATTAGACGCAGTTATCGCAACTCTCACAATTAACACACAGCCACTACCAGATACAAGCGCATCTGGTGTAGCACAGTTCATTGTTGCAGCTTCTATTGATCCTTCCGGAACAGTTCTATTCCAGTGGGAAGAAGACACCGGCAGTGGTTTCGTTGCTTTGACCGACACTACAGTTGGTAACGTTACCTACGTAGGCTCTAACCTAGCTACATTAGATTTAACTGGTGTAACCGCAGCAGAAGACACATGGGACTATCGTTGTGTAGTTTCTGCAGTTGAAACTGCTCCAGTAACATCTACTGAGGTTAACTTAGCCTTCGGTACCTAAGTTAGTTAAATCAGTAAGTAATAAAATAAGGGGCGGAAACGCCCCTTATTTTTGGCTAAAATTCGTTGAACACATAAATACTATTGTCGGCATTGCCGACCTCGGTAAAATAAAGCAGGCTCTGTACTGTGATTAATGTTCAGATAATCCGTAATGTAGCGAGATTATCATCTCTTAAAGGCTACCAGTTTACTGTTAGCCTTTTTGTTTGATAAATACATTAAAATAGGAATAGAGTATAATATGTCCAAAACTACACGAATTACAGGTGATTATGATGTTATTTCCAGTGGAGATTTTAACGTCACTACTACAGCAATGCGACTCACTGGTGACCTTATTGTAACAGGAACGACAGTCACTGTCAACACTACGACAACCACCATTCAGGATAATATTATCACATTGAATGACGGTGAAGCAGGGGCCGGTGTAACACTAGGTTTTGCAGGTATTGAGATTGATCGTAGGTCAGAGCCAAATGCAGTTATTCGTTTTAACGAATCATCTGATAAATGGGAATCATCTCCAGATGGTATTGCATTTGAGTTCGTTGGCGCGAATGACTTAATAAATGATCTTACTCCGCAGTTAGGTGGAAATTTAGATGTTAATAATTTTCAAATTGTATCAGCAGCTGGCGGCGATATTGTACTAACAGCAACAGATGCAGTTACATTAACAGCAACCAACGGGATCACATTAAACGCTGGTACCACCGTAATAGTATCCCCACTAGCATTAGACGAGACTGATCCAGTTCCGTCATTAACTTCAGGTCTTAATACAATATATGCAGTGAGCGGCGTAACTGCCGGCGGCTCAGGTATCTTTTTTAAGAGTGATGCAGAAGAAGACGAGTTGATAGCTAAAAGAAAAGCTATTATTTACTCGATGGTATTTTAAGGAATAACAAATGGCAATTACAAATGATTTACTCAACACGTCGGACACTATAGTTTATACTAGTGTGAACGATACTGCGGTACTTACCGCATACTTTTGCAACCACCATCCGTCAACTGTAACGATACAGATTAATATAGTTGAAAATGCAGGTGTAGTATCTATTCAAAATCAAATTTATAAAGATTTAGAAATTCCAGCTGGTGATACGTTGGTTATCGATACCGAGAGATTGGTCTTAGCTAACGGTGACGCAGTTGTGGCCAAAGCGGATGTTAGTGCAGTAGTGTCGGTTACAATTGTTCACGTAGAGGTGTAATATGGCTAGACTAGCAAAGAATCCGAATTTAAAACATGCAGATAGTATTGCTGCCTCGGTTAAATTACCTGACGGAACAACCGCACAACGATCAACTGATTCTAAAACAGGTGCCGCTCGATTTAATACTACAATCGGGGCAATGGAGTTCTTCAACGGAACTATTTGGGAATCGATTGCTATTGCCGGACTGATTACAATTACAAAGAATTCTTTCGTTGGCGATGCGTCTACTACTGCATTTGTGATGACAATATCAGTAGTTGATGAGACTGATATTTTAGTATTTGTTGGTGGTGTTTTTCAGAATCCCGGAGTAGCATACACAAACGACGGTTCTACTACTATTACTTTTACTAGTCCACCGCCGAACTTAGAAGCAATTGTAGTCTTGCACGGATATAATTCTACCGTATGAGTAGAATAGGAAAATAAATTATGGCGATTAGTAGAATCGACGGCACAATGCTTGTCGCAGACTTACAGCGACAAGGTGTCGACCTAGCGTTTGAAAGTAACTTATTGTATCTTGATGTGTCGAATAGCAGGATAGGCATAGGAACAAATGTGCCCGACGGTACATTAACTGTCGTCGGCGGATCTAGTAGAATAAATGATATACTATTCACCTCGAATACGATTGCATCCAACACAACAAATCAAGATGTTCTGATTACGCCAAACGGCGTTGGTACTGTTAAAATTGCGAAAGCAGCGATTACTGATTTAGAAGCAAATGCAGTTCCGTTCGCTGATGCCACTGCTAGTCGTAATATTCTAAGTGACACTAATCTTACATATTCAACGGGCAGCGGTCTTAATGTACAGAATGTCGTTACGATAGGCGACTTAGAACATAATACAAATACAATTAAAGTATTGACGCCGGGCAATGGTATCACATTAGATGATATAGGTTTTGTTCGGGTTCCACTTGGCACAACAGCACAGAGACCGGTAACCGGACTAAACGGTATGGTGCGTTTCAATACTTCTACTTCGTTCTTAGAATTTTTTGACGGAACTGTTTGGACAAGTGCATCATCGCAATTTAGTCTGATTGTGTCGGACGCATTTACTGGGACAGGTGCTAAGACTATATTTACCTTAACTAACTCTGCTGATACAGATACTGTGTTTGTTAATGTCAATGGTGTTATGCAACTTCCGACTACCGCGTATACAGTGTCTGGTGTGACATTAACATTCACCGAAGCACCGGCCAATGGCGTTCCGATTGAAGTACGATCAATTACTAGTAATTTTAACGCTTTAAAGCAAATGGCAGACGATGATGCTGATACTTTAATTGAAGTTGAGCAATCAGCAGACGAAGATATTATTCGTTTTACAACGGCAGGTACAGAGCGTGTAAAGATTGACGTAAACGGAATTGAAGTCGACAACGGATATCCTATCATCACGAATGGTACAGGAACAAGCGTAGGAACCAGTCCGGTAGTAATCGATAGTTTTGCACATGCAACATATCGATCTGCCAAATATGTAGTACAGGTGTCCAATGGGGCCGATCATCAGGTCAGCGAAGTAGTAGCAGTTCACGACGGAACTACTGCATTTCAAACGGAATTTGCAGTAGTTGAGACAAATTTAAGTCTTGGATCAGTTAGTGTCGCAATCAACGGCGCCAATTTGGAACTAAGTTTTACTGGTGTGGCAGTAGGCAACACCGTTAAAGTGATGGCCTCATACGTTACAGTTTAATATAGGAAAATAAATGGCAAATAAACCTTTTAAAATTATTGATGATTTACAAGTCGGAGATAACGTTACCATTGATAATACCACCGGCGATATTACAACTAGTGGTGCAGTAGCATCTGGTGACGCTACATTTACCAGTCTCAGAGAAACAAAAACTGCACCGGCAATCTCGTCCGGTGTCTTGACGTTAGATTGTAATGTAGGAAACGTATTTGTAGTATCGTTGTCTGAAGATATCACCTCCGTTATTTTTACGAATGTTCCTACTGATGCATATGGCATGACGCTGACATTAGTTGCAGACGGAACACCCCGAAGTGTAGTATGGCCAGCATCTGTAAAATGGCCTAGTGGAACTGCACCGACATTAACTAGCACATTAAATAAAGAAGATACGTTCGTGTTAATAACAGATGATACAGGCACCACGTGGGCCGCTGCAATAGCAGGGCAAGATAGATGACTATTTCTCGTAGCATGATGATGAGGTCAGACGCACTACTAGTCGGCTCAGAATGGTTCAATTTAGTAACAGCAGATAACCCTCAATATTGGTTTAGACTTTCTGAACCGTCGGGCACTGTAGCAATCAATGATGGTAGTAAGTCAAACGGAGTCTATACAGGTACAAGTGTAGCCTTAAATCAAGCTGGGGTAGTATCCGCTGATGATATAGCATCAGCACAGTTTAGTGGGTCAGGTAAGCTAGATGGTGGCACTTATCAGATGTCTGATGATGGTTTTACAACTTCGACTCCTATTACTATAGAACTAATATTCAGAGCTAATACTGATTGGTCCGCGTCAGAATTTCGCCCATTATTAGCATATATTAGTTCATCATCTGCGTCTTTACAGACTATCTGGATAGGTACTCGAGCAACTGCGGGAAGTACAAATCTCGCCTTCTTTACACGAACTAATTCCGGCATTGTAGAAATATCTGATACTGGGATACTGCCCGCAGGGAATTATCATATTATTTGTGTAGCTGACCCAGCTACCGGAATAATTTTATACAAGAATGGTTCTGTTCTTCTTAATCATAACTCTTCTTTTTTATGGCAGTCTTCTGCTGTCACAGGTCCTGTTCCTCTGACAATAGGGAATACTAGTACTTCTGCTGTCTCTTCTTTAGATAATGATATATCAGAAGCTATTATGTATTTTGATCAAGCTATGTCACCAGTAGAAGTGACTGAACGTTTTAATGCACTGTCATCGACATATCCAGAGACAATATCATTTGATAATCCGATTGGTTACTGGAGACTAGGAGAATCTTCCGGCACTGTTGCAGTAGACGAAACAGGATCTAATAATGGCACATATGTGAACACTCCGACCCTTGGGGTTACTGGGTTGCTCATTGGTGACAGCGACACCGCAGTGTCATTTAATCAAGCAAGTGCAGAACATATTGATTTCGATGAGAGTTTTTCGTTTAGTGTAACTGATACGTTTTCACTCGAAGCAGTAATAAATACATCCAGTGCTCCAGGAGTAAATAACAAAATTATAACAAAACAGCATGACTCTACTGTTTTTCATGGATATACATTACATTTATTCTCAAATGGACGATTAGAATTTATGTTCAGAGGGTCTGACAATAATGAAGTCCAAATAATAAGTACGGCCGCATTCGGAACATTAGTTGACGGAACAACACGTCACGTAGTTATTACATATGATGGTACATTTTCAGTAGCTGGAACCAAAATGTATATTGATGGAGTTGAACATATTCCAGACACAGTCAGCGATACTTTATTAATTACGTCTGACCCGTCGACACCGTCATCTTTTAATATTGCCGGAATCGGAGATGGTCAATTTGGTCAAGGTTGGAATGGAGAATTAGATGAAATCGCAATTTATGATGTTGTATTAACTCCGGCACAAGTGCTCAATCATTTTAACGCTGGATTCTAATAGATCAAATTGGTACAGGAACAGGAGTATAAACATGTATGTATTAATAGAAAATAATAAAATAATTAAACAAGTTGCAGGATTGCCAAAAGCATATAAGAACGTCTCAGGATTTAATATGTTAGATGCGCCAATGCAGGTAACATACGGTTGGTATAATGCTATAATGAACAAACCAACATTAGATAATGATACTCAAGTGTACAGTGAACCTGTTATAACTTTGGTAGACACCACAGCCACAATTGATTATTCTGTCGTAGAAATATCGTTAGATGAAGCTAAAAATAATGCTATACGAACAGTAACAGAAGACTTTATAAAGCAAACTCTACGTCCGATAATTTCATTTACGCTGAGCAGTACTGACGTGGTTAATATCCAGGGTGGTCGAGAAGATTTACAAAATTATGAAGGCGCGTTGGCTATCAACTCAGCTGTAATTGTTGCAGAAGATAACGAACCCTATAACGTAACCGCTGAAGATTGGGTTGCTATTATCTTAGCTATCAGACTAAATGGAGAATCTTTGTATCAGGCAAAATGGGCCAAACGTGCTGCTATATTGGCAGCCGAAGACAATCAGCAGATCAGAGATGCATTAGCTCTGTAACTTTGATATTTTCAGATAAATAATGTAAATTGGAGATGATGAATGGCAGAACCTTTTAGAGTCGGGCCGTTATCAGTTGATGAGGCCACCGGCAACATAACATCAACAGGCAACGTAACAACGACAGGAACAATAACATCTAGTGCAGGTGAATTAGCAAGTTCGCTTGATACACTTAGTGACACTACTATCACAGCCGCAGTTAAAGGCGACACGCTTGTATATAACGGCACAGCATGGATCGATGTGACTGTAGGTGCCAATGATGAAGTATTAACTGCTGATTCAGCACAAGCAAGTGGCGTTAAATGGGCAGCGTCTGGCGGCGGTGGCGGCGGCAGCAAGACATTAGTGCAGGCTTTTGATATTGGCGGAACTCCTGTTGCAAGTATTGATTTTTTGAGCCTAGACAATTCTTTCCAGTTTTATGAACTAGAGATATTTGAATGGTCAGGAGATTCTACCAGTTCCAGTTTTAGATTTTTTGCTTCGGCTGATAATTTTGTATCGGGCGGTGTTACGGTTCAATCCTCAATGGTCGATGGCAAAAGCGATGGCACAACCGTTGGTAGATTAAGTGCCCCGTTCGGCAGCGGCATTTTTCCTATACCAGCCGCTATTAGCGGGGATTCACCGAATAATGTTAACAACCCAGTAGGCGCAGCACTTACAGATTTTTCAGGTATTACCTGTAAATTCCTTTTAAGGGGAATCGGTCAGTCTAAGTTATTTTCTTTTAGTTGCCGGGGTCAGTTATTTAATTCCTCTCGTCTGCATGATTTTGCTGCTGCTGGCGTGTACCCTGATTCAAGTGGAACCCCTTACAGCGTTAATGCTGTAAGGATATCTATGTCAGGTGGAAATATGATCCGGGGTTCCGGTGTATTGTGGGGTATTAATAATGTTTAAAATGGTCAATGGTCTCATAGTCGAAATGACAGCGCAAGAAGAGACAGATAGAGCAGCAGAACAACAAGCATATATAGATGAGCAAGCTGCTTTGCCACCACCACCTGTTGTTCCTGTCATTCTCGGCACTACTATTATAAGTTTAAGAGAAACAAAATCAGCACCGACTATTGCAACTGGCGTCTTAACGTTGGATTGCAATATAGGTAATGTGTGCATTGTGTTGTTGTCTGAAGATATCACATCTATTGTTTTCACGAATGTTCCCGATGATGTATATGGCATAACGCTGACATTAGTTGCAGACGGAACTGCCCGGAGCGTCACTTGGCCTGCCTCAGTAAAATGGCCCGGCGGCACTGCTCCGACATTAACTAGCACATTAAATAAAGAAGATACATTTGTATTAATAACACATGATACAGGAACCACTTGGGCCGCAGCAATAGCAGGACAGGACCGATGACCATTGAACGTAGTTTATTAACGGCAAGTGGAGGCGGTCCTGGTGGAGGAGTTCCTCGTAATTATTGGCATGGAGATGGTATAAATTCCCATATGGTTGCATGGCCTATGTTTAATGCTGGCGATACCTGTACTATGGATTTAGAATTTATTACTGGCATTGATATTTCTTATTTAGTTGCTACCAATGGTGGTGGTGCCTGGGTAAGAATTCAGGATGATAAAGCTATAGACCTTAAAAACTGGACTGTAACTATCAATGGAATAGCTTATGCGGATCAATCCTTTATACCTGATAACTTATTTGATAATGGGTTATTAAATCATGTTGTAATGACACTTGCTTCTCCTTTTTCTCAAGGTAGGTATTTTGCTGGCTATGGTGCAGGTGGTGCCTGTGGTGGTGTAGTTGCTAATATAGAGATAGATATTCTTGGGGATATTACCAAGTGGGCTATAGATTCTGGCAGCATAGTCAACGAAGCGCCTACAGAAGGTCCCGCTGGTAATATGAGTATGGTTAATACAGTAGCTGAAGATTGGATATTTGACGAACATAATTTGGCGGTGCAATCGTGACTATTACACAAAGACTACCATTGGGTAGTATAGGCGGTACAATAGATAAATCTACTCTATTTAACAGGAATATAATATGTATGTATTAATAGAAAACAATCAAATAATAAGACAATCCAGATCCATGCCACTGGCCTTTAAGAATGTGTCTGGATTTAACACACGGCCGGCTGTTATACAGGCAACCTACGGTTGGTATAAAGCTGAGATTAACAAGCCCGACATCAACCACACAACTCAGGAATACGGTGATCCTGTTGTTACTATAAACGACACAATAGCTACTATCACATACCCGATTGTAGAATTACTAATTGAGACTGCAAGAGAGAATGCGCTAAAAAGACTATCTCATGATTTTGAGACAATAATGCAGCGTCCGGTTGTTTCGGTAGTTATCAGTGGAGATCGAAATATCAATGTAGATGGGGGTCGTGAAAATTTACAGGACTATATAAGCGCACTAGATCTGAGTTCTACATCAATTATGTCGGCAGATAATATCTTATATACTGTCACTCCTGTAGACTGGGCTGCTATTATTTTAGCTGTTAGACAAAATGGAGAATCTTTGTATCGAGAAAAATGGACTAAACGTGCTGCTATACTAGCATCCACAGACAACCAGCAGATCAGAGATGCGTAGTTGACGTAACTTCGTTTATGTTCGGATAAATAATGTAAATTGGAGATAACGGATGGCATTAACTAGGCCAAATGCAGAACAAATTAATTTCGACGACACTAACATTAGTGATTCGTTAGTTACTTTAAATAAAGTAGCATCGCAACCAACAAATAATTTAAGCGATACCGGACTAGTAATAGTTCGCGGATCAGCAGAATCAAACGTAGCTCTCATCTGGGATGAAAGCGCAGATACGTTTACGTTTATTAATACGGCTGAAGACGGTACAACAACAGGTAATGTAACAATTACATCAGAGGCTGCCTTAAAGGCTGGCGCCTTAGATTTAACAGGAAACTTAACAACAACTGGTCTAATTGATGGGCGTGATGTTGCAGCAGATGGTATTGTATTAGACGCTATTGAGCCGAGTGCCACCGCTGATCAAACTGGTGCAGAGATTAAAATTGCGTATGAAGGTGAAGCAGATACTAACGCATTCACTGACGACGAACAAAGATTATTAAAATATACTTCAGACACTGGTATAGTAAAAGGCGGTACATTAAGTATCAACGTTACTACTTCATTATTTGATATTAGTAACGGCAACGGTTGCGTAGTCGATAGCACAACCGATCCGGATAATCCTACTATTACATTAGTAACTTGGTCTGGTTTAACTGCATTAACTGTAACAAATATTGCAACAGCTGAAAGTACATTTGTTGCTATTAATTCAGCTGGCTCAGTTGTACAACAGACTACTGACTTTACCCCATCACAGAGACGAGACGTAATTGTATTAGGTCGATTAGGTCATGCAAACGGCGTATTCATCGAAGTAGCATTATCTCTTTCTACTCCAGTATTTAATAAAAGAGCAGAGACTGATGATATATCTAGTTCATTGGGCACGATTAACATCGAAGGTAATGTATTTGGCGCGGCAAGCACTAACTTAGAGCTAGCGAGAAGTGCAGGATCAGCGTATCGATTAGGTATTAATACATCAGTTGACAATACCTCGCCTAATATTGCAATCAGCTCAACAGTGAGTCCAGTTACCTTCATTTACATTTATAGAGATGGGGTTGGCGGCGCAACGACGGATATCAACCAGACCGATATCATCCCAAGTGACTTTGATGACGGTGACGGAACGCTAGGCACCATTAATGTAAATAACTGGTCTATTCAGAGAATGTATTATTTCCCTGGTACTGATACGGTATTTGTAACATATGGCTCTGAGGAGTATAGCTCATTGGCCAATGCAAAGGAAGGATTTAGCACAGATTTAGCAACTACGTTTTCGGTATTAGTAGGTTCAGTTCTTCGTAGCGCATTGATTGTTCGAGGAGGCGCGACTGATTTATCAGATTCAGGTGATGCACTTTTTATTGCAACAAGTAAACTAGGTGAGTTTGCTGGTGGTGCAGCGGCAGCTGGTGCTGGTACAGATCTGCAAACAGCTTATAATAACTCTACTATTCCGCTTTTAACTACAGACAATACCAGACAGTCTCTATCCATTCAAGGCGGCACTGGTACTGACACCGATAAGAATATCTCAATCAGAAATAATGCTGCATCAGAGACTGCATTTATACAGGCGGACGGTGTTGCTAGTTTTGCAAATGTAACTGCGTTAGATGTAACGGCGGTAGATGTAACTGCGGATTCTTTGCAATTTAATACCGGCGCATCAGTGCCTGCTCATTCTGAAGGTTTATTAGCTTACGATAATGTTAATAAAAGCTTCGTAGGATTCATTGATGAAGCTGAAGTAACACTTAACATCGGTGAAGAAAATTGGATTCGTGTTCATAATAACTCTGGAGCTACTGTCACTAATGGGCAGGTAGTTTACTTAACCGGAGCATTCGGAGGCAAACCGACAATTGCCTTAGCTGATGCTAGTGCTAGTTCTACTGCTAACGTTATTGGTGTGGCTACCCATGATATTGAGAATAATACTGAAGGTCTTGTTACTCAGTTAGGTGTAGTAAGAGGACTCGACACTAGTACTTTCACTGACGGCGATGCAATATGGTTGTCTGATTCTACTCCTGGTCTATTTACTGCGACTAAACCTACAGATGTTAATTCACTTACAGTTCAGATAGGTCATGTTACCTTTTCTAATGTATCCACTGGTGCGATTCTAGTCGCACTCCATCAGGGTGTACAGTTTTCAGATGTCACTGGTACTTTTACTTCCTTAGGTATTGTAGATAATGCAACTGGCACCAGATTACAAGTCGGCAACGATGATCTAACTCTTGGAACCTCTGGCAGCGACTACGTTATCCAAAGTGCCGCTGCCGCTAACCTATTGACCATATCGGGCGGCACTAGTAACATCTTAGGTGCCGCATGGACTCTGTATGCAGAAACTCATGCCACGCAAGCTAAGGACGCCGAGTTTAAGGCTAGTAATGTATTAGAGCTTCATTACGATGATTCGGCTTCGTTGTGGGACTTCCAGGCCAATGCTATTTCTACTACTGGTGATATTTCTACTACCAGTGATATTAATGTTAATGATGTTATTGTTAGTGGACTAGTAGATGGTCGAGATGTTGCAGCAGATGGCATTGTATTAGACGCCATTGAGCCGAGCGCAACCGCTGATCAATCAGCTGCTGAAATCTTAGCAGCATTATTAACAGTTGATGGTTCAGGATCACTCTTAGATGCCGACCTATTCGATGGTATTAATTCAACAGCATTTGCACGTACAGATATCACAGAGACGTTTGATGTAGACGTAATTATCACTGGCGATTTAACAGTGTCTGGTACGACTACTACTATTGACACTCAGAACTTATTAGTCTCAGATAATATCATCGTATTGAATAATGATGTTACTGGCGCGCCAACTGAAAATGCAGGTATTGAAATTGAGCGCGGAACAAGTCTGAATGTATTAGTACGCTGGAATGAAACTAGTGATGTATGGGAAATCACAAATGACGGGACCACATTTAATGAAATCTTAACGTCAGGTAGTCCAGCAGGGAATGCAACTACATTAGATGGCTTAGATAGCTTACAGTTTGTACGCAGTGATGCAGCTGATATCGTAACCGCAAACACTACATGGAATGATAATAATCAGATTCAATTAGGAACTGATTCAGATGTACAACTATATTTCGATGGCGAAGGAAATATAGATAACTTTACTGGCAACTTTAATATAAGACAAAGACTAAACGATGGTGCCGGATTCTTACGCGCTGATGATACTGGCGGTACTGATCGACCATGTTTGGGATGGGGCGGCGCACTCACCAATGTCGATTTATATGCTGCTGCTACCATTAGATTATCTACTACAACAGCTGGTATAACTGTTACAGGTAATATCACAGTTACTGGTACAGTTGATGGTCGCGACCTTCAAACTGACGGTACAAAATTAGACGCAATTACCGGAACTAATACAGGTGACGAAGTAGCTGCATCTGCAACGGTTTCTGGTATTGTAGAACTTGCAACTATCACTGAGGTTAATACTGGCACAGATACAACAAGAGCAATTACACCAGCTGGATTAGCTGGTTCGACATTAGCTTCTAACGTATCGACCAACAATGCTAAAATAACAAATGCAAATCACTCTGGCGAGGTCACTGGTGCTACTGTATTAACAATTGCAAACAACGCAGTGACGCTGGCTAAGATGGCCGATATGGCAACAGCTAGCTTCATTGGACGAAACACAGCAGCAACAGGTGATCCAGAAGTATTAAGTGCAGCAACAGCACGAGCTATATTAGATTCACCACAACTATCAGCAGGTGAGAATATCTTTACAGGACAGGTCAGTATAGAGGCTGCAACTCCTATTTTAAATATGTCTGATACTGATGGATCTGTTGATAATAAAGAGTACGACTTTAGGGTCACAACTGAGCAACTAAGATTTAGAATTCGTAATGATGCTAAAACTGTTAGCACTAACTGGTTAGAATTAGACCGAACTGGCACTACAGTAGACACAGTTAATTTCCCCAATGGTACATTACAAGCAGCAGGCAACAGAGTATTAACTGTAGCAGATGAAGGAACAGGCAATGGGCTGGACGCTGATACTGTAGATGGCATTCACGCTTCTGCCTTTGGGCAACTAGCTGGTACTGCGGCGTGGACCGCAGCCCAGACCTTCAATAGTGATATAATATTAGAATCTAATATTCCTACTATTAAATTCATAGAATCAGATGCTGCGGCTGATGAAGGCAAATGGGAGATTGTACCAGTAGCTGGCCAACTTAGATTTACGGCTCAAAATGATATTGAAACAGTCACTACTAATTGGTTAACTATTGATCGTACAGGCACAACAATTGATACAGTTAACTTCCCTGCTGGAGAATTACAATCGCTTGGCAATAAAGTATGGCACGAAGGCAACGACGGCCCTTCTAGTGGATTAGATGCAGATCTATTAGATGGACTAGAAGCTGCTGCTTTTGGACAACTAAGTGTAGGTAATATCTGGACACAACCACAAACAACGCCTCAAATAATTTTATCTGGCGCCACTCCTATCATCAGAATAGAAGAGACAGATGTTTCTGCTGATAATGGACATTGGGATATTAGAGCAGTATCAGAACAACTACTATTCAGAGTAAGAACTGACGATAATCTAACTAATGTCAACTGGCTTGAGATAGATCGAACAGGAACTACTGTCGATACAATTAACTTTGTTAACGGCACATTACAAGCTGGGGGAGTTGATGTATCACTTTCGGGACATACACATACTGCATCTAACATAACAGACTTTGATACTGAGGTATCAAATAATTCAAGCGTCACAGCGAATACCGCTAAGATCACAAACGCAACACATACTGGTGATGTTACAGGTGCTA
>Ga0114923_10001112_pt1 | contig 18988 bp, 22 predicted proteins | sample SumtaG_FD_89578 | JGI IMG/M metagenome (GOLD analysis project Ga0114923, IMG submission 89578) | Deep subsurface microbial communities from Indian Ocean to uncover new lineages of life (NeLLi) - Sumatra_00157 metaG | ecosystem: Environmental > Aquatic > Marine > Oceanic > Sediment | place: near...
AAAGAACTATCCTTGCAGAATTTGAAAGCACATCTGCAATAACTTCAACACTAAGAACAATAAAAGATAACAGAGAATCAGAGTCATTCACTCTTACCAGTCCTACAGGTGTTGAGATAGTAATAGCTTATGTTACACAGTTATCAAGCTCTACTGGTTTTTCAGATATGGAAACTAGTGTAATTCAATTAGATGTAGTTAATCCATAAATACTTCTCATAAGATAATTTTACAATATTCATTTATTGGCAGATCTTAATTTTAATGAAGCAGTAAATATAGCAAAAAAATTCAAGGGATTTTTTAGAATTACAGATGGTGGAGATACCTATCGTTATAAGGAATTACAAACAGTTACAATTACAACAATAGCTGATACTGAAAAACATTATTCAGATGATGGTATAAAAACCATAGAATCAATAGGTGATTCAAGTGTATTTTCATTAACTACAAAATTAACTGCTGACTTGTTTGATACTTCATCAGCATCTAGTACTACACAGATTAGAACAATAGGATTTTACCAGAATGCAATAATTAATGATAGATTAATTCCATTAGCTACATTTGAAGGAATTTCAGAAACAGAAGCTGCATCAAATGCATTCATACATGTTGAATTTACTGCTTTTATCTTAAACATACAACAATCCAGAGTTCAATCAGATGGCTCTTACAACGTAACCATAACTGGTGAGATTAAATCATTGACCGAATCTAATCGCCAATCAACATGAGCAATGTTATTTCATCACAACAAGATGTGATGAGATTATTATTTAATGTAACACGATTTGAGATGCAGTATCCTAGATTTATTGAAGAATCTGCTCGTCAAATAATTGACCAAGAAATTCTACAACCAATAAAAAATGCAATGAGATCATTTGGATATTCTGATAAAATCATTGATGGAACCTTTATTGATAATTTATTTGTTGATAGTGATGGATTTATTCAGTTTGATGTAGTATCTGATTACAAATCAGAGCTAGGTTTTGATGTAGCAAAAGCAAGAGAAGAAGGAACTAAGAGACATTTTATCAAAGCAGTAACAAAGGCTGCGCTCTCATGGGTTACAAGTAACGTAAGACTATTTTCAAAAGGACATTGGGTTAAGGGATTTACAAAAAGCAATATTATTAAAAAAACTACAGAGACACAATTTCCAATCGCCCAAGAGAGAATCATCCAAGAATCTGTAATTTTTTTCAATAGGATGGTAGTTGGATAATGGCAGTAGTAGAGCAAGTTAGGTTTAGTATTTTTTCACAACAAGAAATACAAGAATTACAAAATGATGTTATACAATTAGAAGATCTAGCTGAAAGAAAAGATATTGCAGAACAAAAAATACAACAATCAGACCTAGCTAAAAGAGGAGGAATATTTGCACCAAATGAATTAGATGCTACATTACCATCAGCAATTACCAAGAGACAAGGTAACGCACTAATTAGTAGGGTTGATGAATCAAGAGCAGCAAATGCTGTAAAGTCAACTGACAAGACATCAGCTGCTCCATTTGAGAGAAGTAATCCGTTTAAAGAATTAAAAAATGAAGTTAGTAGACTCAAAGAAGGACAGAAAATAACTGCTGATGCACTTGGTTTCTTAACTAACTTTCAAGGAACAGCATTTACAAAATTAATAGGTGCAGCAAGTAATTTCTTACCTGTTGGATTTGCACTATCTGTTGCAACTACAGTTTTTGCATTAATTCAATCTCAGTTTGGAGCTGGTGGAATATTTGATATTAGAAAACGAGAATTAAATTCTGTAAAATCTTTAGTTGGTCTAGAAAGAGAGACTGATATTATTGGAGGTGACACACTATTTCTTGGCAATCCAACTCTAGTTCAAGGTATTGCAAGAAATCAAACAAGCAATACTGAGAATCTGAGAGATGGTCAAAGACGATTCGTATTGAGGAATAATGGTTACTGATGCCTTTTACTAGTCCTGCCCTTTATTTTAGAACAGAGGCAACTAGAGTTTCCGTAACTCCAGATCCATCAGATCTACCATCAGCGCAAATCTTACAGTTTGATTCTGATGATAATATAGTAGAACTTGTAGACAACGCATATCAGAATAATGTTTCAGTAGATCCTGCTACAAATCCAGATGGTTCAAAAAAAACATTCCTACAAGATAATGGAAGACTAGAAGACATTGTAATAGTTAGTGGAAAACTACTAAACACTGATACTGCATTTATCAATAAACTAAAATCATTTTCTCGTAAATTACAGATAGAAGCAGAATTTCACAAGCTTGGTATATTTGGATTTGCTTATCCTGTTACTGATTCTTTTGATCAAGATCCTACAGATGAGCTAGGATATTTTATAGATAAATTACAGCTTACCACTGCAGGTCAGAAAAAGAATTTTGTTGCATTTGTTTTGACGTTAAAAACTGGCGGTACTCTAGTTTAATGTCTTCTGTAATATTATCATATGAAGCAAAGATTACATTAATTGATAGGACAGCTCCTACTGTTACCCCAATTACAATTGCTGGTGACACTACAGGCTCTCTTGGAACAGGAACTGATTATTTAGTTGATGTAAAATTAACTTCTTCTGGAATTAAAAAGACAAGAAACGGTGTATTAAAACTTCGTTCAGTAGATGGAATATTCATTACCAGTGGACCAATACTAATTGATTCTGAAACCAAATCAAAATACTGGATTGATGCTCAGATTATCCAAAAGGATTCTAATGGAATGGATATTGAAGGTGAATTATTTAGATTCCAAATAGGAACGCCAATTATTGAAAATACCGACAAGGGATTATTTTTAACTTTACCACTTTCTGCAGTAGAGTACAGATTAAGAGAATCATTAGATTCAGAACAATTAATTTTACAAACACCAAAAGAGGCTTTTATTACTAGAGTATTCAATTATTTTAATCATCAGGGACCAGATGCACCATTAATTGTAATTAATGATTTTGCAGATATAGAACTACCTGATGATAATGTTTTAAAACAAAATTGGTTATCACAAGGACCAGTAACTGCACAACGCTCCCTTGTTGAGATAATTGAAAGGCTTGCAAATCCTGCAGTAGTTGGTGGTTCATTTACAGATTTTTATTATTTCTTTGAACCTGACCCTAACGCAACAAAGACAATATTTATCAAAGCAGAAGAATTTGGTGCTAGATCATCAGATGTAATACTTGATGTGTTGGCTCCAAGTGGAACTACAGTTGAGGAAAAACAAACATTCCAGACAGATAATTTACGATTCAAAGACGTTGTAATAGTCAGAGGAGCAAATAGTGCTCATAGATTACCAATAGAGCATACTAGATTTGCATCAGATGTGGAACATGCTAAAGTATCATTAGCTTATGATGCAGGAACCACATATGATGCAGGAGAATATGTACAGTTTGATATTGGTAGTGGTGTTATAGAACTATTCAAATCACTAGTTGATAGTAATCTCAATAACCAGCCAGACATATCTCCAACTGAGTGGAATAATCTAAGTACATCAATAGAATTCTCTCCTTGGACTAATGATTCAGATCAATGGACTACAAACTCTGCAGGACATGTTAGCCCTCCTTCCCCATTTGTAGGATTTGCACTTGATATGAATCTGGCAAGAGCTGATTATGATAGAACTGATGTGTATAATGAATTTGAGACAATCACTTTCAAGTGGGTAACTAAAGTTGGTGTTAATGATCCAAGTTCAGAACCTGTTGATGAAATATTTGAAGGTCAAAGATACATTGTAGGAACATCTCCAACAGGTGATTTTGCAGGACAGGCAAACAAGCTAGCACAATACGATACATCAGTAACTCCTGCAGTATGGAGATTCTCAAATGATCCAATTTTTGTTGCAGGAGATCCACCAGAACAAGATAGTATACTTGATTTAGAGACTGGACAGATATTCAAGTTTGATGGATCTGTATGGGTCGTAGCTTGGACTTTATCAAGTGATGCAGGAATATCATCACCACTACATCCAATCAAAAGTATTGCAAATGTTCTAGGTGCTACTGATGTATTATCTGCAGTAGAATATGAATATGATTGGGATACTGTATCTGATGTACAAAACCAGGCAAGTAGAGGTGCATGGTGGCATTTGTTTTTTCCATTTCCAAGACAAGCAAATGGTGGTGCAGGAATTGATGTTGGGGATTTGTATAAACAACCAATATTGGATTTTATTAATTTAGATATTACACCAAGGGGATTAACTGGTTGGAATGAAGGATTAGATTCTGAAGATCTAGGAAACCTTCGTGGAATTAATGTAAAGATGAGATTATCAATTCGTGATGATTCAAATGATCTAATTGATTTTATTTATGACATGCCAATAGTTTGGTGGTTCCTTGATAAGTTTGATAGGATTGTATATACTGAAACTAAAATTCGCAGAAATGGTGAATGGGATAGTATTGTGTTTCCTGCTGGTCCTGATGCTAAAATGCAATTGTATGATAATAGAATTGATGAATTGGTTAACTTATTAGGATATACTTTACCATTTAATTTCTTTTTGCAAGAAAAAGAATATACTGGTGTAAGATTTGACTGGAGAAATGTCAAAGCTATGGGTTGTTTCTACAAAGATTCCTATGATCAAAACTTTTTTTATAAAAATGCAGAAACTGATTTATTTGAAAATTTCATTCAACACATAACACAGATAGGACTAAACTTACTAACTACATTTGATGAACCACTTGCTAATGTAGTAGTTGATACTGCAAAGCTAGCACTAGATGAGCTTACATTAATCAAGGATTCGTATGTGTCAAGTAGAGATGAATCACAAGATGATTCAAGACAAAAACTAGCCAGTATAACATCTCAGAGTGATTATATCAATATGAAAATTCTTGCTCAAGGAATTGAAGTAAGAGACGCATTTTTTCCACAGTTTCAAACGTTAGATGGATACGGTGATGTACGATTAAGATTAGGATTAACTTTTGTTGCACAGGGAACTAGAGTACCAAACAGTCCACTCACTATGGTAGTTGGAGAGGTAACTCATTCCGTTACACAAAATGGAGGATATAGAATAGAAGTGATAGGAGTGAATAAATTTGTTGTATCATCATAGGAGGAATCATGGCATTTAGAATAGATGATGATGAGAATAGGATTCAAGATATTCAAGATCAGGTTGATTCATTAGAAGTTCAGACATTCTCCCCTGAAGTTGTAGCAAGAAACGAATCGACACGAAATACTGGAGTAGAGTCAGGAGATTCAGCAGCACTTAATCCCTATCCTCAATGGATTCCAATAAGAGACTTTGGCACGTTAGGAAACTTGACAATCGATATAGTTCTCAACAGAGTTGATAGTCATATTGCAAAAATGACACTAAATGGTGATGCTGACTTTGCATTTTCTGAATCTCCTGGAACAAACAAGATGATGGAATTTATCCTAGATGTAACAATAGATGCAACTGGTGGATATACTATTAATCTTCTAAATGATATTTTACCTGATGGCATTACAATTGACAATGCAGCAAACGCTAGAACAGTAATACGATTTACTACAACTGATGGGGGTGTAACATACTATGCTGAGAATCTTACTACTGGTGGAGGTGGAAACGTTCCAGACGGATCCATAGATTTTGATCATTTAGAATGGGATCAAAATACTCTAGAATGGAAAGCTCTACAAACTCTAGCTTTTGGTGCCATGTCTGCAGACTCTGCAAAGCTGAATTTTCCAAATGACACAATAGGTATTGCTTGGAGAAATGCAGCAGATGATGGAAATCTAGAGCTTAAAGGAACAACTGCAGGAAATCTAGATGTAACTCGTGATGATAATACTGCAATATCATTATCTATAAGATCTCAGAATGCAATAGAGGCTGATCAGTCATTATCATTTACTGTTGGAAGTGGAGATGTAGCTAATACTGATACTATAATTGATGCATCAACTGCAAGATTATTGGTTGCAGTTGGTGGCGCAACAAGACTAACACTTGATGTTCTAACTACTACTGCATTAACTTTAAAATCACCAAGTGGAATAACTGCTCAAAGCTCATTTGATGTTGTATCAACTCATGTAATAGAATCTGATCAAAACATTGGAATTTTTGTAGGTTCTGGTAATTCAGCTGATGCTGTATTGACAACATCTGCTAATATTTTCAAACTTGCAGTAGATAATACTGTACGTTGGGAACTTGACGTTAACATTGGAAATGAAATTACGCAAACAGGATTTGGTGTAAATCCACTTTATGATTTGTTTAATGATGATAACTCACCTAATGATAATGATTTACTAGGAAGAATTAATTTTTCAGGTAGAAATAGTAATGCTGATAAAATTATTTACGCAGGAATATTTGTAGAATCCACTGATATCTCAGATAACACAGAAGACTCTACAATGTACTTTAGTATTATTCGAGCTGGAATAATTTTACCTGAATTACAATTAGAACCATTTCTTATGAGACTACATAACTCCTCAATGGAGTTAGATGAGGTAGTATTACCAACAAATCCAGCAGCAAACAAAGGAAAAATATACCTAAGAGATGATGGTGGTATTACTACACCGTTTTTCTTGGATTCTGCAGGAACTGAATCATCAATGATAGCTGGAGGAGCTGGAGGAAATGTTATTTCACAGGGAAATAGTAACGTAACAGTAAATGATGCAGGAATAGGAGTAATTAATTTTACAGTTGATGGAGTTGCAGTTGGAAACATAACAACTGCGTTTGGATGGATATTAGATAATTCTGATTTAGTAATTAGTGATACTAATGGAAAAATTATGATGAATAATGGTTTTGAGATTGAAAATACAAATGCTAGCCTAACTGAATTTAATATACCAAGCGGTGAAACATTAACAATTACAGAGGGTCTTGCAACAAGAATATCAATAACTGATGATGTTATTATTAATTGTGATTCAGCTGGAGATATAATATTCCAAGAGTTTGGAGTTGAAGTAGGAAAGTATGATGGAAGTTTGGATTCATGGAAATTTAGTGCTGATGTTATTTTGGGTAATTCTGGTACGGATGATATTATTATTAATGGAGAAATACAATCAGATGTAGTTTTTGATACTGGAAATGTAATAGACTTCTTTGATGCTCAAGTAGGTGTCGGATCTGCTGGTTTAGCTGATAATACACCTGCAAGTCCTACTGCATATCTTAACGTAAAATTACAGGGTGTAGATTTAGTTGTTCCAGCATATCTTCCATCTTAGATGTAATTTATAAAATAATAGTAATCTTTTTAAAAACTACACTGCAAACTAAATTGTGCCAATAGACAATTCGGTTATAGATGAAAATCTAACTAAACTAAATACTGAAATTAGTACAGTTAATGGTACGCTTAAAACACTTGTTGCCTTAAAAAGTGCTTTTACTAAAATACAAATATTTCAAAAACGTGTTACTAATGACACAGGTGGATATGATATTATCCCAACTGTACCTAATCCAAATGGTCTCTCAGACGAAGATAATGAACAAGTCAGACAAATTATTTATGATGATTCTGTAGAGAAAATTTCTGAACTTGATTTATGATATGGCAAAATCATACATACTAATTTTAATAATCCCATTCTTATTATTTGTGTCAAGTTTAGCATACGGTACAGAATTTTATGCAGAAATCGATAAATCTGAATATTTTGTTGAAGAAACAATCATAGTTTCAGGTGAAGTTGCAGAATTAGCAGAATATTCACAATCAGTAACAATGGTAGTGGTAAGTCCTAATGGTAATATAGCTGCTATTATACAAGTTGTACCTAGCGAAGATAAAACATTTAACTTTGAATTTTATATCCCTGAAGGTTCTGAAGTTGGAACATATGAAATTCGTTTTCAATATGGTGACGCCAGAATTGAAACAACATTTGAATTATTATCAGGTGAACTACCTATATCAAAAATTCAAATATTTACAGACAAATCATCCTACAACGAACTTGAAACCATATCTATAACAGGAGATCTAATCAATATTGATACGAGATATATTGATAGGGTAAAAATAACTATGCATGATGAAGATACTAATATAATGATGCCTGAATATTCAGGATCAATAACAGACAATACTTTTTCTCATTCTATAACAACTGACGATGAGGTTTGGAATAATTATTTAGGAGATGTAACAATAGAAGCAACATTTCAAGATTATCATGATAGTATTATAATATCATATTCGCCATACCCATTAAATTTATCTGATGAATATCTGCATGATTTGTTAAAGGATCATGATAACGAGTTAACCATTCAAAAAGAGATGATATTATCCCTACAAGAAGAATTTGCAGCACACAATGAATTACATGATGAAACACCAGATGATACACCAGATGAAGAAGAACTAGTAGCACCAATAATCATTGAGTTGATTGCTGATGATCCTGATAATGGAGATGACATATTTGGTGTTGGTGATACCATATCAATCATATTTGATTCAGATACTAATATGCCAGGTGGAAGTGACACGTTAAGGAAACCACTAACTGATAATCTATTTACCCTCTCAGATTATCTAGGTTCTGCATATAGTGGTGAATGGATAAATCCATATACATTTGTAATTACTATAAAAAATAGTAACAGTGCACTAATTGCAATAAACTCTACAACTGTAACTCCTGCACAGATAACTCTAATACTCCCAGCAGATGAAAATCCAGTTAATTTCTCTTACGAAACATCACCAGTATTATCTGGCGACTGGGGAACACCTACACAATAAAAATTACTAAAACTATAGATACTATTCTTAACATGTTTCTAATTCATCTATCTGTTTTTCCATATCTTCAATTACTGTTAATTGATTCTCATATTTTTCTACCTGACCGTTAAGTTCAAGTCTTACAAGTTCTTTATTTAGTGCATCAAGTGTAATATTTTTTCTAACTAACTTTTCTCTATAATCAATACATGGATCTGCTTCTTTCTTTTCATCATCTTCCCACCATATATTAGGATTAAGTGTTGCAAACCAAATGGTCCTTACATGATCACCATACGTTAGTTCTATCTGATGAATTGCTCTATGTTCAAAATCTAGAGAATTAATTTGAGGCAAATAAAAGAAATATTGATTTGGTGTAATGTGAACTACTTCCTTTTCAACATTAGCATTTCCTGTAAAGCTACCTTTGCGATAAACATGTTCAGTAAATGTGTACAATGATGGTTTGGTATCTTTATGAGCAGTAGTTTTCTTTTGTTGCCAACTGTCCTCAACTAAATCTCCGTTAATATCTAATATTCTTACCAATACTCTATCCTTTTCATGATACTCCCTTGAATCACAATTATACACAAAACCTGTAACCCAAGGACTTTCTTGAAACATTACCCAAGTTTTTTCAATATATGCTGTAAAAATACATGATTCTTCTTCTAAATTTGACTCAGATTCATAACTTGCATATACCATACTTGGAATAAATAAAATCAGTACCGTTAAGAAACTTATAATTATATATTTTTTCATTATTATTTCAAGATGGTTCTACTATTTGGAATAATCATTCATTTGAATTGATCATATCCAAAAACTGGCATGATATATTTTTAAACAAGATAGGTAAACACTAAGCATTGTCTGATATTATCCAACTAAACATCGACACACCTATGATAAACCCTAATTCTGGAAAACCTGTGAGATTATTAAGTAATGCAATTGCAGTTGAGCTTGGAATTAAAAATGATTTTGAAATGCAGGAAAGAATTGATGAATTTCCAATATCCAAATTAAGTAATGTAATTACTAGTCTTTTTGATGCCACTCCAATACCAACAAGTAGTTTGTTCTCAATATACAATGAGATCATAATCGACATCAGAAAGACACTACAAAAGGGAGAATCTACTATAGAAATAACAAGGGATTCCCTAGAAAAATTCAAGAAAATATTTGCAGACAAGCCACCACCAAAAACAGAAAACAATAGAAATGTAGGTTTTGTTTTAGAGTGTATCGATCTAGCTCTTGCAAATGCAATTGTAGAGCCAATAACTAATCAAAATTAATTCTTAAGTTAATCATACCAAATATTATTTGGCAGAAGAAAAAATAATGAGTGAAATATTAATACAAATATTGGCAGGACTGATAATAACATCAATAGTTGGTGCTGCATCATCAATGTTCATCTTATACAAATGTATACACAAGCAAGCACAAGATATGAAAATAATGAAAAAAGCTACAGCGTTTGTACTAAGAAGGCAGGTCCAGGAGACTAAATCACTACATCCTGAAAAAATAACTGAGATCGAAGATCTAGAAAAGACATACAAAGATCTGATTAATAATTCAAATTAATTCCTATATAACCCCAAAACCCTTTTAAGTAGGATGTTATGAACAATCACTATGAATCCAAATACAACAACAATTGCATTACTATCTGTTTTAATGATGTTCACTTTTATTCCATCATCCTTTGCAGATCATAACCCAGATTCTTTACCTAGTTCTTCAAGCATAGAAGATATTGCAACAATTCTAGAAGGTGTTGACAAAAATTATTTGAGAGATATCATGACCGAGTTAGCAGGATCTGATGTTACAAATCTAGTTGCCGATGAAGACTTGACATTCGCTTTTGCAAATTATATCCATTATGCATCAGATGTTGAGAAAATAGCATATTTACAAAACATAAAGGTTTATGATCAGACTTACAACTTTTCAAATGTTCTAATAGATAATATTTCTCATGACCTTTTAGTAAAAATTCTGGTAACTGCTTTACATACATATCCAGCAGAACTTGTAGAACAAACTACTCTAGATGAACTTAGAGATTTATTCTTTGAAATTCCTGATGAAACTCTAATACCAACTACGGCATTTATTATGCATGTATTTTTAAGTCAAGCAACAAATGAAGAGGTAGAATCATTTTTATCAGTTAACTTTTCATATGAAGATCTAAGTGCAATACTAGGTGAAGCGGTACCTAACCCCGAAATACAAATTGCAATATATCTAAAATCTTTATCACCTGAGGGACTAGGTGGATTTTTAACAATACTAGAACAAGGTGCTGATGGTAGTACAGCTTTCATTTTAGCAAATATCATTATAGAATACCCAGAAGGAGTATTAGGATTAGCTTCAATAGAGAGTCTTACAGCTCTTTTCGAAACACTTCCAACACCAACGATACAAGATACTTTAAGAAAAATTGTAGGTGATAACATGGACAGTACAATCTTTTTCGATGAAATATTAGCATTTTCTACAAGTGATGAAATAGATCTACTTGTCGCATATGCTTTACTAGAATATTCACAACAATTACTTGCTGGTGTCTTTAATGCTATTGATTACATTACTCCAACTCCTGTATCAGCTATAACTGATGGTGAAGAGTTTACAGCACTTGCAGGTGCACGCGGTATCACTACTATAGAAATTGGTGGTACCCCATACGCCCTAGTTGCAAGTTCCCTTGATAATGCTGTTCAAATAATTGATATTACAAATCCACATTCCCCAATTGCTGTAACTACTATAGTTGATGGGGAAGATGGGTTTACAGAACTTGCAAGTGCACGTTACATTACTACTATAACTATTGAGGGTACTCCATACGCCCTAGTTACAGCTAAAGATGATAATGGTGTACAGATAATTGATATTACTGACCCATATTTCCCATTGCCTGTAGCAAGTGGTATTATTGTTGATGGTGCCAATGGGTTTACAGAACTTAGCAAGCCAATTGGTATTACTACTGTAGTTATTGGTGGTACCCCATACGCCCTAGTTGCAAGTCTTGCTGATGATGCTGTTCAGATGATTGATATTTCTGACCCCTATGACCCACTTCCTGTAGAAAATGGTGGTATTATTGATGTTAGTAAAGGTGGTATGTTTACTGGACTTAACGGTGCACATAGCATCACTACTATAACTGATGGAGGTAACACTTACGCTCTAGTTACATCCTATTATGGTGATGCTGTTCAAATAATTGATATTACAATCCCCTCTGCCCCGACTGCCGTATCTGCTATATTTGATAATAACGTAGATCATCCCGATAGCCTATTTACAGAACTTGAAGGTGCAGCTGGCATCACTACTGTAACTATTGGAACTCACACTTACGCTCTAGTCGCAGCCGATTATGATGACGGTGTACAAATAATTGATATTACAAATCTACATTCCCCAATGCCTGTAGCAAATGGTATTCTTGTTGATGAAACCAATGGATTTACAGGCCTTATTGGTCCAACTGGCATCACTACTGTAACTATTGACTATATCACATACGCCCTGGTCACAGGACATTATGATGATGCTGTTCAAATAATTGATATTACAATCCCCTCTGCCCCAATTGCTGTAACTACTTTAGTTTATAGTACAGAGTATCCAGAAATTGACCGTCCATCTGGCATCACTACTATAACTATTGGAGGTACCACATACGCCCTAGTTGCAAGTCTTCATTTTGAAGGTGAGAGTGGCGGTGTTCAAATAATTGATCTTACTTCTGGTCCATTACCTGATGGGTATACTCCTCCAGTTAAGAAAGGTGGCGGATGTTCTGGTGATTGTACACCACCAACATTTGGTAATGATGAGAATAATAAACAACTAGTACAAGGTGGCTTTTCATATAATGACCAAGCCATTGATGTAACTGAATTCTGGACACCTTACGAATTGGTTACTGCACAAACTGGTGAAGTTGTCAACTTTACAATAAAGGCTTATGAAAATAATGGACTCAATAACATAAAGTGGTTCCAATTTGGTATCGTTCCAGAAGTAGGTACACCACTAAATGATGCTGAGATATTGGCAACATTCTATTTAGAATCATCAAAGATTGCTGAGATAGTAGAGGAAGAAAAATATGATCTCTTTGATATTGTTGCAGCCTCAACATATATCGAGGAATGTGGATATATCACTTCTGACTGTTTGGAGCTATCAATTGATGTCATGTTTAATGAGGAGTTAATCAACAAAGTTATCGTGATTGATGTTATAGACCTCCCAAGAAATTCTAATACCAAATATCTCAATGACGGTATTGATACAGTCGGTGAATCAATGAATAAACCATTAATCAGTAGTGTACCTGCCTCAAGCGGTGGTGTTTTCTATCCGCAAGAGAGGGGAGCAGTTGAGCTTACACTAACAAGTTACAAGAATAGTGAGTGGCAAGATGAATATGGTTACATGTGGGAAGAGGACTTTGATAATCACACATTTAGAATTATCTCAGATGTTCCACAACCACAAAGAGAAGCCGATTTAATGTGGAGTGCAATGACTAGAATGAATTCAAACTTTGAAATTATAAAAGACTATGAAGAAAAAAGAGCAATATACTATGTATTTGATGCATCCAAACTAGTCAGTGAGTTACCTGATTCCTGGACTTATGAGTTGCCAAAATCAGAGGCATTACAACAATTGGAACTAGCAGAAAGAATAGAACTAGAAAAGAATAGAGTCAGCGATATGATGGATAGTCTATTCCCATACCAACGATTTAATTAATTATAATATTTTAATGTAAAAAAATCAGTAGAAATTTTTGGCTAAAATTTTTGCCAAATACTTCTTTAATATTTTTATTGTAAAAAAAATTCATGGAAGATGGATTATTATCACTATTATTTTCCTCAGATGCAGTAGTAATTGCAGTAGTAATTTCAGTTATTGGCATATCTATTAGAACAGCAATGGGAATGGTTGGAAAACCATTATCAGATTTTAGCCCAAGTATTACTGGTATATCATTTATCATTGGATTTTTAGCAGCATCACAGCTTGTAGTGGTATCAATAGAGAACTTACCTACTGATACAACACCAGGTGTACTATTTGCATTACTAATTGGTGAAATACTAACTGTAATGGGACTTGATGCAGGTGTAAAGACAATTGGCAAAAAAATAGCACCATTAATCAAAAAGGAGGAAAAAAATGGAGCATAGCAATAGAGCCAAAAAAAACATGACAAACCAACTAAAGGCACAGTTAGGATTCTACCAACGAGATCTAGAAAATGAGCGAGCTTCTTTGAGAAAGGCAAAATCTTATCTCAAATGGAATCTTCCTGGTATCAAATCAATGGTAGCTCAGCATGAGCGAGGAGTAAGAAAAACTCTATTAGATATTGAAAATCTAAAGATACGCATTAGAAAGAGACAAAGAAATCAGGAGATCTACAAGATTATCTAATGACTTTATCCCAAGATGAACTAAGAAAAGTCTTTGAAGAATATGTCCGATTCACTACTGATGCAGCACAAGGTATGAATTATTTTTTGAATAGTAAATATTCTGAAGGCATTTCAAATCTTCTCAAAGCAATAGAATCCCTAGAAGATATTGTTGAGAAGGTTGAATCTTAATTTTTTGATCTGATCAATCCCAATAGATCAGAATTTTAAATATAATTATTTTTCTAAATAATTGTGACGTATGAGGAGTTGTATTAATAATAGCTGAGATATATGGTAAAGGTCATGAGATATTGGCATTTTTCAATATAGATTATCATTTGTACATTGCAGAATTGACTAATCAATTAATGCGCAATCCAAATAAAAATTTTAGATTAACAGTTGAACGAATACCAAAACAATCTAAAATAAAGAAATGAATCCTATTAGTGTAAGATCCTGGCATTATAGACTGGTATTTTATGTGATGGGGAGATGGTACTTTCAAAAATATGTTAAAGATAATGAGAATTTTGGTGTAAAGATTGTACCAAAAAATATCACACTCTGCAAATATTTTTGGAGTGTTGCTTTATGTTGTGGTATATTTTACAATATGGTTTTACTCAAAGAAGTCTGTGTACCTGTTTATGATTTTCTTGATGCATTGTACCATAAAAGACCAATCAAAATAAAATTACCTGATATTTCACTAAATCCTACACTTGTAAGAATACTAGCTGGCGGTATAATGTTTGGAGCTGCTGTAATGTATTTTCTTAGAGATGATTATTTTATGATGTCATTTCAATTGGCATTGGGAGTATTCCTAATCTCTACACCTATAATTGTAAAATATGTTGCAAAACGTAAAAGACTCAAATTTAAATTTGAAAAAGATAAAACAAAACCAAAACATCATAATCTAGCACTAGAATATATCAAAGCTAGAAAAGGAAAATATTGTCCTGTATTACAATTCTATACACCAATAGATGATGCGGAATTAAGATAATGGAGAGAGACTGGTATATCTGTAGTTTGTTGGGTTATTTCTGTGCTAAAAAACCAGGAATTACAAGTGATGATCTAAAAATTGAGATTGATCAAGCTTTAGGAGATTCAAAGTTTACGCCACTTGGAACAGAAAAAAATGATCTTACCCTACTTGATGAAATGATAGGTGAGATTACAATGTCTATTTTGGGTAGAGGATTTAACAGAAAAGATAGGAGAAAAAAACAATGATTAGATATTCCTGGGAAAGATATGTTTGGGGTTTTGTATTAGGAGTTGAGATAATGTTAGTAATGGAGATGATACAGTGATTGGATTTTCTAATGGATGAATTTACACTTTCTCATGATCCCAAACATGCCCCACACTTTGATCATAGAGTGTATTCCTGCATGTCTTATGTTCTAAAAACTCCTATACTTTGTATCGAAGATCCTGATAGGACTCACCATTCTTTTCTAAGACAATGGAACGGTATGGAGATTGACATTAATAATCAATGGAGTCTCAATAACGGAACTATGGGGTTAACTCTCAGGCTCCACATGAATAATAAACACGAAATGAAATACAAGGTACGCCTCAAAGTTGTAAATGTCCAGCTAATTCTAAAAACTAAACTTTATGCAATGGGAATCTGTGATGAGAGGAAGCGTTTACTATTTCATTTCCAACCTCTTCAAGTTGATCAATTAATGGTAATGTTTAGATTCAAAATGGACACTGATAAAATGGTAAAGAAAAACCATCTCTCCCCTAAAGGATGGACCATAGAATGACTAAACATGCACTTGATGTAACTACAAAAGGCTGGAGTAAAGATGACTTGAGATCCCTTGAGAAAAAAATCAATGAACAGAATTTCAAATGGGTAGCAAAAGCTGTTAATGAGACAGGTAAAATAAAATGGTTTCATGCTTACACAAAAGCAGATGTTGAAATTTTTGCAATCCAAGAAGGATATAAAATTCTAAAGGTGACTAGGAATTGAAATTTATCAACTCCCAATACATCACAGTTCCCTTGACACATCTGACACCAGATGATGGATATATTGGCATGAAAAAAAATGGAATAAAAATTGTAGATCGAGGAAAGGACGCGCTACTTTACAAGCCTCCAGGATTTTTTATATCAATGAATGGTGATTGGGAGAGATGGTGTACTGGCGAGGGATTCAGAGATGTAGAGAATGAAACAATCTGTGATGTGTATATCAAACCAAATCTGACATTTATCAGAATAGAGAATATTGAGGATGCAAATAATCTTGTACGGTTTTTACTACCTGATATTAAAAATGAGTTTCCAGATTTAAATCATCCATTTGGTGGAGAATATCCAGGAGGAGAATTTCCAATTAGTGACTTGTTGAATTTCTCACGATACCAGATAAATTTACTCCAAAAAGGTGTAGAGATGATTCAAAGAGCAGTATGGGGAAGAGCCCTTGCTAGCTGTGATGGGATTTACTATGTCAATTCCTGGGATCTGCATATGCATACTATATTCAATACTTGGGATTGTGATACTCTGATGCTCTTTGATCCTAGAAATATAGTCTCATTGGTGAGAAAGCAATGAAACCTAAAAATCAAAAAAGACTTGATTCACTGATAAAAATAAAGAAATCACTTGTCTCTAATTTGGAGCAAGGATTAAAGGATAACAAACTACCTGCACCATTAACAAAAACCCTCATTAAAAATAATGAAACAGAATGTACAATATTGGAAATGGTGTTAAAAGACGAAAAAAAGGATCAATTCAAATAATGATCCGTTTTAAATAGTATAATTTTATTGTATTATTATGTTAGAAAATATAATTTTTTCAATATTACAAACTTTAGAAATAGTTTGTTATCCTGCATTAAAAATCTGTTTACCATAGGTTGATTGCTTTGATGGAATTGTTAAACGAGTATGCAGTATTACTAACCATTATGGCTGCATTTTCTCAATCAATTGTTCTTGCTGTAACCCTCTTTATTTTCTTTAAAAATTTAACTGCTATTAGAAAACATAACAAGATTACCTCAGATCGATTTGAAGTACAATCAAAAATAGAAAAATTTACACTGACTTTGAGATTTGCAGACTGGATAAAGTCAGAATTAAGTGATTATGTGCCATATCTTAATTCCGATAGTAAACATGCTTTCTTAAGTTCTAAAGAAATAGAAAACCATTTTGAATCTATTGCAAAAAATACAATTGAATTGATTAAGAAAGAAATAATATTTCGTACTTTGTTAATAGATGAAATAAAAAAATTATTTGTAGTTACAGAGAGTTACAGTAAAAATAAAGAATTGATCTTGGAATTGAAGCAATTATTAAAAATAGAAATATAATCCATAGATATAATTATGCTATACCGATGTATAGTGTAAATGCAATGCATCACGAAAGTGATGTATGAAGGAAAGAGTGGGTAGAACCAATCTACACATTATGATCATCGTGCAGAATTTGATTTATCGTGCAGACAAAATACTCAAAATCAGTTAATATTCTGGCTGTATTTTGAGTATTGTCGTGTAATATTACCCCAAATTCAGCCAAATATATTAAGAAGCAAAGTTCTCTATTCTATATGGCTTTAGAAAGAAAATGGTCAATGTTAGACGACTTGAACATGTCAGATAATACCAAAATTACTTACAAGAGATCTTTTAACAAATTATTTACATTTTGTAGCAATGAATCAGAACAAAGCAAACCTTGGTTCAATCTAAAATCCTATGATAACTATCTAGAATTATCAGATGATTCTCTACAAGAAATGTTAGAGAACTTCCTGGACCATGAGAAAGATAGAGTCAAAGCAAATCTAATTTCTCCAAATAGTATTCCAAATTATTTTAGCGCATACAAGATTCTCTTAGAAGCTAACTATAGAGAACATTCTGTAAAGTGGAAACCAATCGTCCTCAAATACCCACCAATGGAGAAGAGATCAGGTTACAAACCTTGGATTAATACACAAATCAATCAGATGCTAGGTAAATGTGCAACTCTCAAAAAAGAAGCTGAGATATATTTCCAAGCATCTACAGGATCTAGAGTTGGAGTACATGACCATCCTTTATTGATGAAACATATGATAAAAATGGAGCATCCAGATCTTGATTATCACTGTTATGCAATATTGATTTATGCCGAAGAGGATGAAACTGTAGAGGAAAAGGACCAAAGAATACTCAATGATGATAGAGATTCAAAAGACTATTCATTTTTTGCATTTCTAACTCCAGAGGCAGCATATGTACTAGACCAATACCATTTAGAACGAAAAGACAATGGAGAGGTATTTGTTTCAAACACTCCTATCTTTCGTGGCTCTGATACTCACGCATGTTCTACAGATGAGTTTTACCAAGTAACAGGTAATGCATTTAGAAAAATGATGGAGGCACTAGTAGTAACTGCGAGAGTTGAGAGAGTCAAGAAAAGAAACCGTTTTGATACAATGATAGATCATGGTTTTAGAAAGAGATTCAATACAGTTCTAAAAATCAACAATGACGTAAATTCTAACATTGCAGAGAAGCTAATGCAACATGCAAAAGGACTTGATGGAACATACCTTACTCCAACAAGACAGCAATGTTTTGATGAGTTTGTAAAGGCAATTCCAGAGTTAACATTGAGTGAAGTCGAAAAGAAAAAGATGGAGAACCAATTACAGAAAGATGAGATA